>Ga0233438_10002860_pt1 | contig 16513 bp, 15 predicted proteins | sample SI_123_September_FD_182720 | JGI IMG/M metagenome (GOLD analysis project Ga0233438, IMG submission 182720) | Seawater microbial communities from Saanich Inlet, British Columbia, Canada - SI_123_September2016_10_MG | ecosystem: Environmental > Aquatic > Marine > Inlet | place: Canada: British...
AAAACCAAGCCCACCGAAAACTGTTATAATTCTCCAGATAATGGGGTCAATATTAGTATGTTCTCCCATCCCGTGACAGACGCCACCTATATATCCTTTTTTAGGACACCTATATAATTTTTTCATACTCAAATATAAGAAATGTAAGTTTAACCTACTTACGAGGTTTAGAAATAGCTGAACTGAAAGAGGAGGATATGCCTATGGTTTGTTTAGGAATTAATTAAGACAATTGTTCTGACTAAATCTTAAAGCAGGGCGGGCAATGGAGGTGAAATCAAAATAGTCCCTGTAGTAATAAGACAGCCTATTATGCCAGTTTTTAAATCTTAACTAATATCTTTTATTTAACCTTAATTCCCTAATCTATAATAGTGTTTAGGTTCAATTAGTTCTCCGTTTTTATAGTGTTTTTCATACCTTTTTTGTCCGTTTTCGTAATAGTAAATAAATTTGCCATCTGGGGTTCCGTCTTTCCAATTTTCTTCCCAACCTATCTGTCCATTTTCAAAATACCAAATATCTTTACCATCAAGTTTTCCGTCTTTCCAGGTTTTTTCTGTCCTTATTTTACCATTTTCAAAATAGTAAGAAAATGTTCCGTCTCTTTTACCATTTTTATAATATTCTACAGATTTTATTTGACCATTATCCCAATATTCCTTTTTTGTTTCATTCTGTCCAAATCCAATGAATGAAATAATGAGCAATAGTATAAATAGAATCTTCTTCATACTCAAATATAAGAAATGTAAGTCTAACCTACTTAAGAGGTTTGGAAATAGCTGAATTGAAGGAAGAAGATATGCCTATGGTTTAGTTTATGTCGAATGTCGACAAAAGTTCCCCACTTACTCTATATATATATATCTATTCTTCTTCTTTTTTTATTTATTATTATTCTATTTATTATTGACATTATCGACATTAATAAAATAAATAACTAATAATCAATAAGTTATTAAAAAAAAATCGACATGATAATTGACAGGATAATGTCAACAATCAACATGAGTTACTAATGTTAATTTTTTTAATCACCCTGTTGTTCCAATATCTTAAACAATTCTTCAAATTTTTCATCCACAGCTTCGTATAATTCTGATTTTTGTTCAAAGTGAAATGAAACCCATCTTACATTTGTTGTTTTAATGCTATTGTAAAAGTAGCAAGCTTTTGATTCTTGATTAAATTTAATAAATGGCAACAGCTCAATTGGCTCATTATGATTTTGGTGAATGAAATACAATTTATTTTCATCAAGTGGTTTTAATGAATCAACTTTTATTTCATTAAATGGGGTTTTATTTCCAACCAACTCCTTTGCTTTAAAATTAAATATTCCGTTTTTATAGTTCCCAGTTGTTGCGCTTATCAGCCTACAGTCATCAAAAGCACCCTGGATAATTTGTCTTAGACTATTTAGTTCTTTTTCAAGCAATGTAAGTCGGTTGATATTTTCTTGTTCGCCCGCAACTCCCTTAATGAGCGTCTGACAAAGAGCGGTCCTAAACAAAACATGGTTAAGATTAACCGCGTGTGCTAATAATACTAAGAAGTTAAGCCACTTTTTTTTGTTGTCACAAGTACATGTTTCGGGTTATACCCCATAATGCAGTTGATAGTCTTAAAAAGAAAACGGTTATTTAAAGAGATAAGGACCTCAACGAAAAACAATAGCTTTAACTTTTTTGGGTTTTTAACTGTCATATAACTGGCAGTAATGAGGCAGTAAACCCCTTTTTTAGTATATTTGAGATGAATAACTACTAAACAAAAAACCCCTCAATTAAGAAGGGCGTTACTTGTGGAGAAGATCGGATTCGAACCGACGACCTCTTGACTGCCAGTCAAGCGCTCTAGCCAACTGAGCTACATCCCCATTAAAAAAGGAATTACAAAATTCTTATTGGATTAATTAATGTCTTTATATTTAAAATCAATAAATTTAGTAAGGAAACATTACCACTAGCAATTTACTTTTAGTAAATATACAGTTGTTTTTTTTGGCATTTTCACTAAAATTTTACTATTTTTCGATTGTATAACTAAACAACCTATTTATGGACGCCAACCAAATTGTGCTTTACTTTTCAATATTTGTAAGTCTGTGTGTCATTCTTTGGGTTTATATGTTAGTATGTAAAGAGGCTTTTTAAAACAAATTAGTTTTAGGCAATCGAGTTATAGAATATGATAAAATTTAATGCGCTATAAAATATAGCTGGAAACATATTTATCAGTGAATCTTTTATTTTTATTCTAACAAAAACTGCAGTAATCATCATAAAAGTTAATAGGAATGATACTAAAGAAAGCATAACACTATTATTGATTCCAATAAGTAGCCCAGTTCCTCCCATAAGCTGTGTAAAACCTAATAAGATTCGATAATTGCTATACCCCCAACGGGCATATTCTGAAACCATTCTTTTCGAAAAAAAAGAGGTAATTCCATAAAAGATAAAAGAAATAGCAGAAAAAACTAACAGTACTGTGTTTAGATCCATTTGTTAAACTAAACCATAGTTTACGGCTGCTATAAATAACGACAGTACCAAAAGAACAAAAGAAGGAACATATTTTAGCAATGGATTTTTTACTTTAATGTGGTAAAATTGTGCACAAATCATTAAAAAAGCCATTAATAGAGAAGAAATCACAAGAACTTCTACATACCAAATTCCAAAAATTAAAATAGTAGCTAAGGAAATCTTAGAGGCTCCAACAATGTTTCTTAACAAATTAGAAATTCCATACTGTTTAAATTCTAAAACGATGTTGTCGTAACGGAAAACCCAGACACTAATAACTGAGATCGAAACGATAAGCTGGGCTAAAATTGACGCTTTATCCATAAGATTTTATTTAAAATAATTTTAAATGTAAGAATTAAATATTAAAAAATTAATATAAACCTAATTTATATCTTAATTAATAGACCTGTATTCTTTGGTTTGAATACAATTAATAATTGTAAATTTGATAATAACCATTTTAATAAAAATATGAAAAATACAACTTTAATTATGGCATTAATTTGCACATTTATTTTCACTTCTTGTAAAGAAATTTCGCCTTGTGAAGCTCCAACTAACGGTTTTTTGACAGACACTGATTTTCAAGTAAAAATGGGTTCATCAGAGGCCGTGAAAGTCTTTAAAGATCTAGATGATGCTTGGGCAAAACTAGATTATGATACTATGAAGGCATTGATTGCTGATGAAGCTTCATTTAGTTTTGATGACGGGTTTATCGCTACAGGCCCTCAAGAGTTTGTAGATAAAATTAAAGCTCAAGTAGCCAAGTCTTTAGCTGAAGGGAATAAATACGAATGGACTACAGATTATGCCTTTGCATTAGCTCTTACTGATGATGAGGACGACGCTACATCAATAGACTCAGGGGATTGGGTAAATGCTCAATTTACCTCAAAGAACACCAATCCAGAATCAGAAATTGATTCAGAAATTATTTATGAGTATTACCACATTGTTGACGGTAAAGTAATGAGCTGGAGCCAATTTAAGAAAACCATTAAACGATAACACATAACTTAATAAAAAGACTGTTTTAAACTTTTTTTAAAAAACCCTAGCCATTATTGGTTGGGGTTTTTTAATTTTGAATAGTAATTAACCCATAAAAAATAAAAAAGTGAAACTAATAAAAGAATTTAAAGACTTTGCTGTCAAAGGTAATATGCTTGATATGGCTATTGGAATTATTATAGGCGCTTCCTTTAATTCCGTTATTAATGTGTTAGTAAAAAATATTATTTTACCTCCATTGTCTTTAATGTCCGACGGGATTAATTTTCAAGAAAAAAAACTCATCTTAAGAACTCAATCAGAAACAACCAGTCAAGTGTCTATTGATTACGGATTGTTTGCAGAAACTATTTTAGATTTTCTAATTGTTGGCTTCACCATATTTATAGTAGTCAAATTTGTTAATAAGCTAAAAACAAAAGCAGATAACGTCAAAGATATGACAGTTGCGACCCCAGCAGACGTTCAATTACTTTCGGATATTAAGGAATTGCTAAAAATTCAAAATCATAAACTTAGTAAATAGCTTAGCGATTTGCGTGAAGACGGGCTACATATTTTCCAATCACATCAAATTCAAGATTTACTGTAGTACCCACTTCGAAGCTATTAAAGTTTGTGTGCTCGTGTGTATAAGGAATAATAGCTACACTAAATCCGTCTTCTTTAGAATTTACAACCGTTAGGCTTACACCATTAACAGTAATAGACCCCTTTTCAATGGTAAGATTGCCAATGGACGCATCATACTTAAAAGAGTATATCCAACTTCCGTTTTCGGCTTCAACTGCTGTGCAGTTGCCAATTTGATCTACATGTCCCTGAACCATATGGCCATCCAGCCGCGCTCCAAGCTTTAGGCCACGCTCTAAGTTTATGGTTGCTCCAATTTTTAAGGCGCCAATATTAGTTTTTTCTAAAGTTTCTTTGATTGCGGTCACGGTATAGTGAGCATCTGTTAGCGCTACAACAGTCAGACATACTCCGTTGTGAGACACACTCTGGTCTACTTTTAACTCAGATGCAAGTACACTTTGAATTGTTAAGTGTAAGTTATCATTCTCCTTTACTAAATCTTTTACAATCCCTAAATCTTCAATAATTCCCGTAAACATGCTTTTAATTCGTTAAATTTGTAAAATCAAAATTACAAACAACACGGCACTTTTTATGGAAAAAGAAGAAAAAATAAAATTAGGGATTTCTATAGGAGACTTAAACGGAATTGGAGGGGAATTAGTGATCAAGACTTTTGAAGATAGCCGAATGCTTGAATTTTGTACCCCTGTAATTTATGCTTCTGTAAAAACTCTTTCCTTTTTTAAAAAACACTTTGAAAGTTTGATAGACTTCAATAGTATTCAAACTGCAGAAAAAGCCGTTGAGTCCAAAGTAAATGTCATAACAGTATGGAAAGATGATGTTAAAATTAACTTTGGAGAAGAGGACTTAATAATTGGATCTTATGCAATTAAATCGCTTCAGGCAGCAGTTAAGGACCTCAAAGACGACCAAATTGATGTTTTAGTAACCGCACCAATTAATAAACATAATATACAATCAGAGGATTTTAAATTTCCAGGACATACTGATTATCTAGCACAACAGCTTGAAGGGGATAGCCTGATGTTTATGGTTTCTGACAACCTTAAAGTAGGGCTTTTGACTGATCACGTACCAGTAAGTGAAGTCTCCAAACAGATTACCCCGGAATCAATTGAAAATAAAATTTCAATTATTTATAATTCATTAGTTCAAGACTTTAACATACGACTGCCTAAGATTGCTGTTTTAGGACTTAATCCTCATACTGGAGACAATGGAGTCATAGGCAACGAAGACGATGAGGTTCTTAGACCTACTTTACAAGCTATAAAAAACAGAGGTAAAGTCGTTTATGGGCCTTACTCAGCTGATAGTTTTTTTGGCTCAAAAAACTACAAAAACTTTGATGCTATTTTAGCAACCTATCACGATCAAGGCTTAATTCCATTTAAAACCCTAGCCTTTGGTAGTGGAGTCAATTTTACAGCAGGGCTAAGTAAAGTAAGAACCTCACCTGATCATGGAACTGCTTATGAAATTGCTGGAAAGGGAGTAGCTGATATCTCATCATTTAAAGAAGCTATTTTTTCTGCTATTTCTATTTTTAGAAACCGACAGATGAATCAAAAATTAACATCAAATCCTTTAACAAAACAGCCTAAAAAAGCATATAATAAAAAATAAGCCGCTTTGTACTAAGCCTAAATAAAATTTTATATATTTGCAACCTTAAATATGCGAAATAATGAAGCCACTCAAAGCATTCGACATACAATTTGTAGGGCTAAAACTAGGTAAGCATAATTATAAATTTGAGATAGATTACAAGTTCTTTGAGTATTTTGAGTATGATGATTTTAATAATGTTAATGTTATAGTTGATATTAACTTAGTTAAAAAGTCAACATTTTTAGAGTTAAATTTTCAGGCTAATGGTTTAGTAAATGTAAACTGTGATCTAACCAATGAAAACTACGACGAAAAACTATGCGCTTGTTTTGACTTAGTTGTAAATTTTGGGAACGAGTATAATGACGAAAATGATGAAATTTTAATTTTACCTCATGGTGAATATGAAATTAATGTTGCACATTATATTTATGAATTAATTGCACTTTCACTTCCTCTAAAAAGGGTTCACCCTGGAGTTGAAGATGGAACATTAGGCTCAGATATTTTAAAAAAATTAGAAGATTTAAGCCCAAAATGCATAGACAATAACACTCCTACAGAAGATACAGATCCTCGCTGGGAGAAATTAAAAAAATTAATAACGGATAAATAATATAGAAAATGGCACATCCTAAAAGAAAAATCTCCAGAACCAGAAGAGATAAAAGACGTACCCATTACAAGGCTACTACCCCCCAAATTGCTACATGCCCAACAACAGGTGAAGCACACTTATACCACAGAGCTCACTGGCATGAAGGTAAATTATATTATAGAGGTCAAGTCTTAGTAGACACTACTGTAGCCGAAGAAGATGCTGCATAGCATATTGTACTAAAAAATTAAAAAAAACGCTCTCTAAGAGCGTTTTTTTTTGTTCTAAGCGTCAATTATACCTATTCTAAAAAAAACAACTTAATGGCTTGTTTTAACCAAAAATGAGTATTTTTGACACGTTTTTTGATTGTTTTTGATCATTATTGATACAAATTACAAATTTTAAAAATTTTATATGACCAACATTTCAGCTGCAATAACTGCTGTCGGAGGCTATGTGCCAGACTACATATTAACCAACCAAATACTGGAGACAATGGTTGATACCAACGACGACTGGATTACATCAAGAACAGGGATTAAAGAACGTCGAATCTTGAAGGGTGTTAATAAAGGTACTTCTTTCATGGCTATACAAGCCGCGAAACGTCTAATTAAGAAAAACAACATAGACCCTAAGACAATAGATCTAGTAGTTGTTGCTACGGCAACTCCTGATATGAAGGCTGCTTCAACCTCAGCATATACTGCATCAGAAATTGGAGCAATAAATGCGTTTGCGTTTGATATCGATGCAGCCTGTTCTAGCTTTTTGTTCGGAATGTCAATTGCAGCTCGTTATATTGAATCTAGGATTTATAAAAAAGTTCTTTTAATTGGAGCTGACAAAAATTCATCTATGATTAATTATGACGACAGAGCTACATGTATAATATTTGGAGATGGTGCTGGTGCTGTTCTTTTTGAAGCTAACAGAGAAGGTCTCGGAATTCAAGACGAGTATTTAAGAAGTGACGGTACTGGAAGAGAGTTCTTGCGAGGTACCCATGGAGGCTCATCCAATCCAATTACAATAGAATCCCTTAATGAAAAAACCCATTTTATATATCAAGATGGGAAGACAGTATTTAAAAATGCTGTTTTTAACATGGCAAATGCTACAGAGAAAATATTAGACCGAAACAACTTAGATAACGACAAGGTAGATTGGTTGGTAGCTCATCAAGCGAATAAACGTATTGTAGACGCTACAGCAAATAGGATTAATTTGGATCATAAAAAAGTATTAATGAATATTGAAAAATATGGGAATACTACATCTGGAACCTTACCATTATTATTAAGTGATTACGAATCTAAATTTAAAAAAGGAGATAATTTAATATTTGCTGCCTTCGGTGGTGGATTTAATTGGGGTTCTGTTTATCTAAAATGGGCCTACAACTCTTAATATCAAAACTAACTAAACACTAAAAACTACAATTATGGATTTAAAAGAAATTCAAAATTTAATTAAATTTGTAGCCAAGTCAGGCACAAGTGAAGTGAAATTAGAAACAGATGATTTTAAAATCACTATCAAAACAGGCCCAACAGGCAACACTACTGTTCAGCAATTAGTAACTGCCCCTGTTGCTCACTCGCCACTACCTACAGCTCCCACAGAGGTGCCGCAAGTTCAGGAAGCTAGTGTTTCAGAACCACCTGCAGAGGACTCAAAATACATAACGGTTAAATCTCCTATAATTGGAACATTTTATAGAAGACCTTCACCTGACAAACCTTTGTTTGTAGAAGTCGGTCAGTCAATTTCTGATGGGGACGTTCTTTGTGTTATTGAGGCGATGAAATTATTTAATGAAATTGAATCTGAAATCACTGGAACGATTGTCAAAATTCTTGTAGATGATTCATCTCCAGTAGAATTTGATCAACCATTATTTTTAGTAGATCCATCATAACCACATTTTAAAATTCCAAAAACAAATCCTATTTGTGGAATTTGGAATTTGACATTTTAAAATCTTAAAAGTTATGTTTAAAAAAATACTAGTAGCCAATCGCGGTGAAATAGCCCTAAGAGTTATAAGAACGTGTAAAGAAATGGGTATTCAAACAGTTGCTGTTTATTCAACAGCAGATTCTGAAAGCCTTCATGTTAAATTTGCAGATGAAGCTGTTTGTATTGGCCCAGCAGCCAGCAGTGAATCCTATTTGAAAATATCTAATATTATTGCTGCAGCAGAAATTACTAACGCAGATGCGATTCATCCTGGATATGGCTTTTTATCTGAAAATGCGCGCTTTTCAAAAATATGTGAAGAACATGGTATCAAATTCATTGGAGCTTCTCCTGATATGATTGATCGAATGGGAGACAAGGCTAATGCAAAAGCAACGATGAAATTAGCGGGGGTCCCTTGTGTTCCTGGAAGTGAAGGGGTTATTGAAACTTTTGCAGAATGTAAGGAAATCGCTAAGAAAACCGGATATCCCGTAATGCTGAAGGCTTCTGCTGGAGGTGGAGGAAAAGGAATGCGCGCCGTATGGAAAAAAGAAGATCTAAAGGATGCATGGGATTCTGCACGTCAAGAATCTAAAGCAGCTTTTGGAAATGACGATATGTACATGGAAAAACTCATTGAAGAACCACGTCATATTGAAATTCAAATCATAGGAGATTCTAAAGGAAATGCTTGTCATTTGTCAGAAAGAGATTGTTCAATTCAACGCCGTCACCAAAAATTAACAGAAGAAGTACCATCTCCTTTCATGACAACAGCATTACGAAAAAAAATGGGTGAAGCAGCGGTTAAGGCATCAGAATTCATTAAATATGAAGGAGCAGGGACTGTTGAATTTCTGGTTGATAAACACCGGAATTTTTATTTCATGGAAATGAACACTCGTATTCAAGTTGAGCACCCTATAACAGAACAAGTTATTAATTTTGACCTTATTCGTGAGCAAATATTAGTGGCAGCCGGGGTTGCGATCTTGGGGAAAAACTACCTTCCAAGTATGCATTCTATCGAATGTCGAATTAATGCAGAAGATCCGTTTAATGACTTTAGACCATCACCTGGAAAAATAACAACTTTACATTCACCTGGGGGTCATGGAGTCAGACTAGATACGCATGTTTATGCAGGTTACACTATTCCACCCAATTATGATTCAATGATCGCGAAATTGATAACAACAGCTCAAACAAGAGAGGAAGCGATTCACAAAATGAAGCGTGCTCTAGATGAGTTTGTAATTGAGGGTATTAAAACTACAATTCCATTTCACCGTCAGTTAATGGATCATCCAGAATATATTACTGGAAATTATACGACTAAATTTATGGAAGATTTTGAAATGAAGCCCATCAATAAAGCTTAAATAAAAAACTCCGAATTTTAATTCGGAGTTTTTTTATGTCCAACTCCTTATCATTTGCGTTAAAAAATTGTAGTTTTAACTATGAATTTATCCTATTGGGAACAAAAGACCTGGTTAAATAATGTTGATTATGTAGTTGTTGGAAGTGGAATCGTTGGATTGAATACCGCACTTCATCTCAAAATAAAACACCCCAATGCCAAAATAATAATTCTTGAAAAAGGACTATTCCCGCAGGGGGCAAGCACTAAAAATGCGGGTTTTGCCTGTTTTGGTAGTCTAAGCGAGATCTTAAAAGACCTGGAATCACACACTGAATCTGAGGTATTGGAGCTTGTTGAACAACGTTATAAAGGACTAAACCTTTTGAGAAGCACCTTGGGAGATGATGCTCTTTGCTACCAACAGCTAGGAGGCTATGAATTATTTTTAGAAAATGATGAACTTTTGTTTGATACTTGTTCTCAAAAGATGAAAGAGATAAACTCACTATTGAAACCTATTTTTAAGGGTGATGTATTTTCGAATATTTCTAATCACTTTAATTTCCATAGAATTCAAAATCAATATATACGAAACCAATTTGAAGGTCAAATTGATACGGGAAAAATGATGCAAGCGCTAATAAAAAAAGTTCAAGAATTAGGTGTCATTATTTTTAACAATACAAAGGTTGAAAGATATTTTGAGCATTCGGATAAAATTTCAATTCAAACGAGTCATTTTGAGCTTTCAGCCTTAAAGTTAATTTTCACTACAAATGGGTTTGCTAAGCAATTAATAAACGAGGATGTACAGCCAGCAAGAGCACAGGTTTTAATCACTAAACCTTTAAAAAACTTGCAGATTAAAGGCACATTCCATTTGGATTGCGGTTATTATTATTTTAGAAATATAGACAACCGTATTCTTTTAGGGGGTGGAAGAAACTTAGATATTGAAGGCGAAACTACTACTGAGTTAGCTCATACAAAAAAGATTCAACAATCACTTGAGAAACTATTGACACACACGATACTTCCAGATACAAACTATGAGATAGAGCAACGTTGGTCTGGTATCATGGGGATTGGTTCTAAAAAAAAGCCTATTGTTAAACAGCTTTCTGAACATGTTTACTGCGGAGTCCGTATGGGGGGAATGGGCGTAGCAATAGGTAGCTTAATAGGGGAAAAAGTGTCTAACTTTTTTAATAACTCAAGCTCATTCAGCTAACTACCCGTTAATAGCTTCTACAACCTCCACTCTTCCAGCTAACATTTCTTTTAACATAGCCTCAATTCCACTTTTTAATGTAAAAGTAGAAGACGGACAACCACTACAAGCTCCTTGTAAAATAACTTTTACTGTTTTTGTAGCTGAGTCGTAGGATTCAAACAGAATGTTTCCTCCGTCGCTGGCAACAGCTGGTTTAATGTGCTCTTCTAAAATATTAATTATTTCTTTTGAAGTATCATCAAGCGACTCGTACGAAGTGTCTAATTGCGTGGTAGTTTTTTTTAAAGTTTCTGCAGCTATAGCTAAAACAATTTCTTTCCCATCCTCGACAAAAGATTTTACAAACTCTCTTAGTTCAAGCGTAATAGATTCCCACTCGACAATATCATACTTTGTTATAGAAACGTAATTTTTATCAATAAACACTGCTTTAACAAATGGAAACTGAAATAAGGCGGTTGCAAAAGGAGATAGCTTGGCTTCTTCAATAGATGTGAATTCAAATGTTTGAGCCACTAATTTTTTGTTTGCTACAAATTTCTGAACGGCAGGATTAGGTGTACTTTCCGCATAAACGGTTACGGGGTTTTTCTTCTCTTGGTTTAATATAACTACACCCCCTTCGTTAAGGTAATTTTCAATTTGTTCACCAACTTCTTTTTGTACGTCAATCCATTCTACGATGTCATAACGCTCAATAGCAATAAAATTTCCCGACACATAGACTTTTTTCACAAAAGGTAGATGAAAAAGTTGCTGTGCTAGTGGGGAATTTTTTGCTTCATCAATATTAGAATATTCAAAACTCTCATATTTTGTTAAAAATGAATTTGCTTCAAATTTTATAATCTTTGGGTTAGATGTTTGGTGAATAGATATAGTAAAATTTTTCATTTTTCATATTTTTTGTAAAGGTAGTAAACAAAATAGAAGATTTTGATTTTTTGAAACTGTTTAGGACTTTAAATTCTTTTTTTAATGAAGTATAATTTTTAAACAAAACAAATCTCTATATTTGATCCTTATGCTTTTTATTTTGAGACATTTTTTACTTTTATTTCTCACATTATTCTGTTTTGGCTCAAGTCTAAGCGCCCAGGGACGTACTTGCGGAATGGAAGCTTACATGCAGTCTTTAAAACAAGATCCAGTTCGACTCAAAGAATATAACGCCAACCAGCGTAGATTTAAGGCAGAAAAACTATCTGTACGACTTAACGCTTCCCGACAAATGACTACTTTATTCATCCCTGTAGCTGTCCATTTTCCTGAAGCAGATGAAGCTGATAGAGCCTGTTTAGAAGCGTTAGCTCAAGATCAAATTGACCGTGTTAATGCAGATTATCAAGGGGTCAATGACGACATATCAAACTGGAATGCAAATAGTGATTTTTATCCAAACACATTGTCAGGTTTTCTCGACGTTCAATTTTGTATAGCGACTCAAAATCATCCTACAGATGTTTCTGGAAATTTTATTGATCCAGACCTAGTTGAAGGCGGACGCGCTGTAACTATAGGCTATGGTTTTGAAGAGGGCACAAATGAGAGAGACCCTAATTGGGCGGGATATTTAAACATCCTTGTTAAAGATGCAGGCGCAACTGAGCTAGGACATTCTCCACTTGGGGGGAATATTGCTGCCGGGGCTTGTGTAGTTTTAAATACTTTTGCTATTGGTTCGTCGGGATCTGGTTGTGCGGGTTACACTTCTAGTGCTCCCTACAATTTAGGTCGGACTTTAACCCATGAGCTTGGACATTTTTTCAGTTTAGAGCATACCTTTTCAGGGAGCTGTGCAACTGATGACGGCTTTACAGATACTCCAAATATTAGTTCTGCTAATTATAGCTGCCCAGCACCAGGTTCGATAGACGGATGTGAGGTTGGAGAAAAGGCGCTAACAATGAATTACATGGATTACACTGATGACGCTTGCATGTACATGTTCACAGAACAACAATTAATTGATGTTCAAGCCTACTTAAACGTTCTCGAAAACCAAATACTTTCTGATACCATCAACTGTACATCATCTAGTTCCAATATTAACATGACTAATGGAACTTTTAATCAATGTGAAGGTGTTTTATATGATTCTGGAGGTAATTTGGGTAACTATTCTAGCAATGAAGACTTTACGTTAACAATATGTCCAGACGGAGGAGGAACATCAACTGTCTTAGAGTTTATTTCGTTCACAACTCAAGGAGGTGGTGCTGATGAGTTAACGATATACAATGGATCTACAACATCAGATCCAATAATTGGGACATATTCTGGAACACAAACCATAGGAACCATCACTGCATCTAATACTTCAGGATGTTTGACGTTAAGATTCGTTACAAATGGTGGAGTTAATTTGGCAGGTTTCGAAGCTAATATACTATGCGAATCCCCTTGCCAAGATATTGAAGCTCTTATCGAAAATGTTGTGCCTGAGATTAGCCCTACAGGTGTACTGGTAATAAACCAAGGAGACAACGTAAGTTTTGAGGGTAATGCAAATTTCTCAATTGACGGCACAGGAGCCAGCTATGATTGGGACTTTGGTGATGGAACTCCTGCTAACGGTACACTAGTAGACCATACTTTTAACACAATAGGGACATTTACTGTTACTTTAACAGTAACAGATACCAATCCATTTGGATGTTTAGATGAAACCACATTGACAGTTCAAGTTTTGGGTGATTATATTGAAGTTGATGATACTACTTTTACAATGACTGAATTAGTTGAAGACGTTTTGATTGATTCTCCATGCGCTGACGTATCTAATATTGAAACTTCTACTGGCTCTGATTTTGGCTCCACCAATGGGATTGCATACTTTTCGAGTAATGGAGAAAACTTTCCTTTTACGGAAGGAATTGTCTTATCAACAGGCAACGCCATGTCAGCAGAAGGTCCTGAACAAGGAACAATTGGAGAAGGAAGCTTTGATTGGCCTGGAGATATAGATCTTGAGAATGCCATCCCAGACTTAATTGCTGGAGACACTAACAATGCCACTTATATTCAATTTGATTTCACCCCCTATTCAGAAAATATTAGCTTTAATTTCTTATTCGCATCGGAAGAGTATGGCACTTTTCAATGTACTTTTACAGATGCATTTGCTTTCTTACTAACAGATGTTAATACGGGAACTACCACTAATTTAGCTGTTGTTCCTAATACTACGGACCCTATTTCTGTTTTATCAGTTAGAGATAATACTTATAATTCAGGCTGCGCATCTTCAAATGAATCTTATTTTGGGGCTTATTATGGAGATACCGGTTTACCTGAAAATCAAAGTCCAACAGACTTCAGAGGACATACTGTTAGTATGGTAGCACAAAGCGAAGTAATTCCATACAACCAATATACAATCAAGTTAGTAATCGCTGACGATGGTGATACTAATTATGATTCCGCGGTTTTTTTAGAAGCTGGAAGTTTTCAGGTTGGAGGTAGTATTGGAGACGACATTACAATTGAGTCAGGAAATGCTCTTTGTTATGGTGAAACAGCAATCCTTGATACTCAGCTTCCTGCTGCTTTGCATGTTTGGTATTTTAACGGGGAGGTAATCCCTAATGAAATAAGCTCTACCCTAAATGTTACAGAAGGTGGAAACTATACAGCTGATATAATATATAATGAAGATTGTGTCGTTTCAGATACTGTTTTTGTCGAGTTCATACCATCCCCACTTGAGATCTCAAATATTCAAGACCTTATTATTTGTAATTCTCCCGGAAACACATTTGATTTAACCCTAAATAACGAGTATGCTTTAGGAGGCCTTCCTTCAGCAGATTACTTGATTAGCTATCATACGAGTGAAATAGATGCAGAAAATAACACGGGCCCTATTGGTAACCCGCAAAATTATTCAAACAGTACAAATCCTGAAGTTATATATGTTAGAATTGAAGACGCTATTTCTGGAAATTGTTATCAAACAGCTCCTTTTGAAATTAGCTTAAGTGATGGCCCAGATATTAACGAAGTAATAGATATAGTTACCTGCGATGATTCTTCTAGTGATGGTACTGAACAATTTAATTTAGAGAACTTATCACTAGATATACTAGGTGCTCAGTCATCTGATTTATATGTAGTGACATATTATACATCTTCAGCTGATGCAGCTTCAGCATCTGCAAACCTCGCTAGTCCTTTCACAAATACAATAAACCCTCAACCTATTTTTGTTCGTGTAGAGAGCATTAACGATCCTGATTGTTTTTCTTATTCAGACACAGCGTTATTTAATTTAATTATTGATCCGACGGCTTTAGCTATTACTCCTCCAGAACTTACCGTTTGCGATGATGACTCTGATGGATTTACACTTTTTGACTTTTCAGAATATGATAATATTATACTAGGCGGTCAAGATCCAATAGACTATACAGTCAGTTATTATAATTCTTTAGAGGATGTTGACACTATGTCAAATCCTTTAACAAGCCCTTACTTAAACACAGTGATCAATCAACAAACAATTTATGTTCGTGTGGAACAGAACGGTTTTTCACAATGCTATGGTTCTACTCAATTTAATATTGTTGTCAATCCTTTACCTTCCTTGCAGTTACCTACTCCTTTAGAGGTTTGTGATGACGGGACACCAGATGGGTTAACACAGATTGATTTAACTACTAAAGATGACGAGATTCGTGGTGGTAATCCAGACTATTCTATTAGTTATTATCTAAATCAATTAGATGCTGATTTGGGGGCTAACGCATTACCAGGTCTTTACACAAATATTAGTAATCCTCAGACAGTTTTTGTTAGGGGTGAAAACATTATCACTGGTTGTGTCTCTACTACCACTTTAGACTTAGGGGTTATTCAGGCAGCTGTAGCTAATGCTCCGCCTCCAATGGAGTTTTGTGATCCAGATAACGATGGTTATGGGGAATTTATTTTAACAGATTCAGATGATTTAATTACTGGTTCAGCTCCAGGAGTTACTGTTACATACCACGAAACTTTATCGGATGCTAATACTGGAGCGAACCCGCTTGCAAGTCCCTACAACAATGTTGTTATAGACACTCAAACTATTTACGCACGTGTAGAAAGCGCTACCGTTGTTACTGATTGTGCTACTATTATAGATTTAGTTTTAAATGTTTATCCAACTCCTCAATTAGTAACACCAACAGCTTTAGAGCTTTGTGATGATAACCTTGACCAGGTTGTTCAGTTTGACTTGAGTGACAGCGTTACAGAATTATTGAATGGAATAGAATTATCGGATGTTGTGATTAGCTATTATGAGACTGAAGCAAACGCTTCATCTTCAAATAATGCTATAAGCACTCCATTGGCTTACAGTAATATTAGTAATCCACAAACGGTATGGATTAGGGTTGAATATCCAGAAATAGGATGTGAGAAACTAACCAGTTTAGAACTTATAGTTAATCCGTTACCAGTTATAGCTCAGCCCACGCCATTAGCCATATGTGATGATTTGTTAGCAGATTCTTTCACGGCTTTTGATTTAACAGTTAAAAACACAGAGATTACTCTTGGTGATGGTAGTTTAGAGGTTGTTTATTATACAAGTTTAC
>Ga0233438_10002864_pt1 | contig 16494 bp, 13 predicted proteins | sample SI_123_September_FD_182720 | JGI IMG/M metagenome (GOLD analysis project Ga0233438, IMG submission 182720) | Seawater microbial communities from Saanich Inlet, British Columbia, Canada - SI_123_September2016_10_MG | ecosystem: Environmental > Aquatic > Marine > Inlet | place: Canada: British...
GCGTACCAGCCTCGTGTTCTCCATTTTTCATTTGATCAAAAAGCGCTAAATTTTCCTCAACTGAGCGGTTCCTAAAGGGCCCGTTTTCACCTGGCTGGGTTGGGGTTCCTTTTTGAGCAGCTATCGCTTCACTGGTCTGTGAGTCTACATAAGCTTTCCCGTCTTTTATCATTTGTACAGCCCAAGTGTATAGCTGTTGAAAATAGTCTGAAGAGTAAACTTCTTTATCCCATTTGTAGCCCAGCCAAGAAATATCTTCTTTGATGGCATCTACATATTCTTGATCTTCTTTTGCAGGGTTGGTGTCGTCAAAACGTAAGTTAACGGGAGCTTGGTATGTTTCTCCCAAACCAAAACTAATCCCAATGGCTTTTGTGTGTCCTATATGAAGATAGCCGTTGGGTTCTGGTGGAAACCTAAAGCGCAGCTTGCTTTGTGGTAAGCCGTTTTTTAAATCTTCCTCTATTATTTGTTCTAAAAAGTTAAGCGGTTTGTGTGTATCTGACATAATAAGTTGTATTTGTTGGATAAATACTTAGCAAAATTAATCAAATAAAAAGTTTATAGATATATGTTAGGTATAATTATTATTTTTATAGAAATAAAAAACAGAAATGGGAGTGATTAAGGTTGAAAATATAAAGGTATATGCATACCATGGGTGCCTGAGCGAGGAGACCATTATTGGGAGTGATTACAGGGTGGATGTAAGTGTAGAAGCTGATTTAGAAAAATCATCAACATCAGATGCTTTGGAGGATACGGTTGACTATGTGACCTTGAATTCAATTGTTGTAAAAGAAATGGGCATTCCTGCAAAATTGTTGGAGGCGGTAGCGAAACGTATCATTAATCGGGTGTTTGAAAGTTGTAAAACAGTGGTGTCAGTAAATGTATCGGTCTCAAAAATAAACCCTCCCATTGGGGGAGATGTAGAGAAAGTAACGATTGTGTTGAGCGAAAGGCGATAAAATTATAAAGTTTATAATTTAGAGCCCGTTATTATATAGTGAGCCGAACTTCAGTTTTTAAATGGATTCTTTTCTTTTATCTTGTGTAACGTTTAAATTTGCTTAAATTTGCGTTCCTTTTGGGCGTCTTGGCCGAGTGGCTAGGCAGAGGTCTGCAAAACCTTCTACAGCGGTTCGAATCCGCTAGACGCCTCCATAAATTAAAACCACTCCCTTTATAAGGTTGTGGTTTTTTTATTCTCTTATTTCTTCTATAATTGTTTGTGGGTTTAATTGGTCTTTGGGTAAAAAACCTTTGGTAATTAGAACCAGCCCACATATAAGTAAAATAATTCCTAATAATTTTTTTAGTTTTATAATTATTTTAGGTGTGAGTTGTTTTTTTAGCTGCTTAGCTAATAATATTTTTAATAAATCTGTTATAAAATAAGCAGCCATTAACGATCCGAAAAACACATAAAAACGATGGATATCATTTTCTAGACTAGGCCCTGTTACGACGATTATACCCAGCCAAAAAATTAACACACCAATATTGATAAAGTTGAGTAAAAAACCTTTAATAAATAATTCTATATAATTAACTTTAAAGGAGTTGGATAGTTGAGCTTTAAGATCGTTTCTTTTGGGTTTTTTAAGAAAAATAATTAAGCCGTATACCGTTAAAATAGTTCCACCAAACACATATAATCCAGGTTGATTGCTTAAGTTTTCTAAGAGCTGAAAACTACTAAAATAAGCGACTCCAATAAAAATAATATCCGCAATAATAACCCCTAAATCCAAAACGACTGCTGCACGAAAGCCTTTTGTAACGCTTGTTTCTATCAATACAAAAAAAACGGGGCCAATCATAAAGGCTAAGAAAAAACCAAGAGGTATGGCAGCTTGGATGTCTTCAATCATAGTATTTAGTTTATAAGAAGGGATTCTTTATCTTTATAAATAACTCTTCCTCCAATTATATTCTTTTGGTTGACGGTTTTTGGATTTCCATGAATTATCAAGTTTCCTCCAGCAACTATTATTACTTCAATAAGTTCAGAGCTATTTACGTTTGCTTCGCCTCCGGCTTTTATTTTTATTTTAGTGTTTTCGGCTTGTAATGTAGCTCCATCGTAAATACCTCCTGTTCTTATGTTGATGTTTTGGGATTGTGTATTTCCTTTGACTTTAATAGTTCCCCCTGTCACACTTTTAATGGATAATAATTTTAAATCTGCTTCAACAGAGATAGAAGCACCTTCTTGGGTTTTGAGTTCTAATTCGTATTGTTTGAATGGTGTAGTAGAAACGACTTTAGCACCCTCATTAACATCTATAGTATCAATTTTTGTATAATAAAGTTTTACAAAAGTCTTATTACCATTAAAAGGTTTGTTGAAGTCCATTTTAATTTTGAGAAGATTGTTTTTTTGAACCACTGAAACGCTAGAAGTGTTCTCTCCTGTAATTTCTATTTTATTTTCAGTTGATTGAATAAGTTCGACGTTTATCAGGTCATAAACTTTAAGTTCTGAAAATTCTCCTAAGGATTTAGTAATTGGAACTTGAGCGCCTGCTAAAAAACAAGAAAGAAAAATAAGTAACGTATAATGTTTCATTTTGTGTAGGTATTTTAAGTGTTTAATATAAAGTCTAAGTGTTTTTTTACCAAGTCGGCGTGTTTGACACGAACCTCTACTTCGTCTCCTAATTGGTATTTTGTTTTTGTTCTTTCTCCAACTAAAGCAAATTCTTCAGCATCATATCTATAAAAATCTCCTTTTATATCTCGTATCCTTACCATGCCTTCACATTTATTTTCTATAATTTCAACATACATTCCCCATTCGGTCACCCCAGAAATAACTCCTAAAAATGTATCTTCTTTGTGGTCTTGCATGTATTTTACTTGCATGTATTTTATAGAATCACGTTCTGCTTTTGTAGCTAAATATTCCATATTGGAAGCGTGTTTACATTTTTCTTCATAAAGGGTTTCATCAACCGATTTATGACCATCTATATAGTATTGTAGCAAACGGTGTGCCATAACATCGGGATAGCGTCGTATTGGAGATGTAAAGTGGCTGTAGTGATTAAAAGCAAGACCGTAATGGCCTATATTTTTTGTTGAGTAGGCTGCTTTACTCATACAACGTATTGTGAGTGTATCTACAAGGTTTTGTTCTTTAGTTCCTTTTACATTTTTTAAAAGAGTGTTTAAAGAGTGTGTAGTAGTTTGCTTATTTTTAAAGTTTAATTGGTGCCCAAATTGAGACACAATTCTTTGGAGACCTGCTAACTTTTGATCATCTGGCTCATCGTGAGTTCTATAAATAAATGTTTTTGGTGGTGATTTTTTTCCAATAAATTCCGCTACTTTTTTATTTGCTAATAACATAAACTCTTCAATAAGTTTATTAGCATCTTTAGAGCTTTTAAAAAAAACACCTACAGGATTATTTGTTTCATCGAGGTTAAATTTTACCTCTGTTTTATCAAATGAGATAGCGCCATCTTTCATGCGTTTCATACGCATTATTTTAGCTAGTTCGTCTAATTTTAAGATGGCATTTTTAACAGTTGTTTCTGCGGTATATGCATTGTTTGTTATAGATATTTCTTTAGGAATCAAACAGTCTTGTGTTTCTATAATATGTTGTGCTTCTTCATAAGCAAATCGTGCATCACTATAAGTAACTGTTCTTCCAAACCACTGATTTTCTATACCTGCTTTATTATTAATTTCGAAAACAGCAGAAAATGTATATTTTTCTTCTAAAGGTCGTAAGGAGCAAGCGTTATTAGACAAAACTTCTGGTAACATAGGAACAACTCTGTCAACTAAATAAACAGACGTTGCACGTTCGTAAGCTTCATCGTCTAAAATAGTTCCTTCTTGTAAGTAATGGGAAACATCGGCAATATGAATTCCAATTTCATAGTTTCCATTATTTAGTTTTTTAAAAGATAAAGCATCATCAAAATCTTTAGCATCTTTTGGGTCTATAGTAAAAGTTAAGGTTGATCGCATATCGCGCCGTTTTGCAATTTCTCTTTCTGTTATAGAAGTATCTATATTATTTGCAAAAGCTTCTACTTCAAATGGGAATTCGTAGGGAAGACCATATTCAGCAAGTATGGAATGAATTTCTGTATTGTGATCGCCAGGTTTTCCTAGAACCTTAATTATTTTTCCATTAGGGCAGTCTGCTTTATCTGGCCATTCTTCTAAACTCACAAGTACTTTATCTCCTTCTTCTGCCTTCATTGTTTTAGATAACGGGACAAAAATATCAACAGGCATTTTATTGCTGTCGGGAACAACAAAAGCAAATTTAGGATTGAGTTGTACAATACCTACATATTCTGTACGAGATCGTTGAATAATTTGAGTTATTTCTCCTTCTTGCTTTCCATTCTTTTTACGTTTATAGATATAGAGTTCAACAGTGTCACCATGTAAAGCTTTATGCATATTATGAGACGCTATAAAAACGTCTTCTTCAAATGCATCACTTATAATATAAGCATTACCTCTTGAAGCCATATCTACAGTTCCTATAAAGTATTCTGTAGAGGTTATTATTTTAAATTTTCCTCGTTCTACTTCTTCAATTTCCTTTTGAGCTGCAAGTTTGTGTAGATTTTTTATTATTTGGTTCCGACTACTAGCGTCGTTTACATTTAGTTTTGCTGCAATTTGTTTGTGGTTAAGAGAGGTTTTTCTATCGGACTTAAGAATAGTTAATATGCTTTGACTGTAATTTGTAACCGATTGTTTACTATTTTTTTTTCGTTTCATTTAATCTTTATAATTAAGCAAAGCTACCACTTTAATTCAACCCAAAGTATTCTCTTTTTTAACTTTATCCACATTTAATACAATCATATTAATTTTTTATTAATTTATTTTAAAATCAATGGTGCTTATTATAGGCTGTGAATAGCTTATATAAGTTTATTTAAAATAAGTAGTTTTCTTTGTTATATACATTTTATAAACATATAATAAACATTAATTTTAAATTTAAAAACCTCATAAATAATAATTTAACTAGATTTATTATCAACTGTTAATAACTATAATTCACATAAAAAGACTTATAACTAATTAAGTATTTATTGTTTATAAAACCCTTTTGAATATTGATAAGTAAACAATTAAAAAAGATAACTTAATTAGTTTTTTAGTTTTAAATATTCCCTTGATAAAATAATTTGATATATAAAAATTAAGTTTTCATAATCGTTCATTAATTATTAACAACTAATTAAAAAGGCTATAAACAATTTAAATTAGGTAACGCACTTTTTTGTAAATTTACTAATAATTAAAGTTATACCAAATGAAGATATCAATAGGTAATGATCATGCTGGAACAGATTATAAATTTAGAATTATAAAGTTCCTTAATTCTAAAAATATAGAAGTTAAAAATTATGGAACAGATTCTGATTCAAGTGTTGATTATCCAGATTTTGTCCATCCAGTTGCTAAAGATGTGGAATCCTCTGAATCAACTTATGGGATTCTTATTTGTGGGAGTGCAAACGGTGTTGCTATGACTGCTAATAAATATCAAGAAATAAGAGCTGGTATATGCTGGACCAATGAAATAGTTTCTTTAATTCGTCAACATAACAATGCAAACATTCTTTGTATTCCTGCCCGTTTTACAGAAATAGAACAGGTTTTAGAAATGGTTGAAACTTTTTTAAAAACTGAATTTGAAGGTGGGCGACATCAAAATAGGATAAATAAAATACAACCTTGCTAAATAATGTTAGATATTTCAGTTAAAACATTTCAGCAACTTTCTTTAGATGAACTTTATTGTTTATTACAATTAAGAAGTCAAGTTTTTGTACTGGAGCAAAATTGTGTATATCAAGACGTGGATGGTAAAGATCAAAAAGCAATTCATATCATTGGAAAAAAAGAAGGCAAGATTGTAGGATATACACGAGTGTTCAAACCCGGCGATTACTTTAAAGAAGCAAGTATAGGACGTGTGGTTGTTTCAGAAAATGAACGGCACTTAAAGTTTGGAAATGAACTTATGAAAGCCTCTATCAAGACCATTGAAACTTCTTTTCATGTGAATAAAATAAAACTATCTGCACAAAAATATTTAGAAAGTTTTTATTCCAATTTAGGGTTTAAAAAAGTAGGAGACCCTTATTTAGAAGATGGAATCCCTCACATTAGTATGCTAAAAAACTAATTAGTTTCTGATATTGAAGTTATTTTGATCTCAACGCGTTTGTCATACCTCTTAGCTTTCCCTAACGGAAATTTATTTTTTAAACCCACATAGCGCATTCGAGTTCTTTTAACTCCTTTTTCTATTAAGTAATCGTAGATATATTTTGCCCTAGCTAATGATAGATTTCTTTTTCCTGTTTTTCTATCTACAGCATCTCTTGCATTTTTTGTACAACAAACATGCCCTTGAATTGTAAAATAAATATCTTCTCTTTCTCGCAAAGCGTCCGCTATGCTTTCTAGAACTGGAACAGATTCCTCTATGATATAACTATACCCTGTTTTAAATAAAATATTATCAAGTGTTATTTTATCTCCTACCTCTAAATTTTTATTAAGAAAACCCGCTGTTTTACTCTTCTCATTTACATCCTTTAAAACAGGTGTTTTATCTAGATATTTTACATTAATTTCTACTTTTCTATTTAACCCTCTAATAATATTAAGGTCATCAGAGGAAATAAGGCGCAATAAAATTTCGCCTTTACCATCAACGTTGCTTATAAGGTTGTCATCTACACCAAAGTTGGAAAATATTTTCTTAATAGCATTGGCCCTATTTTGAGATAATATTAAATTATAAGAGTCGGTGCCTCGATCATCACAAAACCCATAAATAGAAATGCGTTCTATTTCAATATCTTTTAAACTTTGTACAAACAACACAAGGCGGTTGGTTTCAATCTCAGGAACATTGTATTGGCCGGTTTCAAAATAAACAACATGTGTGTTATTAGATTGAGCCTGTGCTATATTTGTTAAAAAAAACAGTAAAAAAATTATTTTTTTCATCTTACTTTTTATTTCTTATACATGAACCCTTTTAATTTTCTTTATAAAGAAATCAAATAAATTTTTATTTAAATATATTTTGATAGGCCTGTGAATCGTTTAGAATTTCTTGCGCTTTAAATACCTCTTTGTTTTTTCCTATAAAATATGTGTACATTCCTTCTCTGTAAAAATAACGCTTTATTATTTCACCCTCCAAAACAGCTATAATATCTTCCTTAAATGTATCCATTAATTTTAATTTAGATGCCTGAGCTGCTCTGTTTAAATCTTCAAAATTATATTCCACCGCTTCAAAACCTTCCTCGTCAAGTGTTTTTTTCAATTGATCAATGCCTTCTTGAATTTCACTTATTGCATTGTATTTCTTTTCACCACTCATTTTTTTGAAATCCTCAAAATCTTTTTTTTCTAAACTAAACTCTTCTATATTTTCAACGGAATTATTGTAATAATATTGGCTGGAATAATCAAAAATTAATGGACTATTTAAAAGTGCTTCTATAAACTTATTAGGATTTTTGGCACCCACAATAACGTCTGGATTGACACCACCACCATCGTAGACCGTACGACCATTCTTTGTTTTAAATGTAGAATATTGTTTTTCAACGAAGCGAACAGCTATACCATCTTCTCCTTTATTTCTATAATCTAAAGCTTGTATGCAACGTCCAGAGGGGGTGTAATAACGAGAAATGGTTACTTTTAACTGAGAACCATAAGGCAAGGGCATTGGTTTTTGAACCAAACCTTTTCCAAAACTTCTTTTACCAATAATCACCGCGCGGTCCAAATCTTGCAAAGCTCCCGCCACAATTTCACTTGCTGAAGCACTGTTATGATTTATCAAAACAACCAAAGGAATCTCTAAACTAAGGGGTTGTTTTTGTGTTTCAAATGTTTGGTTATACGTTTCTATATTAGATTTTGTTGACACCACCAATTGACCTTTAGGTACAAATAAATTCACAATTTTAACGGCTTCGTGAAGTAGTCCACCTGGGTTGTTCCTTAAATCTAAAATAATTCCTTTTGCTTCGTCTATTAGCATCAATTTAACAGCACTTTCTACCTCCTTGGCAGCGGATTTAGAAAAACGATCTAAGGCAATATAACCAGTACCGTCTGCTAATAGTTTATACACTGGCACAGCTTTTGGTTTTACATCTGCACGCGCCACAACCACATCAGTATTTTTTCCGTTTCTGAGATACGTTAAAGCGACGGTCGTATTTTTTTTCCCATTTAAAAACTGGGTTGCACTTTCTTGCAACCCACGGACCTCAACTCCATCAATTTTAATAATTTCATCACCCGCTTTTAAACCCACTTTGTCTGCGGGTAAATCTTTATACACCTCTACAACGACTAACTTGTTTTTGGAAGTATTGATGGTTGCACCAATCCCTATATAGGCGCCAGACTGATAGATCCGAGCCTTTTCTATATCCTGCTCGTTCATGTAAGTAGTGTAGGGGTCGAGTTCCTTCAACATTTGATTAACACCCTTTTGCATCAAGTCTGCTGGATTTGTTTTATCCACATAATTCATGTTGACTTCTTTGAATAGTGTGGTAAAAATATCCAACTGTTTAGCAATCTCAAAATAGTCGTTTTTATAGGCGGAAGTTAAAATAAAAACCAACAATACAACCCCCAAAAACACTCCCCTTTTTTTAAGATATTTTATCATTTTATTGTTTTTTATGAAACCTTTTTATTAGAAATTCAAATTGTTCTTTTAGCTGTGCTGACTCAGGCATTTCCTTTCCAACATATAAAACCATCAAGCAATATTTTGACTCCATTTTGTTAAGTTTATTCGAAAGTTGTTTTTCAACTCCAACCCTCAAAAGCCGTTTGATTCGGTTGCGGTCTACAGCATTCTTAAAATGTTTTTTACTCACCGATACCCCAACCAAATGTTCATATGGGTTCTCTAAATATACCATTCTCAAAGGAAAAGCATTCACCGACACCCCGGACACGAACAATTGCTTTATTTGCTTTTTTCCTTTTAGTCGCTTCATTGTTTACAACACTTTCAGTTGATTGTTTTCTTTATTTATATCTGCCGTTGCCTTGTTTATATCCACAGTTATAGTATCAATATCTGAGAGATTCACTTTTATAGAAAAACGATATTCTGGATATGCCCAAGCCCAATCATTTAGCAAAACCTCACCATTTAGAAGCGGTTTTTCGCCGCGCATCATTTGTAAAGGGATGTAGTAGGTTCTTGTACCGCCATCTTTCAAAAGTATTTGAACCTCTGTAGGCATAGGCATCAACCCAATACGCTCTAAGGTAATAGCTGTTTCTCCTTGTAAAGCAACGGCACTTTTCACACTGTAATCAATCGTATTTGTAGTTTGTGTCCAATCAGTCAAAAACCATTCCAGTTCTAAACCAGATGTTTTTTCGGCACAACGAATAAAATCATTTGGTGTTGGATGTTTAAATGACCAATCATTAAAGTACTTTTTTAAGGTTTTTTTAAAGTTTTCATCCCCAATAATATATCGTAATTGTGCCAATAAGACCGCCCCTTTGCTGTAACTAGAAATGCTATAAGAGGTGTTATAAGCAAACCGGTCAGAATGTGTGCTCATAGGTTGTTCTTTATCGCTTTTTGCAAGGGAATAATAACGGTCATAATGACGTTTAAGGGGTTCAGTTGTTTCTACACCAAAGATGGTGTTTTCGATAAACGTACACGTGTATTCTGCAAAACCTTCATCGAGCCAGGGGTGCTTACTTTCATTTGAAGCCATTAAAAATTGAAACCAAGTGTGGCCAATTTCATGCGCAGTTACGCCCACCAAACTTTCAAAACTTCGCTCTCCCGTAATCAGCGTACACATACCATATTCCATACCGCCGTCTCCGCCTTGAATTACAGAATATTGATCATAGGGATATTTCCCAACACTGTTGCTATAGTATTGCATAATCTGACTTGTCGGCTCTTGCAGGTCTTTCCAGTGTTTTTTGTATTTACGTTTTAAAGATTTTTTGTATAAGAAATGTAACATAGGCCCATCAGGTACTTGAAGCGTATCATGAATAAAATTAGGATCTGCAGCCCAAGTAAAATCATGCACATTCGGCGCTATAAAATGCCAAGTTAATTCGTCTAACTCTTCTTCTGTTTCTTTTTCTCCATAACCATGACCAATCTCATCAGGATTCTGTAAGTACCCTGTGCCGCCGACTGTATAGGCTTTGTCCAGAGTTAATTTGACGTCAAAACTTCCCCACACTCCATGAAATTCTCTACTGATGTAAGGATCTGCATGCCAGCCTTCGAAATCATATTCCGCCATTTTTGGATACCATTGTGCCATCGATAGCGCTACACCTTCATTGCTGTTTTTTCCAGATCGACGAATCACGGGTGGCACCTGCCCTTTAAAAGTCATTTCAAAAACCGCCGAATCACCCGATTTAATAGAGTGATCTAATTCAACCTCCAAAACCGTTCCAACCACAGAATACTCTAACGGTACATTATTTTGGGTGAGACTTACAACCTTTAGAAACCCAAAATCTTCTTTTTTGAGTTTACTAATGCGGTCACCGACTCTTGAGTCTGCATCTGCTATTGTCCTAGAGCGCACATCCATTTCACTTCCAGGTTGGAAGGCATTATAAAATAAGTGGTAAAACACCCGCTCTAAATTATCAGGGGAGTTGTTGGTGTAAATTAATTTTTGTGTTCCTTCATAATTGAAAGTATTCACATCCATTTTCACATCCATAGTGTAGTCTACATGTTGTTGCCAATACTTTACATTGTTTTGGCTATACACGGAGCTTAGTCCGATTAAAAAAGTAAGTGCATAAAAAAGATTTTTCATTCGTTTGTGTTTGTTATTATTTTTATCAAATGTAACACCTATTTAATTGTTTTATTGGTTTGAAACCATTGGTTTCGTAACAGTGTAATTATTTAGACAGTTTCGATGCCATTATTAACGCGTTATAAGCGTTGACGATTTTCCCAGATTTTGATAATTCAGAAAAAGGCACAATCGTACCATTTTCTAAGGATACTTTTTTATTGATAGTAATTCCAGATGCCATTAGAATCTGTTTTACTTGCGCTGCGCTAAGGTTTGGAAATTGAGAAAAAATCAAAGCTGCTACTCCTGCCACCAAGGGAGAAGCCATGGAGGTTCCGCCTGCAAATTCGTAAGTATTTTTAGGATAGGTCGAATAAATTTGAGAACCTGGGGCAAACACATCTACCGTGTTTTTGCCATAATTTGAATAGCTAGCAACTAAAGTTGAGCCATACTTTGGTTCGTTGGACCCGACTTTCAAAAAGGTATTAGAAACTTCAGGACCATTGTTTATTTGATCGTTGGGAAAATTATTTATTTGATCTGTATTTTCTCCATCATTTCCTGCAGCGGCCACAATCAACACGTCCTTTTTAGCGGCATAAGCAATCGCGTCTCTGACCCAATCACTGTGGGGTGAAAACGATTTTCCAAAACTCATATTAATAACTTTAGCACCATTATCAACAGCATAATAGACTCCTAAAGCGACGTCTTTATCGTATTCGTCTCCGTTGGGCGTGTTGCGAATGGCCATAATTTTCACATTATTGGCCACTCCATTTATTCCAATTCCGTTGTTGCGATTAGCAGCGATAATTCCAGAAACATGCGTCCCATGAGTGCGCCCGTTTTTGGCTCTCACATCCCCGTTACCATAGTTGCGGTCGCTCAAATCGTCCGGATCATCTCCAACAACTTTTCTTCCATCAAAATTGATGTTTAAATTGTAGTCTAAACGCTCGTTAAAATTCTTTAAACCAGATTTTAAATCCTTTATGCATGCCTGTATTGTCTCAAAGCCAAATCCGTAAGCTTGCTTAATGATGTTGATGTGTTTAATCAACTCAAAGCTGGGTGTCATAATACCATTTACTTCTTCTTTCGTATAAACAGTTTTCTTTAGATACTTTGCAACTGCTGCATCAGAAGTTATTAACTGCTCTAAAATTCCATCGTATAGTTCTTTATCCCGACGGGTTTTTTCGGACTCTTTTTCCATTAACCCCTTTGCCTCCGCATAACGAGGGTGGGTTGTATCGCCACTAGCCACGAGTCGCACATATTCTAATTGTTCGTTGTCCGCTCCTCCTAAAAAATTCCAACCATGAACATCGTCGATGTATCCATTGGCATCATCGTCTTTACTGTTATTAGGAATTTCATCAGTATTGACCCAAATGTTTTCTTTAAGATCTTCGTGGTCAATATCAATTCCAGAGTCTATAACTGCCACAATAACGGTTTTACTTTTTGGCTTCACTAATTCTCTGTAGGCTTTATGCAGGCTAACACCTGGAATGGTGTCTGTTTTGAGGTCCGAATGGCTCCATTCTTTTTCTTCGGCTTCTGTAAGTTCAACCACTTTAAGAGGAATGACATCAATATTTTCAATGGGTGTTGATAAGATAGCGGCAGTAGACCCGCAGCTTAAAATAAAGAATAGGCCAAAAAAGCAGGCGATTTTTTCAAGAGTTTTGTGTAGGTTTGGGTTCATTTTTTTAGATTAAAATAGATTGTTAAAGTTGTAAGTACTGTTAAGACGCACTCCTTTTTCGGTATGCTTGACGGTTATGACTTCGTTATGGGCATCATGTTCCAAAAGTAAAAAATAATTTTGATCTGCAGCGAGTTTTAAAAAGCGTTCTTTTTCGTCTAATGTTAGCAGCGGCCTTGTGTCGTACCCCATCACAAACGGCACCGAAATATGCCCAACCGTAGGCAGTAAATCCGCCATAAAACAGAGGGTTTCCCCTTTGTACGAAATCATAGGAATCATTTGCTTGTCGGTGTGTCCGTTTGCAAAAAACACATCAAAGCCTAAGTCAGATCCACGCAATGTATCTCCATTTGGGACAGACAGGTGTTTTAAATGCCCACTAGCTTCTATGGGCAAAATATTTTCAGTAAGGAAAGAAGCGCGCTCTCGTTTATTTGGGTTTATGGCCCAATTCCAGTGGTCTTCATTGCTCCAAAACGTCGCATTTTTAAAGGCAATTTCATAACCAGTCTTATCAGCATTCCATTGCACACAACCTCCACAATGGTCAAAGTGTAAGTGAGTTAAAAAAACATCTGTGACATCCTCCCTACAAAAACCATGTAAAGCGAGGGCGCTGTCCATAGAATGTGCTCCCCAACGGTAATAGTAATTAAAAAATTTATCGCTTTGTTTTGTTCCCATACCCGTATCAATTAAAATCAAACGGTTTCCGTCTTCTATCAACAAACACCGAGACGCAATGTCAATTAGGTTATTATTGTCGGCGGGGTTTGTTTTATTCCATATCGCTTTTGGCACGACACCAAACATTGCGCCGCCATCTAATTTAAAATTACCAACATTAATAGGGTATAATTTCATTTTAAACTTTGTTTATGATTGCATTCAGCCGAACACCAAAATCCAATAAAGCTTTAATTTCCTTGATACTTGCGATGCGTTCTTTGCTAAAAATCAGCAACCCATCCTTACTAGATTCGATATGGTAGTAGGCGTTGCTTTCAAAGAACCGCACAAGTTCGTCTGTGAAAAACGCTCTAATTTCTTTCGTATTCTCTCCTCTTAAATAAAATCGTTTTGAGAAGTCGGCATGGTTTTTAATGTCAATATCTCTATAACCAGCCAATGCATAGAACCGTTCTAATAAGCCCTCTCTGTCCAATGTAAACACAGGAACATTTGGAGGTGTTTTGATATAAAGCATAGTGGATCTAACCACTTCTTTGGCAATAAATTCTCCCTCCGAAAATGTGACATCAAACAAACGACAGGGGTTGTTTTTCCCTGAAAGTTGATTAAAAATATACTCTACTTTTTTGGTTTTAAAATACATGAAGTTTTTTAAAAACGTACTATTTCTACCTTTCAAAGGGTCGTAAGTCAGTTCAAAATCAGCTGCAACAACCTCAAGATTGTTTTGACGTTTCGTTTTGTTGTTAGGAATAATGTTTTGAAGCGGCAATAAACGCCTCAAAGCAAAAGGATGTTCCGATTTTGCCCCTAAAACATCCAATCCAATCACACCAATATTACCTCCTTTCTTAGTAAATAATTCTTGATAATCATGGACGTTTTCCATGACAGAATGGTCTACAAAACCACATAATGAAAAATCTAAAATTACATCGCTTTGCTCTGGAATGGCTTCGAGTTTGTTTTTGAGGATATTGAAATTTAGGAAACTACAAAAGTGTTTTACACTAATAAAATAACTTCCATTTTCTTCTTTGAACATTAACACGTTTGGTTTGAGAATGTTCTTTATAAACAAACTAAGGCTTTTTGTGACAATAATATGAATAATAAATGTGGCAATTAGCCCTGCAATAATCCCAGAAATCAACCCTACTTTTAAGGTTACAAACAGGGTTGCAAAGAAGATAATGAGCTGTTCTTTTCCAATGGTAAAAATACGACGCACCACATCCGGAGAGGCCAGTTTATACCCTGTATATACTAGAATTGCCATTAAGGCGGTGAGTGGAATTCTTGTGAGTTCGGAACTGAAAAGAACAATAAATACAACCAAAAATAGCGCGTGAAATAAATTAGAAGATCGGTTGCTTCCGCCATTATTGACATTTACTGAGCTTCTCGCAATTACGGTGACAACATTTAACCCTCCTAAAAACCCGCTTACCACGGTAGCCAGTCCGAGGGCTTTAATGTCTTTATTGACGTTAGAGCGTCTTTTGCTGAGGTCTAATTTATCAACTGCTTTGATGCTTAATAAGGACTCAATGCTCGCAATTAAGGTCAACGCAATAACGCTTGACCAAAAGGGAAGCGTGCCTATCATTTCAAAATTAGGGGTCGGAACAGTTGTTATTATTTCTTGAACATTTGGAATCTTTGGAATCATATAGGCGCCCGAAATAGGATTTGGAGTTTGCAGGATCAACTCATAATAATAACTAAAGCCAACTGAAACAATAACGATCCACATGGGCGCCGGGATCAACTGAAGGTATTTGTTTCGAATTTTAGAATAAAAAACCATAATCCCTAAGCTAAAAACTCCTGCCAAAGCAGCATAAATTAAGCTTTTATCTTGAAAGGTTAGGACCGTGATTAGGGTGTTAGGAATTTCTAACAAGTATTCAATACCGTTGTCTCGAACAATTTTATTTCCAAGCATGATGTGGAATTGCTTCCCTAAAATAATGAGTCCAATAGCCGCTAACATTCCCTGAATAGCGGAGGACGGAAAATAGTCTGCCAGTTTTCCCAGTCGTAAAAACCCAAGGATGACCAAAATAATTCCAGAGCATATAATCGCGGCGTAAGTTGCGGTCAGCCCTAGTGTTGTGATTGCCACCAAAACGACTCCTACCAAGCCATTTCCAGGCCCAGAAATGGTTACAAAACTCCCCCCTAAAACAGAGACAATAATACCGCCAACGATCGCTGTGATGACCCCGGCAATTGGAGGGGCCTCACTAGCCATTGCTAAACCCAGACCTAGAGGTAGCGCAATAAGGCTGACCACGAGGCCAGAAAACATGTTTTTTGGCAAGGCTTTGACAAACCCAATAAATGAAGTTTCTTTTGTTCTCATTGTACAATTAATACATCGGTTGGCAATTCAGTTAAAATATGTTCAATGTCGTGTGGGAATAAGCGGTCCCAAAAAGTCATTTTACTTGGAGCATTCATGACCAATAAATCGGCACGCGCTACTTGTGCATAATGCCCTATTGAATAGCCTCGTTTTCCAAATATAGGCTGTGATTTTATGGTTATTTCTTTAGTATATTCTGAAGGAATCGTATTTAGTATTTTTTTCACGCGCGCTTCCTCTCTTAAACGCAAACGCTCTTTAATGATGGTAGATATCCGAAGTGATTTATCATCATCAACTTTTACACTTACCTCATCCTGATTAATTTCTTCAACGACCGTAATTTTATTGACCCCTAGTTTATGACCAACAAAAAATGCCGTGTTGACCGTTTCTTTTGTTTTGGGATCTTTTAGGCCATTGACAACAATGTGCTCACAAGGCACACGCTCTATGGAGGGGTTGATTAAAAGCAATACAGAGCAGTTTGCTTTGCGTGTAATTTTTCGAGCGATAGAACCCAAGTAGTATTTTAAAAAGTTCTCCTTTTTGAGGGCTCCAATAATAAGGAGGTCTATGTTTTTTTCTATGGTGGAAGACAGAATCACGTCCACAGGGTCGCCAGATTTGAACAGAATTTCAAATTCTAACCCATTATTTACAAAAGGTTTTAAAAATGTTAAAAAGGTTTTGGATTTTTCATCAGAGGCCTCTCCAACATGAATTAACACTAGTTTGCCGCCAAGGCACAAAGCCAATCGGGCAGCTTCGTTAATATTGGCCTCCAAATTTGGAGAGAAATTAACCCCAATTCCAATTGTTTTAAAAGTAATCGCGTTCAATCG
>Ga0233438_10002865_pt1 | contig 16491 bp, 16 predicted proteins | sample SI_123_September_FD_182720 | JGI IMG/M metagenome (GOLD analysis project Ga0233438, IMG submission 182720) | Seawater microbial communities from Saanich Inlet, British Columbia, Canada - SI_123_September2016_10_MG | ecosystem: Environmental > Aquatic > Marine > Inlet | place: Canada: British...
AGAAGACCGTAGTGAAGGATCTTAATAATGTCGCGGCGAGCAGTTCCCTTGCGATCATATCGCGAAGCATACTTCAAGATGTTAGAACGGCAGAATGCTTCTGCATCACCGCAGGCTTCAATAAGATCTAACGTTTGAATTTTATCATTGCCTGCAGAATAGTGTTGTCCATAAGTTCCAGCAATGTAATCACTCAACTCTTTTAACAGAGCATCTTCATTATATTTTTTTGCCATAGTCATCAATCAATATAGGTATAATAGCATCCATAAAGGATTTAGTCAAGGGTGTCTATCGTATCGGATTCTGCAGTAGCGTTCTCATCGATTTTATCATAGAGTTCAATAAAGGACTGCTTGGTTTCATCGTCAAAACGATTGACACAAACTTCGATAGACTTCATACGCTTACCAAAGATAGCATAGGCGCGGATGATGTGGACCAGACGACGTGTTGAAATCACTTCATCAATGCCACCATCAGCAAAAGTTTTGCGAATGACATCTGCCCATGTAGAAAGTTTCTCACAAAACTCACGATCTGTCAATCCCAGATCAAGGGAAATACCCTCAAGGATACGTTGTTCGGTTTTAGGAGTAGGATACTCCTGCTCAAAAGTCAACGCAAAACGCTCAAGGAAGGCTTCGTTAAGAACGTTAGTTCCAATAAAGCGACCGTCATCGCTGCCTTTACCTTTAGTATTTGCAGTTGCAATAACATTGAATCCAGATTTAGGGTTTACGTAATGACCGGTCTTTTTCAAAAACACCCCCTTACCCTCAAGAATGGATTGTAGGCAGAGGATTTTGTTGCTAGCCAAGTCAACCTCATCGAGGAGCAAGATTGCCCCACGTTCGAGTGCTTCCACGACAGGTCCGTTATGCCAAACAGTTGACCCATCGACAAGGCGAAAACCACCAATAAGATCGTCTTCATCAGTTTCAATAGTAATGTTTACACGAATCAGTTCACGGTCAAGTTGAGCACACGCTTGCTCCACGCTAAACGTTTTACCATTACCAGACATACCAGTAATGAAAGTTGGATAGAAAATACCAGACTTGATGATCTTTTTTAGATCAGTAAAGTTACCGAACGGGACAAAAGTGTCATCTTTAAGAGGAACAAGATTCTGTTCAACAGCAGGCATAGCAGCAGGTGCCTCATATGTTTGCTCAAGGCGTTCCTGTGCAGTCAGTTGCCAAGTGCCACGCTTGACATAGAAATCACGCAGACGCTTGACAGCAGTAGGATATCCTACTCCAAAATGAACAGCAGCTGCACGAATATTGTCGGTATTAATTTCAGTACCGTACTCATTAGTAAGGTACTCGGAAAGTTGTGCGGTAGTGAGATCAGACTTGGCAGGCATGATGCGTTTCGTTGATGTAGTTATTATAGGGCATAGGGGCGGGATCAACCACCCCGGATGGACAGTTCGTCAAGCGACATACTGGACAAAAGAGTTGAGGAGTTTCTTGTTTGTAGATTTACTAGAGAGCATTTTCTTGAACGCTTTTGCAATCTCTCCTTTTTTAGCGCCGGACTCAACTTCAAATTCAGATGTTGTAGTCAATGCATTAGAAGATATAGCATACAGTGCTGTAAAAGATTTTGGGTCAGGAATAATTGCTGATTTTTCTTTCTTCCACTGTCGTTGAACTTCTGAATATTTGTAAAAATTACCGTAAGTACTTACAAAAGAAGATAGTTCTGATGCCGTACCGATACGGAACCCGATCACATTAACACCAGTGTTTCTGTCTCGCAGTTGCTGAACAAATACATTTGTGCTTTCACTCCATCCTTCAAACTTACTATAGGTGATACCGGTTTTCCTATCTCGTAGACAGCAGTCATCAATACGACGGGGACGAAGGTAATACTCATCAGTACGCTCATTATAAAACTTACGTCCGTATGCTGAAGTGCAAGATTCGCCATCAGTCAAAATACAGACATTAACTTTTTGCAAGTCATTTTTATTTTTGAACTCTGGAATGAGGTAATTAAGCAGCACAATCGCTTCATTTAATGGAGTACCAGACAATCCAATACCCATTGTACTTCTATACTCAACATAATGAGAATAAGTATATGCTTCTCTAAAAATATTGAGACACATCCGTTCATAGTCTTTAGAGTTAGAACGAGATGAAATAAAATTCATTAAGTGAAACATACCTTTATTTAAAAAGATTTTGTTCTCTTCACAAATGTCATTAAAGTAATCTCCATCATCGATGTTTCGGTATTCACCCAAAGCACGTCTAACATAAGTATACTCATTTGTAAAAGCATAAACCTCAAATGGAATCTGAACTTTCTTACAGAAAGAAGTAAGATTCAACAACTGTTTTACTGTTGCAAGAATATTAGTTGACATAGAACCAGACCAGTCAAGTAAGAATAACAAACCATGATTCTTGCCATCAGGTATAACTGTTACTTTCTTAAATAGGTCTTCATTATACTTATAAGTATGAAGCTTTGAAGTATCAAGAACACCAGTTTTAGATTGACTAGCACGAGCATAGGCATCAGCAGACTTACGACATTCAAATTCTTTTACTAGGTAGTTTACTTCTTTTTGAGACTGCTTACGAAATTCTCTGTAAGAACAATCTACATTAGTATAGTAGGAAGTTTCCTCACGTCTTTGACTGTCAATCCAATCATGGACTTCAGTCCAGTCAGCAACATAATCTGCCAAGTTAACAGATTCAGGAATTTCAATGTAAGTAGAATTACTACTATATTTATTAACGTTAGTAAACTTTTGTGAATTTTGATCAAATGCTTGTTGGGTTTTAGATTCACGATCAGCAGTTACTCCACCTTCACTACGATCCCCCACTTGAGTTCCTGAAGAAGATGGAGAATCATCAGTGCCTTCACCATCTTCTTCGCTTTCTACCTTATCGCTATCAGTACCGTTATCACCTGAAGAACCTACAGTATCGTTTTTCGTTTCAATATTTTCAATTGGGGTTTCTTCAGGTTTGTTTTCTTTACAGAAGTTATAGATATCAACAGAAATTTTAAGTACCTCACTAAAGGTCTCACTATTTTCTGTACGAGTAACAAACTGTTTCTCTTCTTCACTGAATGGAATCATTGCGTCAGCACCAATCTTGCAACGAAGATTAATACGATCAATTAAACTATATGTACTAACATCAGTATCACGTATTTCAAAAAAGTCTTCTTCATTTAACTCTTTGTATCCACCAGCAAATGATTTACGAAGACCAGGATACATACGCTTCATCAGTTTTTCAATGCGAGCATCCTCAACTACATTGACATAATCCATAGGACAGTCAGTAGCAGCAGTCCAGTCTTCATTGGGTGTGAAGAGAGCGTGTCCGACTTCATGCCCCACCAGCAAGTCATACACAGTGCTAGAAGCATAGTCCCAGTTAGGAAGAGTCAGTACACGGGTGTCTACATTGAACTGTGCTGTAGAGCAGTTACGGTGTTCCACCACAAGGTTCTCGGTAGCGAGCAGACGGGCAAGGTTACCTTTGATCTCTTGGCGTGACATGACTCTCTTGCGTTGATGGACATATCATAGCAAAAAAGGGAGACCCTGCAGCCTCCCCTATGACGCTTCAGCAACTGTCTCACGGACAACGCTGAAGTTCTTTACTTTCTCACACTGCAAAGTTCTCTCAAACTTTCCGTCTAGATTTTCTTTGTGGGAGATAACAAACACATTAGTGTTGTCATCAAAGTTACGAAGAATCCAACCCAGTTCACCTGTACCATTTTGGTCAAGAGAACCATCAAAGATCTCATCTAGGATAAGGATGTTAGTATCAACGCTATTCTTAAGTTTAGCAACACTACGCCAAGTAAGCAACAGAGCGATATCAATACGAGCTTTCTCTCCTTCCGAGAAAGATTCGTAAGAGAAAGTATCTCTGTACCGCGACTTGATGGTTTCTTCAAAATTTTCATCCAATGCGAAGTTAACATAGAAGTCCATGTTCTGAAGATACTGATTGATGAGTTTATTCATCACTGGCAGATACCTCTTAATGATTCTGGTTTTAATTCCATTATCTTTTAAGAGTTGTGATGCTGCCATTAAAGTATCACGTTCTTTTTTGATTGACGAAATTTGTTTTTTCAGAGACAAGTATTCTTCTTGACAGTATTTTAACTTCTCGTGTGCTTCAGATGAATCTGATTTATTAGTTCTTAACAATTCAACCTGATCTAATAGGTCTTGAATCTGTTTTTGTATTCTATTAATTGTAGAATTTTGAATAGCAATATCAGAATTAACTTTAGTGATAAGTTTAGAAGTTAGCAGATAACGACTCTCTCGTTCTTCTTCAAGTTTAATCGCAATATCCATTTCCTCGAACCCTTCATTAAGTTCTTTGATAGAATTCATGATGGAGTCAACTTTACTATTCTTCAGTGATTCGGTGATTGATTGACTACACGTAGGACAAGTTTCGTTATGAGTAAAGAACTCGTGCTGTTTTTTATGAGCAGAAAATTTTTGTTGAATCTTTCCCTTCAAAGTGTTTAACTTTTTTAACTTGGTAGGAGTGAATGATGTACTCTCCAGTTCTTTACAATAAATTTCTGTTTGGTTATTAAACTGCTCTACTAATTCTTGAGCAGCAACTCGTTCTGAATCTAATTCACTTATGAATTTTTGTTTTTCAGCAATAGAGTCCTGATCTCTTTTGTTTATCTCATTGATAAACTGTTGCTGCATATTAATTTTCTGTTCAGAAAGTTCTGCCTTGTAATCAATGTCTTTCATCTCTTCCGTAGATGTTTTGACTTTATCTTTTAGGACAGTATTCATGATAGAGAAGATTTGGATATCCAAAATATCTTCAATGATGTCACGTCTTTGAGTAATAGGAAGACGCATAAAAGGAACAAAGGTAGAAGAACCAAGCACCACAATCTGGGTGAATGACTTGTAGTTCATCTTAAGGATGCTAGTCTCCAGTTGCTTTTGATAATCATTATTATTACTGGATTGATCCAGCATCTGACCGTTCTGATATATCTCAAACTTTGCTGGTTTGATTCCACGCACAACTTTGAATTGATTTTTACCAATCACAAAATCAATTTGCACTTCAGTATCTTTTTGATTGATACTATTAACGAGCATAGGTTTATTAATTTTCCGGAATGGTTTTCCAAACAAAGAAAAAGTAAGGGCGTCCAAGATGGTGCTCTTACCAGCTCCGTTCGTACCAATAATTAAATTAGTTTTCGCAGCTTCGAGATCAATTTCTGTAAACACATTACCTGTTGACAAAAAGTTTTTCCAACGAAGTTTTTGAAAGGTAATCATTAGGTATTAAGTGGGGGGAATAATAAAATCATCGACAGTTATTATAGCATACCCATGTTCTTTCTCTTCACAGGCTGCAACAATAAGTTCTTTTTCTATTTCTATAATTTGTAATGATGGACCATTACGCAATTCTAAAAGTTGTATTGCATAACGTTCAGCATCATCTTGTTCTTCAAAAATAGGAATGATGCGTTCTCCAGTAGAAGCATCTATTAAAGAAAAAACTCCTTCAGGTTGGTCTACAAGAGAAAGAACATATGTTTGCATTACACCAGTTCACAACTTTCCATATATAGCGATCTCATAAGTTTTTTAAGAGAAGATTTATCTACGGACATCTCTACTTCATCAATGTATTCATTCAACAAAGTTAGAGTATCTTTTACTTCAAGATCAATGTCTTCCGTTTCATCTTCGCTTACAAGACTTTCTACAATTTTGATATCGTGGACACCAGAAGCATACAACGAATCAATAACTTTTTCAAACTCGTAATAGTCTTTTTTTTCTTCGACAATTACTTTTACAAAAGTATCTTTGAACTGACTATAGTCCAACTTCATAGTTTTATCTACATCATTGTAGTATACTTTCTTGAAGATTTCATATGGGTTCTTTACCATACGAAGTTTGTTCTTTGCTGGTTCGTAAAGATGAAATCCTCTGGTGTCAGCGTAGTCATTCCAGAACATCTGATAAGGATTGCCAAGGTATGTAATATTACCTTTGGTTGACTTGTGATGATAGTGACCAGAGAATACTTGCTTGAAGTTCTTATAGATCTTGGGGTCCATACCGTGCTCCATCTTCATGCCTGGAGTTACTTCAAACCCATCAAGCTCAAGATGTCCCATAACTATTTCTGCATCTGTATCTTTGAGATGTTCCATTGTCGCTTCTTCGTTCTCCCTATTGATCCAAGGGACAAAACAAATTTTCGTACCCTCAATAGTAACAGTACAAGTCTCATCGTAGACACGAATATTATCATAGTCACCTAGCAGCAGATCAGGAGAGTTAATAGCGTTTGTGTTTTTATAGTACACACAGTGGTTACCTAGAATGGTATGAACTGTGATACCCATATCTCTCAAGCGATCAAAGTAACACGCACGGATTCTATTCCAGACATTGAAGTCAATACCTTTACGGTTATCAAATGTGTCACCAAGGTCAATGATCTCTGTGATACCTTTCTTCTCTAACGTAGGGAAGAATACATCATCATAGAACTTAAGGAAGTAATTCCAAAATGTCATAGAACCTTTGCGACCATCAAGATGTTGGTCAGTAATAAGTGCTACTGTCATCGATTCATTTTAGTTTCAATATTTTCTTTGATGCTTCCCATATCAGAGTATGAAGCATTCATACCTGCCATATCACCTTCGTAAGTTTCTGTGTACATAACTTCTTGGTGACCAGATCTTTCAAGAATCTTACTCTTGATTTCTAACTGACGTTTTTCTTTCTGGATACGACGCAAGAAAGCGTAGTAGATGATCTGGGTAAAATAAGCAAATGGATTAGTAGACTTCTCTGGATTAAAGTTATCAATGTACTGCAGGCAGTTCTCAATGCCATCGCAGATCATGTCCTCACGAAACATGTAGTTGACAAAGTTAGGTTTGTACGATAGGTGTGTAGCGATCTTAAGAAAACATTCACCAACATAGTTTGGAACTAACGGTTTGCTCTTTTCTTTTTTCTTTGCAATCTCTACTTTACGCTTGTACTCAACAATAGCTTCAAAAAACTCTTTATTATTTACGTAATATTCAGTCTTTGCTTTTGCCATGTTGCTTTTATTTGTTGATATGATTATATCAGAAATTCTTATTTCTGTCAAGCCTCTTGACAAAAGACCTAAAACCTAATAGAATAACTCTGTTAAGGTTGAAGGAACAATAGTATCAGCTTTTATTAAATAGAGACTCTAATTTCTTTTTAGTATCTTCTACTGATCCCAAGTACCCCATCTCTTTAGAGAGTGAATTATTAGTGGGTTCCTCATCTGAATCGAATTTATTTAAACTCATAATATAGTAAGCTAATATTCTTTCATCTAATTCTGAAATAGTAACCACATTATTCATTTCAATAATAAACATATCATCATATGAAGAGGAAATCCATTCCTTTAATGAGAATCCTTCAATGTTTTTACCTGATCTTTTTTGCGATACTTTTTCAACAAGGAGAGGGTTATCTAATAATAAAGAATCCTCATCTGTCATGTAACAGACTTTAGAAACTATCTCTTCTCCTGATGACAACTTTATCGTTGCATAAAATTCTTCTTCCATTTATTACCTTAAATTTACTTTAATTGTTTCATACTTAAAGTTTTCTTCCTGGTAAATTGCCATCCGTTCGTACAGATGTTTGAGTGTGTAATTTTCTCTACTACCTGAAATGTCGTCAGCAATATCATAAAGAGTAGCAATCTCTTTACCTTCTCCCTTCCTCAATACTCTACCAATACTTTGTAAGTTTCGGACTCTTGATTTAGAAGGTGATGCGAAGATAATATTGTGTAATCTTTTAATATTAATACCAGTACTGAATGTTCCGTAAGAAGCAATGATTACTGCATTGTTTTCTTTTTCTGTGATGTTCCTAACTAATTCTCTATCTTCGGTATCAGTACCGCCGTGGACAAAGAATACTTTACGTTCATCACCAACACTATTATTTATGAGTTCATATAATGGTTCGCCGTGCTTCTCCACATAGTTGAAAAGAACAAGAGTGTTGCCATCAATATCAGTAACAAGATTTTTGATTAAGTTATTTCTTTTTTGATGAGTTACGATATACTCCATCTCTGCATGATAGTCTTCAAAATATTGATACTCATGCTTACATACTAAAATTTTAATCCTTAAACTTGAAAGGTATCCCTGCTTAATCAGATCATCAGTTTTAGTAACTTTATCACACGCACCAAACAATCCTTCCAGCACCCACTTATGAGTCTTGCTACCATCTAACGTACCGGTAAACCCAAAGCGGTACTTGGCATTATGTAGTTTGGTCATGATGCCTGTCAGACTCTTCGACTTAAATAGATGTGCTTCATCACCGATAACACAGTCAATGTCATCGAAGTATCTTTTGGGAAACTTATAGATTGATTGCCAGGTAGATATGACAACTGGTTTATCAGTATTCTTATCTTTGCCTGAATAAATGGTGTGACAAAACTCGGAGGCATTCCATCCATAGTCGCTAAAATCTTTAATCATTTGTTCTACCAAAGAAGTAGTGGGAACTACTAGTAGAATCTTTTTACCTGTAGCAACATAATATCTCACAATGCTGTAGATCATTAAAGATTTTCCCGACCCTGTAGGTGAGAGAAACAATCCTTTATTATATTTTAATGCTTTGTATACAGTGGCGTATTGGTAGTCTCTTGGTGGATACTTACAAATTTTATCCATATAAACTTTGACACCACCCGGAGAAACTAAATCATTAACTTCTTCGGGAGTCCCATACCAATCATTTTTCTCATAAGACAATCTATACTTTCTTTCTGTACACCAAAGTTTTAGATGTGGTAACAAACCATTGTAAAGATCACCTGTACCTGGAGAGTACAAATGAATCTTTCCATCCCAGTATCTAAATCTTGGTTGACGTTTTAGAAACTTTGCTTCTGGTAGTTCAAAAGAAAAGTAATCTGCCAACTCTCTGTGAGCGTGAGGTTCACAAGTAACCGTCAGATAAACTTCATTCTTTTTCTTAACAGTGATGAGGTTAGACATCACGCACTCCCGTTAATAAATTTTTCCCATTCAATGGCGCTTTTAATCTGAAATCCCCTATTAGAGATTTGCCTCATAACTTGCTCAAGAAAATATAACATCTGATCGATAAATTTTACTTTAGCTTCGATGTTAATAATCTCGTTGTCTGCCTCCATATAGACCTTCATTTTTTCTGCGGTCTTGATAGAAGCACCAAATGGTTTCTCTGCATAAACTTTTGCTTCTGCTTCTCCACCATAGTATTCTCTTTTTTCTTTCACCATTCTACGAACTTCAAACTCTAAAGAAGTTTTGATCTGGGAAAGATCTGTATAGTAATTTAAATACTTGTTATGTTGAAACGGAATCTCTAATGCAAGTCTTGCAAGATCTTCTGAATATTCTTTGTTTTTAAACTGGAAATCGATTTGTGTATCTTGTTGCCACTCTTCTCTAATTTTAGAGAAGCGTTGATTTAGTTTGTCAAAGTTCATATAATCCTGAAGTTTTTATCACGAATAGTATACCGAGTATACTTGAAAGTCACGTTAGATGTGAAGAAATCAATGTCCTGTGATGAAGCGTCGAACACTAACTCTGTCAGAGATATTGGAAAGATTTTTTCAAAATCAATAACAAAGTTTATGTTGTTACTTGAGGTATGAATTTCTAGTTGAGCACCAGAATAACCAAGACCTTCTACTTCACCGCCAGATTCTGCATTGCCGTTGTCTCTAATCCAGTTCCATATTGAAGTGTAGTTTGCCATATCTTCGTCTACAATAAAACGAAGTTGTAGATTACCATAAGTAACGCCACCGCCAGCAATGATAGGAACTCCCCTAAATCTTGTCTGCACTTCTGTGAAGGGCATCTCTACATCAGGAAGATTTACTGCTTGGCAAAAGAAATCAACACCAGAAAATCTTTCAAGTTTTAACTTGAATCCAACAGGAGTTAAATAGTTTCTATTTTTAGGTTGTTCCTTGTACCAATTAGCAGACATGTCAGCGTCCCAAGCACTACTATTTAGCAGTCATTGAAGACTGTACCTACCTGGGATCCTAGTTCAGAACCTGCTTTCTGTCCTAGTAACAGTGCCCAACCACCTACCAACCAACCCACGTAGGGAATGCTCATAGCAGCAGGAACAGCAACACCAGCAGCGATAGCACTACCCGCCATTGCACCTTGTGACCGTGCTCCAGCGTCCGCCACGATGCACTCTATGTCTTTTGCAGACTTTCCCTCGCCGTCTAATACAGCACCTCCTAGGTTGCGTGTGCCGTCCATTGTGAATTGATCACGACGCCACTCGCGACGACTTTCAGTGCCGCCTCCAAATAATCCTTTCTTATTACTATCAGTAGATAATGATCTTTGAGATTCTAAAATAGCAGGATCATTTGCTTTGTATTCAATCTCATATCCATCTTTGCCTGCTTTGATAGTATAAGATGAATAGTCACCGTGAGGAATGTTGATCGTAGGTACTTGAGGAAGTTTTGGTTCTTCTGGTCTGTTAATTACATAACCAAGTAAACCTAGATGTGCTAAAGCAAATACCGATCCTAAAGCAAGGGCAATCACTTTGACTGGCGACTTGCTCGGTACTTGCTCGGTCACTTGAGCGGTGACTGGTGTAGGTCTTGCTGCTTTTGCTGCTTTCGCTTCTTCTAGGGACGGCATAATAACCCCATGGTATAGTCTCTAATTATTTAGACAAAAAAAGACCCCCCATTGCTGGGAGGTCTGTAAGAAACCTGTGTGATGAATCACATAAGGTTGATAACCTGTACTCTTCTGTAGTACATGTTGGCGTTTGCCGTAAGTGCTTCGCCATCGGGGGTTCCGTTGTAGGTTCCGTTGGTGGTGACGAAAGGATTGCTGACCATGCCGTAACGAGTCTTGAAACCAATTTTTGGTTGGAAGCTGTTAGGATCGATCGAGCGAACCATCTGGAGGGGAACGTAAGGACAGTAGAACAGTCCTGCGTCATAAGGTGATGTACCTTTGTATCCGATGACGTAGTAGTGCTTGTCGGAAAGGTTAGCAGAGTAAGGATCAACGTAGACCTTAATGCGACCGTTGATAGTACCAACAGCAAGGTTACCAGTGTCATCAACTTCACCGATGGAAGGACCACCAGCGCCGTTAAGACCTGAAGAATAGTCAAGTACACCTGCCATTGCAAGTGCTGAAGCAACGTCTGCTGAACAGATCAGGAAGTTGCCCTTTCCTCTACGAGTCTCTTGTGCAATAGCGTTAGCATCGCGCTCGATTTGGAAAAGAAGTCCTTTGAACTTCTCAACTGACCAACGACCGTTGCTGTCAACGTCAAGGTCAAAGATACCAGCGTTAGCAACGTTGTTCTGTGCGCCTTTTTTAGCAACTGTATATACAGTACGAACAACCTCACGGTTGATTTCTGCAAGAACTTCGCTTGACAAGATGTTAGCAAGTTCCTGCTCTGCATCAAGACCGTGGATTGCCTTAAGGTCTTGTGCCAGTTCCAAGGTGTATTCTGCTTTCAAAGCTCTGGACTTTGCAGTCACAGAAGTCTTCTCAATGCTGAATGACATCTCGCGGAACAGTTTACCTGATTCGCCCATTTGCTCAAGAGCTTCGCGACTCATGCCACGTCCTACTTCGTAGGTTCCGGCAGATGAATCGTTAAGCAATGCAGGGTTGTTACCTTCTGAATCGCCACCAACACCAGCGCCAGTTCTAGGAGTATATGCTCCTTGAGTTGCGTCATGTGCTGCAGAGAATCCGGTATCAGGCTCGTTGAACAAGGCTTCTTCGCCGCCTTGGTTCTCGTAGCGTGAACGCATTGCGAAGATGAGTCCAGTAGGACCACTCATTGGTTGGACGCCACAAACGTCATATGCCATCAAGTTAGGCATTGCACGACGGACGAGTGAGATCAGTACGGGGTCGAAACCTGCAAGTCCTGCAGTGTTAGCATTGCCGAGTGCTGATCCAGCGGGGGTAACAGTACCAGCGCCAAGGCCGTTAACTGCAACTTCGCTTAACATTCCACGCTCTTCGCGTAAAAATCTTTCTTGGTTTTCCAGGAGGACGGAGGTTACTGCCTTCTTATAACGGTTGCCGATAGGCGATGCGCCTTCGGAACCAAGAACAGGTGCCCACTTTTCCTGGAGATGTTCTGCGTTAAACATTTTGTCTCCGAGTTTTTTTAAGTGTTGTTTTTATATTATCAGGAATTCCAGCGGTTGATAGCGTTGAGATACTGTGCCATTGCTGGGGTAATCTCTTCGGCTTCTACTGGGGTTTCGTCGGTAACTTCTGCTTTAGGAGCAGCAGAACCCGAGGGGAAGTATGACTCGCGGAGAGTTTTTAGTTTCTCTGCGAACTTCTCTTCTGTCTCAAACTCTACGCCTTCAGCGAGAGAAGCTAATTTGTCCTTTTGAGTGTCTGCCAATCCTTCTGAAACTACATTCAGAACTACAGTTTTTGCAGACTCATCAAGACGACCTTGAAGTTTCACATTTGCTTTGACCTGTTCGTCAAGGCTTTCTTCCATCTTACGAATGTCATCAGTCAGACCTTCAACGACATCAACTTTGTCGTCAGGGATACTAATATAATGCTCTTGGAAGAGATTCTTAAGTCCAGCAATAAAGTCTTCCGTGATTTCGTTACGGATTCCTCTATCGATAGATACTTGGTTCTCTTCTAACCATGAAGTGATAGCATACTTAACGGTGCCACCAACTTCTTCAGCAAGTTCTGCTTTAACAGATGCTACTTGCTCATTAAGGCGAGTCCCAAACTGCTCTTCGAGTTTTGTCCACTCTTCAGAAAGTTTTGATTTGACTGCTGCCTCAAAAATTGTCGTTGCTTTTGCTTTGAACTCTTCAGAGAGTTCTGTACCTTCGGTAAGTGCAGCAACGTCTGCACTCATGTCAAGCGACTCGAAGGAAGGTTTGATGGGATAAGATACATCAGGACCAGTAGATGTAGCATATGCTGCATCTGCACCAACAGTAACAGTCTTGCCTTGATCACCAGCATCATTGATGCTAGAGGTCTGTGCAGTACCATCGCTCTGTGCTCCTTTAGCACCAACAGGAGCCGATGCTTTAGCGCCAGGATTATCCTCGCCCTCATCGTTTCCATCTGGACGTGGACCACCGTTATCTGTTACTGACTGTTGTGCTCCATAACCATTAACGGCGTCGGTGCCTACAGTAGTTTTACCTTCTGCGCTTCCACCACCGGAGTTTACTTCTGTGCTTGATTGACTAGAAGCACTGTAAGAACCACCACCAGGAATGACGGATGCGGAAACAGTTGGCATTGCGTCGCCACTTTCCACAACCAGACCTGATTCGGTTACAAACTCCTCAAATTTTTCCTTTAACATATCTGACATTGTGAGTTTCCCCGTAAATTTCTGATAATTATTCTATGATTATTTATTAATATTAGAGATTTGAAAGGAAATGCTCAAACACCTGTAGTGTTCTACCTTCCAACTCTTTCTTTGACGATTCATTAATGTATCCTTGGTATTTAGCAATAGTTTTCTCTTTGAGAATACCATTGTTCCATACCCATTCTTTTCCTTCCATAATACCATTGACAAATGCGTCAGGGGCGGAAGGGTCTGCTACGATATCAGCAGCAGTTGCTAACATAAAATCGTCCATAACATAAGAAGCACTTTCCTGACGGTCAATGCTGCCCATACCACGGGAAGAAACTCCAAGTTTTACACCCTCTTCTAAAAGAGACTTTGCAATACTGCCCATTGGTGTAGCAAGAATTTGTGCCTTACCAATGAAGTTATTACCCTCGGATTTCAGTGATGTGATTCTGTGAGAAACACGATCAAGATTCACAGTAGGACCATCGGGATGACCCAACTCACCTAAAGCACGTCCAGTTTTGACATACTCTTCATTATAGCGAGCGACTTCCTTTTCCAAAACTCGGAAAGGATATACTCTACCATTACGATTTTTAATTTCAGATTGTAAGAATACCCCTTCAATATAAAGGTTCTTCTTACCATCCTTTTCTTCGGTGAGAATTTGGATATCCTCGATGTTCTCTGTGATAAGTTTCATTCTTCTGCTGACGGTTCTACAGTAGGTTCATCAAAATATGTTGAAGCTACTGATTGTTTGTAAGTATCAATAACGTCAGATGCTTTAGAAAATAGATAATCATTAATCTTATCTAATGCTTCTCCGCGTTTTTTATCTGCAATCAAATCAACGATGTCAACCAATTCTGGTTCCAATGGAGTATCCATAACTTAAAATTATCCGTAGATATCAATTATTTATTAGACTTTGGTTTTGCGGCAGATGCCGCAGGTTTTAATTTATCCATCTCTTTTGCTTTTTCGAGTTCACGATCAGCAGAATCAGATGCTTGTTGCGCTGCAATTTCTGGGGCATACGCAGTATTTTGTTGACCCATCATATCCATACTATTGACATCGACTGGATCAATTGCCATGCCGCTATCAATATCAGATGAGATTTGTTTGTCAATTTCCTTATACTCTTTTTCAGTTTGCATAAGGACGTGACGACGAATGTATTCTGTAGAAAAATACTTTCCAACAAAAGGATCCATCTGGGTGACAAGAGTGATGCGTTGCATCATCATCTCTTGTTCTTTCAACTCATTAAAGTGATTATCGAAGAGGAAGTCATACTGAATATGCTCTTCCATGTCCTCCCAATCTTCTGGGGTGATGATACCCTTTAGGATAAGTTGAGTTTTAAGAATATCCTGAAAGATACTTGAGAATCTTTTGCGTAGACGACCGATAAATTTAGTAAACTTAAGTTCGTCACGTAGGATCTCTGTAGACTTACCAAGGTTGAATGCCTTGTTATCATCAGTCAAACGTGATGGTGGTAAATTCAGAGAGTTGTATAATTTCTTTTTGAAATACTCAACGTCTTTGAGCTCACCTAGATTCTGACCACCAGGTAGAGTTGTAATTTCTGTACCGCGACCGCCTTCACGACGAGGCAACCAGAAATCCTCAAGCATACTCATATGCTTTTTGTCATCACGAATCTCGCCAGTGCTCGCATCGTATACAAGTTTGTTACGATAACGTGCCATAGTATCACGCAGATATTGTTCTGCTTTTACTTTAGGTAAGTTACCAACATCAATGTAGAAGATGCGACGTTCTGGTGCTCTTGATAGTCTGTAGATAACAAGACTATCTTCAATCATTCGTAGTTGATTGAGTGCTTTTATTGATTTGTGTAAGAAACTTAATTGATATTTTTTGTTTAGATCTAATACACCAGAGTTGCAGGTGGCAATAGAATCTGAAGCAATCTTAATACCATTATTGGTTGAGAAATCTGACGCCGTATTGTTCGGCAGACTCATTGAACCAGAAAAACCTTTAGGGTTGTAGAGATAATAGTCTACATAATCACCCCAATCATATTCTAATGCTGTGCCACGTACCAAATTAGGATTAGCAGCTGCAGTTGGATTTGAAATTTTTTGACGAACTTTACGAATTTTTAAAGGATCGATATAGCGCAACTCAAGAATTCCTTTCTTGGGATTGTCTAAATCAACTACCTTATGATAATAAGTTCTACCATCAACATACCAATTACGAACAATGAGGTGGGCATTCTTGTCGAAGTTGATCATCTTTTTGATGTGATCAAATTCGTCTCTAATTTTTTTCTTTACTCCTGCCCCAACATCTAAATTAGACAACTCAATTTCAACGGGACTATCGTTAGAATCGCTAACAATAAACTCGTTTACAATCTCGTCGATAGCAGTATCGCATTCGGGATGGAGTGACATGTCGCGGTATCTTTTAATGAGTTCATACTCATTCTTTGATACGCCTTCGACATCTACATATGTACCAAAATAACCACCTGCTACGGTGGTTACGCTATCATCACTATTAGGAGGGACAGGGGATTGACCCCTGTCCTCCTTGCTCTTGTTGATTAAGAAACCAAACAGTTGACTCATGATTAATTATTTAGTACCCTTGATAGTACTATTTATAATCAATTACTGACGACCAATTCTGATGCCAGAACCTGCGGGGTCTCCTTCTCCACTGTCGATTTGACTAGATCTAGGATCTACCGCCTTCCAATATGAATACTGGAACTCAACAGTGAACTCTTCAATCTGATCATTGCTATCATAAGCAAGGTCAATTTGAGAGACACTTGATGGGAAACAGTGGAACAAATCATACTGACGAAGAATACCACCAGAGACTGAAGCATCCTTACGGAGTTGCTTAACTCCAAGAGTTGCCATGTATCCGTTGGTGTTATCAGGAGTGAACAACGGAGCGTTATTCAATTCGTGACTGTTCATTTGCTCCAACCACTTCTCAAAGTAAGCACG
>Ga0233438_10002869_pt1 | contig 16478 bp, 18 predicted proteins | sample SI_123_September_FD_182720 | JGI IMG/M metagenome (GOLD analysis project Ga0233438, IMG submission 182720) | Seawater microbial communities from Saanich Inlet, British Columbia, Canada - SI_123_September2016_10_MG | ecosystem: Environmental > Aquatic > Marine > Inlet | place: Canada: British...
TATTTACATTGTGAAATTTTAAAGTCTTTATAAATAAAAATAATCGTATATAAGTTTATATGGTTGCAATTACAGAAGCCTTAACCTTTGACGACGTTTTACTTTTACCAAGGCACTCTTCCGTTTTGCCTGCAACAACAAACATATCTCTTCATTTAACAAATAAAATAACTTTAAAAGTACCTTTTCTATCATCTGCAATGGATACAGTTACCGAGTCTAAAATGGCCATAGCAATAGCAAAAGAAGGTGGATTAGGAATTATCCATAGAAATTTAGATATAAAAAATCAATCAAGAGAAATTAAAAAAGTTAAAAACAAAAAGTATTTAGTTGGCGCAGCTATAGGAACAAACAAAGAAGACTTTGATAGAGCTAGGTCGCTAGTATCACATGGGGTAGATCTAATCGTTATAGATACAGCACATGGACATAGTGAAAAAGTTCTAAGAACTTTAACAAATATAAAAAAAATAATTAAAAAAGTTCCTATTTGTGTAGGAAATATAGCAACTGGGGAAGCTGCAAAAAAATTATATAATTCTGGAGCAGATATTATTAAAGTAGGAATTGGACCAGGATCTATTTGCACAACAAGAATGGTAGCCGGGGTAGGTGTGCCTCAAATTTCTGCAATTATGGAAGTAAAAAAAGCTCTTAACAAAAAAAAGATAAAGATTATTTCTGATGGTGGAATAAAATTTTCAGGAGATATTGCGAAAGCATTAGCTGCAGGAGCAGACGCCATTATGATGGGCTCAATATTTGCCGGTACAGAGGAAAGTCCTGGAAAAAAATTTAAATTTAATGGAAAAATTTATAAGCAATATCGAGGAATGGGTTCAATAGGCGCAATGTCTGCTGGTTCAGCCAATAGATATTTTCAAAAAAAATTTAAAGATAAATCAAAATTTGTTCCAGAAGGAGTAGAAGGAAGAGTTGAATACAAAGGAAAAGTATCAAATATAATATACCAACTACAAGGTGGATTGAGATCTTCAATGGGATATATTGGGGCTAAAAATTTAGAAGAAATAAATAAAAAAGCAAAATTTATTAAAATAACAAAAGCAGGATTTTACGAAAGTATGGTCCACAGCGTTGAAATGACTCAGAAAACAATAAATTATAAATTATGATAAGAAATCTACTTATAATTTTTTTTATTTTATTTTTAGTACCTAATTTTTTAAATGCTAAATCTATATATTTTCAAGATGGAATTGTCTTATTTAACAAAAATAAATTTGAAGAAGCAAGATTTAAGTTTGAACAAGATATAGTTTATAATCCAAAAAATGAATTATCATATTTATATTTATCAAAAATTTTTAATAAGAAAGAAAATATTTTTTTAGAGGAACAAAATTTAAATACAGTAATATTATTAAATCCAAAAAATGAGGAGGCGGTTTACAGTCTAGCAAAATTAAAATTAGCTTCATCTGATTATAAAAAAAGTAAAGAACTAAACAAAAAATTAAAGTCTTTATGTATTAAATTGTGTGATCAGAGCGATAAATTAAAAATTGAAATTGAAAATTTATCAAAAAAATAAATGCAATTTCAAAACAACAAAGATAAAATTTTAATTGTAGATTTTGGCTCCCAAGTAACAAAACTGATAGCAAGACGAGTAAGAGAATTAGGAGTATATTCAGAAGTAATTACACCGAAAAAACTTAACAAATTAAGAGATTTTAATAAAGTTAAGGGACTTATACTTTCTGGCGGCCCTTCAACTGTAACAGCTGTAAAATTTGATTCCATTTCTAAGGAAATATTTAAAAAAAAAATACCAATATTAGGAATATGTTACGGTTTACAACTAATAGCTAAACTATTTGGGGGTAAAATAAAACCCTCAAAAAAATCAAGAGAATTCGGCAGAGCATTTTTATATAAAAAAAAAAATTCACTTTTGACAAATAAATATCTCAACAGCAAAAAAGCGGTATGGATGAGTCATGAAGATGCAGTGGTCAAACTACCTAAAAATTTTAAAATAATCGCTTACACAAAAAACTCAAAATTAACTATAATTGAAAATACAAAAGATAAAATTTACGGTGTTCAGTTTCACCCTGAAGTGACCCACACAGATAATGGTATACAAATATTTAAAAATTTTTTGTTTTTAATATGTAAAATCAAAAAAAATTGGAGTGTTGTATCTCAAAAAAAAAGACTAATAAAAGAAATAAAAAATAAAGTAAAAAAAAATAGAGTTTTATGCGCACTATCAGGTGGAGTTGATAGCAGTGTTGTAGCACTATTGATAAACAAGGCAATTAAAAAAAAACTCCTATGTATTATGGTAGATACGGGTTTGATGAGAAAAAATGAATTTAAATATACTTACAATATTTTTAAAAAAAAATATAATCTTAATGTTAAACTAATAAATGCATCAAACTTGTTTCTTGATAAATTAAAAAATATCACCAATCCTGAGAAGAAAAGAAAGTTAATTGGAAATTTATTTATAAGAATTTTTGAAAAGGAGGCAAAAAAATATAAAAACTTAAAATTTTTAGCACAAGGTACTCTCTACCCCGATATTATTGAAAGCAAGTCTTCAACTGGAAGTAAAACTTCAAAAATAAAATCTCATCATAATGTAGGAGGTTTACCAAAAAAAATGAATTTACAATTAGTAGAGCCTTTAAAAGAATTTTTTAAAGATGAGGTTAGACTTTTAGGCAAGTCATTGGGCTTAGTAAAAAATATAAATTTTAAACATCCATTCCCTGGACCTGGACTTGGTATAAGGATTGTAGGGAATATAACACCAGAAAAAATTAAAATACTTCAAGAAGCAGACTATATTTTTATCAGTGAATTAATTAAAAGTGGACTTTACGATAAAATATGGCAAGCTTATGCAGCTCTACTACCAATAAAGACAGTTGGGGTGATGGGTGATTCAAGGACATATGAAAATATTTGTTTATTAAGAGCTGTAACCTCTGAAGACGGTATGACAGCAGATTATTTTAGCTTTCCAAAAAATTTTATAGATAACATTTCAAATAAAATTATAAATAATGTAAAAGGTATTAACAGAGTTGTTTATGACATAACCTCAAAACCACCTAGCACAATAGAATTAGAATAATGAATAAGAAAATTAAAGCCATCTTATTAAAAAAAAATAAATCAAAAATTGTAAGTTTGACAGCATATTCAAAAAACATTGCAAAAATTTTGGATAAGTATGTAGATATTATTTTGGTTGGTGATTCGATGGCAAATGTTTTATATGGACATAAAAATACACACCAGCTCAGTTTGGATAATATAACCCAACACGCAATAAGTGTTAAAAAGGGTGTAAAAAAATCATTACTTGTTGTCGATATGCCAAAAGGAAGTTATGAAAATATTAAAGATGCAAAAACTAATGCAAAACTTATTATCAGGAAAACCAAGTGTGATGCTGTCAAGTTAGAAAGCAATAAAAAAAATCATTTTATTATTCAAGCTTTAACAAAGTACAAGATTCCAGTTATGGGTCATATCGGCTACACACCACAATTTAAAAAATTTAAAATTGAAGGACGAACAAAATTAGAAGCCAATAAACTATTGAAAGAAGCAAATTTAATTGAAAAATCTGGTGCATTTTCTATTGTCCTTGAATGTTTGTCACCTGTTTCTGCTAAATTGATTACAAAAAAACTAAAAATACCAACTATAGGAATAGGATCGTCGACTTACTGTGATGGACAGATATTAGTAACTGATGACATGCTTGGAATTAGTGGTTTTTATCCAAAATTTGTAAAAAAATACGTAAATCTAGACAGAATAATTGAAAAAGCTATAAAAAAATATACTAGAGAAGTAAAATTAAAAAAATTTCCAACCAAAAAAAACTTTTTTAATGGGTAAAAAATATAGATAATAAAATGGAGATAAAAAACAAAACGATTAACTTTTTTATTTTGAATAAAATAAAGATATATTTTATTGGAATTATTTTATTCTTAGGAATATTTTCAATAGTATATGTAAAAAATAGTATTTTAAAAAAAAATAATTTGATAGCTGAAAAATATATTCAAGCAAATTTGTATCTTACCACTAATAAAAAAGATGAAGCCAAGGTTCTTTTTGAAGAAATTATTTTAAGTAAAAATAAATTTTATTCTATTTTGGCATTAAACACAATTATAGAAAAAGACCTGATATCAAATAAAAAGAAAATTTTAGAATATTTTATTACATTGGAAAAAACTATTTCTAAAAATGACCAAGAAGATCTAATAATTTTGAAAAAAGCGCTTTATTTAATAAAAGTTTTAGATGAAAAAAAAGGCATAGAATTACTGAATAAATTAGTTGAAAAAAACTCAACGTTAAAAACTATAGCCGAAGATATACTAAAGTAATAATGAAATTATTTTACATTATTATTATTTTTTTTTTTTTAAATAATTGTTCATTTGATAAAAAATCCGGTATTTGGAAAAATGAAAGCCAAAATTCAAATAAAGAAAGTAAACTATTTAGTGAATTTGAAAATATTTCATCTACTAAAGATGAATTTTATAAAATTATAGAACTGGATAAAAATTATAAGTTTTCTAGAAATAAATTAATTACAAATACAAGTTGGAAAGATATTTATTATTTTGAAGATAATAATCTTAAAAATTTTAATTATGATAATCAAAATCAACTTATTTTTAAAAGTAAAAAACTAACAAAATATAAGACTAACAACTATATTTTATATGAGAAAGATAATATAATCACGAGTGACGTAAAAGGTAACGTGATAGTTTTTTCAGTTAAAGAAAATAAAGAAATAATTAAATTTAATTTTTATAAAAAAAGATATAAAAAAAATACTTTAAACCTAAATCTTGCTATCGAAAATAGTATTATTTATGTTTCTGATAATTTGGGTTTCATATATGCTTTTGATTACAAAAATAGTAAATTATTGTGGGCTCAAGATTATAAAATTCCTCTTAATTCAAATATTAAAATAACTCAAGACAAGATAATTTTAGCAGATCAAAATAATTCAATTTTATTTATTGATAAAAAAAATGGCATCAATTTAAAAGTTTTACCTACAGAGATAAGTATAATAAAAAAAAATTTTATAAATAATTTAGCTGTTTATAGAAATAATGTTATTTTTTTGAATACCTATGGATCTCTATATTCATTTAATATAAATTTAATGAAAATAAATTGGTTCATAAATTTGAATCAATCCTTAGACATAAATCCGAATAATTTATTTAGTAGCAATCAAGTACAAATTGTAAAAAACAAAGTATATGTTCCCACAGGTAATAATCTTTATGTTCTAGATTTATTATCTGGTGCCGTTGTTATAAAAAAGGATTTTTCATCAATACTAAGACCTATAGTACTTGATAATGTTTTATATTCTATTGATAATAATTTTTTAATATCCATGGACCTAAACACAGAAAAGATTTTATACTCTTATGATATCAATGAAAGAATATCAAATTTTCTTGATATAGATAAAAAAAAAGTTGAATTTCATGATTTAATATTTATGAACAATCAATTATTTATTTTCTTAAAAAATTCATATATTTTGAAATTCAATGTTAATGGAGATTTATCCGAAATTAATAAATTACCTGCAAAAATTACCTCAAAACCAATTATTGTTAATAAAGTTTTAATATTTCTAGATAAAAAAAATAAGGTTTCTGTAGTAAATTAATTGTTTGATTTTACGCTTAATAGAGACAATTGTTTAACTTTTAATCCCATTAAGTTATCAGACGGTTTTACTGGATAATCTCCCGTGAAATAATGGTCACTAAACTGAGGGTAAGTAGTATTTCTTTTTTCACCTATAAGAGCCTTATATAGTCCCTCCAAACTTAAAAATTTTAGGCTTTTTGCATTAATATAATTACACATTTGACTATTGCTTTTATTATGAGCTAATAACTCCTCTTTTGTGGGCATATCAACACCATAAAAATCAGGAAATTTTATTTCTGGACATGCTATTCTCACATGGACTTCCTTTGCACCCGACTCATAAAGCATTTTAACTATCTTATGACAAGTTGTTCCTCTTACCAAAGAGTCATCTATTAGAATAATTGATTTGTTTTTAACTATAGATTTTGTTGAACTTAATTTTAACTTAACACCTAGGCTTCTAATATTTTGCGTTGGTTCAATAAAAGTTCTTCCCACATAGTGATTTCTAATCAAGCCTAGTTCAAATTTTTTATTTGCTTTTTCTGCATATCCCAACGCAGCTGGAACGCCAGAGTCAGGAACAGGGACTACTAAATCGGCGATTACATCATTTTCTTTTGCTAATTCCTGGCCTAAACTTTTCCTATACTCATATGCGCATTTGTTGTTAATTAAACTATCTGGCCTAGCAAAATATATATATTCAAAGATACATGGCCTTGCTTTCATTTTTGGAAAAGGTTTAATTGATTTCAATACACTATCTTCTATAATTACTATTTCACCGTTTTCAACTTCTCTGACAAAAGTTGCCCCAACAATATCTAGCGCACATGTTTCTGATGCAATAATATAGGAGTTTTTTAATCTACCAATTACCAAAGGTCTAATACCAAACGGATCTCTTGCGCCAACTAATTTTTTATTTGTCATTAAGATAAGAGAATATCCACCTTGAATTTGAAATAATGTATCAATAAATTTATCTATAAATTTCTCTCTTTTTGATTTTGCAATTAACTGGACAATTGTTTCAGTATCACTAGTAGTTCTAAAAATTGCGCCTTCTTTAACTAATGTTTCTCTTAGCAGCAATGCATTTGTAAGATTACCATTATGTGCAATACTTAAACCTCCCATATGTAAATCAGCAAAAAAAGGCTGAATATTTCTTAACGATGTTTCACCTGTTGTTGAATATCTATTGTGTCCAATAGCAAATTTACCAGGCAGTTTTTTTAAAGTTTTAGGGTCGGTAAAATGATCGCCAACTAATCCTTGCCGTTTTTCAGAATGATAGTTTTTACCATCAAAAGAAACAATACCGCAACCCTCTTGACCTCTGTGTTGTAAAGCATGCAATCCAAGGGCCACTAGTGCAGATGCATCTTCATAGTTTGATATTCCAAAAACGCCACATTCTTCTCTTAATTTATCTGATTTAAATTTTTTCAATTTTTTCTTTTGTGTTTATAAAATCTTCACTAGAAGGAAATTCTTCTATTAATATTTCACTACCTTTTATTATTAAATTAAATGAGATTGCATTTTCTGCTTGTATACCCCAATTTTGGTAAGGATAAAACCAATTAAAGATAGAAAACAAACAAATACACACAACGTAACCTTTAAAAAAACCGAATAAAAATCCAAATATTTTATCTATTGAACCAACTCCAGTCCATGTCACAGTTTTACTTAAAGTTTTTCCAATTAAAATAGTTACAAAAAGAGTAAAAATAAAAATTGCTATTCCTAGGCCCAAGTTATTAATAAATTCTGACTGAACATAATCACTTACTAGCGGTTGTAATTTTGGGACTAGAATAATTGTTATTACAGTAGATAGAACCCACTTTATAGACGAAATTAAGCTTAAAGAAAAACCTTTTAATAAGCACTGAATTACATTGTAGATAAGAATTATTAAAAAAAAGATATCTAATAAATTAACTCCTTCAATAAAATTTTTTAATAAATCTGACATTAATTAGAATTATTGATTTCTTCACCAAAGGGTTTGTAAGTAAGAATTAATTTTGGCAACAAAGTTAAAACTGAAATCATTGCTAATAACATTGCAACACCTGTGAAAAAACCAAAGTAAATAGTAGGAATAAAATTAGACAAGATTAAAATTGAAAAACCAAAAACGATGGTGATAGATGTGTTTAGAATTGCTATACCAACGGTACCGTGACATCTGTCTAAAGTTTTATCATAATCTTTAATTTTTTTAAATTCTTCTCTAAATCTATAAATGTAATGAATGCTATTATCTACTGCAATTCCAATTGTTATAGCTGCTATAGTTATAGTCATCATATCCAATGGAATGCCAAGCAAGCCTATTATTCCAAGAATAAAAAAGGCTGCTATAAAGTTAGGCACCACACCTATGAGGGAGAGAATAATGTTTCTAAATAAAATAAAAAACATTAAAAAAATTCCAAAAATCACAATGCCTAATGTGAGTATTTGAGATTTAAATAAACTTTGCAATAAATTATTAAATAAAATTAGAACACCTGTTAATTTGTATTCATTTTTTTCTAAACCTATTTTATCGTTTAATTCAAAATTAATTTTATTTATTAAATCATTTCTTTTTAGTTCTTTTAACGAATCTTTAATTCTAATACTGATCCTAGCTTCGTCATTTTTTACAGATATATAAGGTGATATTATTTCTTTTTTTATTTCTTCGGGTATTTTGCTATATAAGACTGCAATTTCTAAACTTTGCAGTTCTTTGTTATTTAAATCCTCTGCTACTCTTAAAATAGAACCAAATGATAAAACTTTTCCAATTTCTGGCAAGGAATCTAAATAATCATGGACTTTAATAATTTTATCCATTTTATCTCTTGTGAACCAATACTTAGACTTATCTTTTTCATTATCCTCATTTTCTTCTTCCCACTCATCAAATTCATCTTCTTCGCCACTTATTTCTTTTATCTTTGATGGAAATTTTAGAATAATATTTAATGGAGTTGTTCCACCTAATTTTTCATCAATTTTTTTCATTCCTTTATAAATTTCAGTATCTTTATCAAAATAATTTATAAAACTGTTTTCTACTTCAAGTTTTAATATTCCAATAACACTTAAAATAATTATTAAAAAAGTGGATCCATAAATTATAATTTTATTTTTTTTAGTAAAGGAAGCTAACGTAGAAGTAATAACAGATTTTTCAGAGTCTTTAAGACCTATTTCATTTTCTGAAGAAAGCAAACTTATTAAAGACGGCAATAATAAAAATGTTACTAAAAACGAAACTATTAATCCCAAAGTCATCATCCATCCAAAATCTATTATTGGTTTAATCCCACTAAAAACTAATGATAAAAATGCACATATTGTAGTGAGAGCCGTGTAAAGTATTGGAAGCATCATTTTTTTACTTGCTTCATAAATACACTCGCTCTTTGTCAGTTCAGGGAATTCTTTTTTTAATTGTAAAAATCTTACAGTTAAATGAATGTTCATTGCCATATTTAAAATAAGCATTAATGCAATAAAATTAGATGAAATTACTGTCACTTTCCAACCGATCAATCCTAATAAACCAATCATTATTATTACTGATGTTGAGCATCCTAATAACGGCATTAATACCCATTTTAAATTCCTGAAAATAAACCAAAGAGTTAAAACAATAAAAATGAAAACCCCTATACCAAAAATTATTATATCATTTTTAATATAACTCATCATATCGTCAGCAATCATTGGAATACCGCCTAAGTGAATTTTAGCATTCTCTCCATATTTATTAATTACATCTCTTATTTCAGTTATGTTTTGATGGTTTCTAATATTATATAAATTTTTATAATCCTCGTATTCTTTAATAAATTTTTTATAATTAACTTTTTCTTCTTTTGATAACCCAGACTCAATAGATTGATTAAAATATTTATCTTTAATTTGAATATATTCTTCTAATCTCTCATCTTTTTTTAAATAAACAACAATACCTGATGTTTTACCATCTTCGCTGATGACATAATTTTTATAAATGGGACTATTTATGATTTCTTCGAAACCTCTTTCCCTATCAATCTCTGGATAAGCCAATGTTTTGTAATTTTTAAGTCTGTCTAATAAATTTTCATCTGTGCTTTTTAACAAAGGTACATCAATTATAGTCATTACACTATCTACCCAAGATAGTTTTTCAATTTTTGATTTAAGAAGTTGAAGATTGAGAATTGTTTCTTTATTTGTAAATTTATTAATAGGGGAATATGTCAATACTAAAAAATCTTTAGTACCGTAGGTCTTATTTACTTCTCTTAGATATTTAAGATCAGGGTCTCCTTCGAGTAAGAGTGCGTCTGATGATGCATCTAAATTAAAGTTTTTAGATTGGTAAAGTGAGAAAACGATTAAAGCCGACAGAAAAAGCAGCGTTATTTTTGAAAAATCTGTAATTATTCTTTTATAAATGCCACTTATCATGTGAATATTTCAGATATATCCTAATTATTTTATAACTAAAGAAAAAATTAAGATTAATTTCTGCTTAAATCTTTGAATTTTGTATAAATTCCCTCAAACTCTACTTTAATAGTTCCAGTAGGTCCGTGTCTTTGTTTGCCTAATATTATATCTGCTAATCCATTTACATCATTCATTTTGGATTGCCATTCTGCATGTTCAATTGAACCTAATTTTGGCTGTTTTCTTTCTAGATAATAAGCTTCTCTGTATACAAACATTACTACATCTGCGTCTTGTTCAATTGATCCTGACTCTCTTAAATCAGCTAGTTGAGGTTGCTTATCATCTCTCTGTTCAACAGCTCTTGATAATTGAGATAAAGCTAGAACAGGCACAGAGAGTTCTTTTGCAAGCGCTTTTAGCCCTTGAGTAATTTCAGAAATTTCTTGGACCCTATTATCGTTTTTATTCGAGTTAGACCTCATTAACTGAATGTAATCGACAACAATTAAACTTAAGCCAAATAATCTTTTAATTCTCCTAGCTCTGTTACTTAATGTGGCTATAGTGATAGCAGGAGTTTCATCAATATAGAGCGGTAGATTATAAATATTTCGAGATGTTTCAATATATCTGTTAATTTCTTCTTCAGTAACTTTTCCCCTTCTAATATCGTCTGATTTTATTCTTGCCTGTTCTGAGAGAATTCTAGTTGATAACTGTTCTGAAGACATTTCCAAAGAAAAAAAAGCTATTGATGATTTTTCTTGTCTTTTTAAAATATGTTGTGCTGCATTATATGCAATGTTGGTTGCTAAAGCTGTCTTACCCATAGAAGGTCTTCCTGCAAGAATAACTAGATCAGATTTATGTAAACCTCCTAATTTTTCATCTAAATCAGTAAGACCCGTAGGAACACCAACAATTCCTTGATCATTCTGCATAGCTAAAGTTGCCATTTCAATAGTTTGATCTAGAGCTTGATTAAATTTTAAGAATGATTGAGAAAAACTTCCTCTTTCAGCTAAATCAAATAAAGATTTTTCAGTACTTTCAATTATTGTCTCAGCATTTTGTTCTTCTGAATTAGCATTTAAAGTATCAATTGATAGTTTATCAGAAATTTGAATTAATTGTCTGCGCAAATACATTTCATGAATAATTTTTGCATAATCAACAGCTTGTTTTGTTGATCCAGAAAATCTAGTAAGCTTAACTAAGTATTCTGTACCACCAACTTCATTAAGCATATTGTCTTTTTCAAAAAAATTTTTAAGAGTTATTGGATTTGCTATCATTCCTTTGTTATTTAAACTTTCAATCACTTCATAAATTTTTACATGTGCAGGATCATAAAATATATTCGAGTTTATTAAGGTAGAAACTTCATCTATGATATCATTATTTACTAATATTGAACCTAGAAGAGCTTGTTCGGCCTCTAAATTAGATGGTTGTTTATTTTCTGGGCTAAATTTAATTGGTTGCATTTATTTTGAAATAAATAATATGCTAACAAGCCTGCCAATAAAGAAAAAAGTTACACACCTTTTTTTAAGGTCTGTGGAAAAGTTATTTTGATTGTATTTTGTCTATTTTAATAGAAATTTCAGCATTTACTTCAGAGTGAAAATTAATATTGGCTTTAAATAAACCGTTTTTGTTTAGAGCTTCTTTTAAAATAATTTGAGATGGAGTTACCTCAGCTTGCGTTTTTTCCTTAATTAAACTTGAAATCTCTTTTGGTTTTACCGCACCATATAACTCTCCATTATCCTTGCTCTCTTTATAAAATATAAAAGTTTTCCCGTGAACTAGTTTAGCAATTTCTTTAAATTTATTTTTAAGTTCAGAGTTTTTTTTATTTAACTCATCTTTTTTTTTATTTACTAATTCTTGATTTTCATTATTAAACCTTAAAGCTTTTCCTTGTTTTAAAAGAAAATTTCTACCATAACCATTTTTAACATTTACCTTATCTCCGACTTTGCCTAAGTTGAAAATATTTTCTAATAAAATAATTTCCATTTTATATTAGCCCTAAAATTTTTGCTTTTTTAATTTCTCTATTAAGCTTTCTCTGTTTATTATATGACACTGAAGTAATCCTTGAAGATAAAATTTTACCGTTATCTGATACATATTTTTTTAATAAGTCGATGTTTTTATAATCAATCAAAGGTGCGTCTTTAGTAGAAAGCGGACATTTTTTTGAAAATTTTCCATCATTTTTTTGAAATAAGCTCAGCTTATTTAAAGGATTAGATCCCCTTTTTTGAAATTTTTTGTTTCTCTTTTTCATTATTTAATTATTTTTTTAAAAAATTCTTTATTCGTATCTAGTTTTTTATACTTGATTGTTAAATGTCTTATTACTGATCTATCAATTTTAATTTTATTATTTATTTCATTAATTGTTTTTTTATCACCTTCAAATTTATAATGAATATAAAACGCTTTTTTATAATTCTTAATTTTTTTTGCTAAATTAAGTAGCCCCCACTCTTCAATTTTTAATACTTTACCCGAGGAAGTATTAATTAAATTATTATATTTCTCTTTAATCTCTTTTAAGTCTTTATCAGCTAAATCTTGTTTTGCTAAAAGAGTGTTTTCGTAAAAAGCCATGATTTATTAAGTTAATTAAGCATTTATTAATATTTATAAAAACTGGTTTATACTATAATGAATATTTATATCAATACTAATAATTATTAAAAAACTTATATAAATGAGTGCTTTATTATTTCCAGGACAAGGATCACAAGTGGTAGGTATGGGATCTGAATTTTATACCAAATTCGATCTTGTAAAAAAAATTTTTAAAGAAGCTGATGAAAAATTAAATTATCCTATTTCTAAAATAATTCTTGAAGGACCTGAAAACGAATTGCAATTAACCAAAAATACACAACCTGCAATTTTAACAGTTAGTTACTCAATTTTTAATGTTTTAAAAATGGAGTTTGGTTTTGATTTTAGTGCTTTTAAATATTTTGCCGGTCATTCATTGGGAGAATATAGCGCGCTAGTCTGCTCAGAATCTTTAAATTTTGCTGACGCCTTATACTTACTTCATGAACGAGGAAAGGCAATGCAAGAAGCAGTGCCAGTAGGTAAGGGTGGAATGATTGCAGTTTTAGGTGTCAAGATCGAAAATATTATCGATTTACTTAAGTCTCAAAATAAATTTGAAGGTGTTTGTGAAATAGCAAACGATAATGCTGATGGTCAAGTAATAATAAGTGGAAACATAGAAAAAATTGAAAACTTTAAAACATTTTTAAAAGAAAAAAAGATAAAATCAATACCATTAAAAGTAAGTGCTCCATTTCATTGCACACTCATGAAACCTGCCACAGAAATTATGCGTGAAAAAATTTTAAATACTAAATTTAAAAACCCGAAATTTAAAATTGTTAACAATGTAACAGCTAGCCCTGAAACTAATTCAGATATTATTAAAGAGCTATTAATTAAACAAATTTCTTCAACAGTAAGATGGAGAGAAAGTATGGTTAAAATTTCTAAAAATAATACTAAAAATTTTATAGAAATAGGCCCAGGAAAAATATTAACTGGAATGGTTAAAAGAACAATAAAAAATGTAAATTGCTTTTCAATTAATTCTATTGATGATATTAAAACTTTAAACAATGAATTTAGAAAATAAAAAAGTTATAATTACTGGAGCCACTGGAGGCATAGGAAATTCTTTAGTAGAAAAATTTAATAATTTTGGATCAAAGATTGTAGCCACTGGCACAAATGAGGAAAAACTAAATAGTTTAAAAAAAATATACCCTAATATAATAGTTGAAAAATTTAAATTAAATGAACATGATAAAATAGAAAATTTTATTGAAACAATTAATGAAAAATTAGGAGGATTAGATATCCTGGTAAACAACGCTGGTATTACTCTTGACAACCTATCGATAAGATTAAACGAAGAAAATTGGAAAAAAGTTATAGATATAAATCTAACCTCATCATTTTTAATGTGCAAATACGCAATAAAAAAAATGTTAAAAAAAAAATATGGAAAAATAATTAATATAACATCAATTGTAGGACACACTGGCAATCTAGGCCAAGCAAATTATGCTGCATCAAAGGCAGGCATTGTAGCTTTTTCAAAAAGTTTGGCTTTAGAGTATGCAAAAAAAAATATTAATATTAACTGTGTTTCACCTGGGTTTATAAAAACAGATATGACGGATAAAATTAATGAAGAATTTAGAAAAAATCTAATTAATAAAATTCCTGCCGGGGAACTCGGAACCGGTGAAGATGTATCTAACTGTGTGGCCTTTTTAGCATCCGATTTTGCTAAGTATATAAATGGTGAAACCATACATGTTAATGGTGGAATGTATATGGCTTGACAATTTCTATTAATAATCTATTAAGAAAATAACAAATTAGAAAGGATTTCATGTCAGAAGATGTTAAAGGAAAAATAAAAAAAATTGTTGCAGATCACCTTGGTATAGAGGAGGAAAAAGTGACTGAAGAAGCAAGCTTTATAGATGATTTAGGCGCTGATAGTTTAGATACAGTAGAGCTCGTGATGGCCTTCGAGGAAGAATTTGGTTCTGAAATTTCCGATAGTGAGGCAGAAAAAATTTTAACAGTTGGTGATGCAATTAAATTTATAGAGAGTAAATCAAGTTAAATTTTATAGCAACCAATTGTAATTTAAATGACGCCTGCAGGTGAAAATATATTGGTAATTTTATCTTCACCATCTGGCGCAGGTAAAACTACCCTCACAAAAAAATTGCAACAAAAATACAACAATTTTAAGATCTCAGTTTCTCACACAACTAGACCACCAAGATCAAATGAAGTAGATGGCGTAGATTATAATTTTATTACTAAAAAAAAATTTGAAGATTTGATAAATGATAAAGAATTTTATGAATACGCTAAAATATTTGACAATTATTATGGAACATTAAAAAAAAATGTAGATAAAATTTTAAAAAAAAATGACATTATATTTGATATTGATTGGCAGGGAACAAAGCAATTATCTAAATTTAAAGAGCTTAAATTGGTAAAATTGTATTTAATAACTGACTCTAAATCAGAACTTAAGAAAAGATTATTAAATAGGGATCAAAATACCAAAGAAGAGATTGAAAAAAGATTTAATTCATTTGATGAAGATGTAAAACATTGGAAGGATTACGATTACATAATCATTAATAAAAATCTGGAAGTATGTTTTAAGCAAATAGAAAAAATTATAACAAGTTACAAAAAAAATCTTTCTAGTTCATTTCGTAAAGTTCAGTAATTTTGTAAAATATTTCTGGAGCAAGATTTTCTGGTCTTAGATTAGTATTTAAATCTCGAATTTGGTTCATTTTATTTGTTTCAAGTATTTTTTTAATATTTTTATTAATCTTTTTTCTTCTGTTTGAAAAAAGTATATTAGTAATTTTTTCTAGATTAGATAACTCTTTTATATTAAATTTATATTTTTTATGCGGTTTAAAATGTATAACCATAGAAGTTACTTTAGGTTTTGGAAAAAAACAATTAAAAGATACCAAAAATTTTTTAATCACTTGCAATTTAAAACCAGTAATAATAGATAATCGACCGTAATCTTTTGACGGATACTTACCAATAATTTTTTGAGCTAGCTCTTTTTGAAACATTAATATTACATCTGTAAATTTTTTTTCAATATTTTTTATTTTCAATATTTTAATAAGAATTTGAGAGGAAATATTATAGGGCAAGTTACCTAGAATTATTTGATTTTTTTTATTTAAATTTTGTAATTTAAATTTTAAAATATCGATATTAATAATTTTAACAATTTTATTAGTTTTATATTTGTTAACTAGAAATTCTGAAAGATTATTATCTTTTTCTATTAATACTAAAGATTTAGGTTTTTTTTTTAGTATTTCATCTGAAAGAGATCCTTTACCTGGTCCAATTTCAATTATATTTTTATTATTAAGATTTGATAGACCCAATATCTTTTTAACTATATTTTTATCAATTAAAAAATTTTGTCCAAGAGATTTTTTTAGATATTTCATATACTGAACTTATCAATATAATCAAAACACTTTATTAAACTTACTGCGCTGGATGTTTTTTTCTTGATTCTATCAACAGCAACCCCATGATCCGGTGACACTCTTATATACTTTAATCCCAGAGTTAAGTTTATTGCGTCGAATTTATATAATGCTTTGAAAGGGCCTAAAATTTGATCATGGTACATTCCAATTATTAAATCATAATTTTTATAATTATTTATAAAAATAGTATCTGAGGATAGAGGT
>Ga0233438_10002870_pt1 | contig 16477 bp, 15 predicted proteins | sample SI_123_September_FD_182720 | JGI IMG/M metagenome (GOLD analysis project Ga0233438, IMG submission 182720) | Seawater microbial communities from Saanich Inlet, British Columbia, Canada - SI_123_September2016_10_MG | ecosystem: Environmental > Aquatic > Marine > Inlet | place: Canada: British...
GGTACTAGTGCATCTACACCAATGGTTAGTGCAGGTATTGCATTGATAATAGAAGAGTGTGGAAATTTAACATATAGAGATGTAGCTTATATATTAGCTTCAACTGCTACAAAAATTGATGCAAATAATCCAAACTGGGAACCAAATAGTGCTGGATTACATCATAATATAGACTATGGATTTGGGAAATTGAATATAAGCAAAGCTATAGATATGTGTAAAGGTCAAAATGAATATAGTGCTTATAAATCTTTAGGTGGTCAAGAAAATATAACAGATGCTAATGGAACAAAAGATAATATAAATAGTGATATAAATAGCTATAATATTGCTACATCACATAATATTACAATATCTAACAATGTTAGTATAGAATGGGTTGGATTATATACTAATTTAAATGTAGCTGATTTTGGAAAGTTTGAGTTTAAACTAACTTCACCAAGTGGTACAACTACAAAACTACTTCATTTTAATAATCCATATAATAATATAGCAATAAATGGTGAAATAAGACTAAGCTCAGTAGCTTTTATGAAAGAAAATAGCCAGGGGAACTGGACAGTAACAATAACGGATAAAAGACAAACAGAATACAAGGAAAGTCCAAGACAAATAAATAGTCTCAAACTTCATATAATAGGTAAAAACAATGAATAATTTTATAAACATTGTAATACATAATATAATTAATAATTCTAATACTAAAGGTAAATAATCATGATAAAATATACAATCTTAATATCAACTCTACTAACAACTATACTAATAACTAACTCTTTTGCTAATAATTTCAAAGAGTATATAATAAAAAATAGTAATAAAATAGTAAAAATTCAAGTAAAAGAAGAAAATAACCAACTAATTACATCAAATGATTATATATTTAACAATAGTTCTACTATACAAATAAGATTTAATAATATAACACCTAATATAATCAAAGAGTTTGAGAAAAGATATAATCTAAAGTTAAAAAATGTACTAGTAATAGGTGATTATATATATAAACATAATTCTAAAGATATTTTAAAACTAATTGAAGAAATAGTTAATAATCAAGATGATAATATCATTCACGTTAAACCATCTTGGGCTATACCTATGATGATGTATTGAAAAAGTTTTAAAATATAGAGTTTACAAAACTATCTACTAATAATATTTTTTAATATATAGTTTTATTTAAAGGAAATATATAGATATTTTTTGATAAAAGATATTAAAATATATAAGTTTCATATTTACATTAAAGTCAAGACAAAGTAATAAATTTATAAATGAGCCTACATATAGTAGATGATTGATTAAAAAGATATATCTAACTACTAAATTAAATAAAAATAGCTATTAAAAATCGTCAAAATTAATCGAACCCTTAGAATAATTCACCACATTCCCTTCAAAAAAGTTTGTTCGTTGATCATTAAAACTACTATATCCATCTACCCATGGTATTGGATGTTTTACATTATATTCTACTTCATATCCTACAGCTTTGAGTCTTTGATCTGCTAAATATTGGATATATTGCTTGATAATACTATCTGTTAATCCTAATATTTGACCTTGTGTTATATATATACCCCAATTTGACTCTATTTCTACAGCATCTCTTATCATTTGTCTTACTTTTATCTCTAATGATTTAGTAAATAATTCTGGTCTTTCTTTTCTTGTACTATTTATTAAATTTTGAAAAAGTAAAAGATGTGTAATCTCATCTCTTTGTATAAATCTTATCATTTGAGAAGATCCTAACATTTTACCAGATTTTCCAAGAGCATAAATAGATGCAAATCCACTATAAAAATATAACCCTTCGAGTATTTGATTAGCAAACATACATAATACTATATTTTCATCTGTAATATTAGAAGATAAATTAGAGAAAATATTAGATATAAACTCATTTTTAGCTCTTAATTGTTTATCTGTTTTCCACATATCATATATCTCATCTGTATTATCAGATATTGACTCCACCATAACAGCATATGATTTAGAGTGATTTGCCTCTTCATATGATTGTCTTGATAATAAAGCATTTATTTCAGGTGCTGTTATGTATGGATTGATATTATCCATTAAATTATTTGTTTGTAATGAATCCATAAATATTAATTGACTTAATACTAAATTATACATTCTTTTTTCAGCTGGTGCTAAAAACTTATAATCTTTAGCATCATTTGTCATTTGTACCTCTTTTGGAAACCATGTATTAGCTTCCATCGTGTCCCATAAATTTAATGCCCATTGATATTTAGACTTTGTGAAGTTTAACATACCATCTGGATTACCTCCAAATGTTTTTCTATCATTTAAATTTTCATTAGAGTTTGGATTATATATTGTTTTCTTATTAATTATTTGGCTATTTTTTACACCTATATCTTTTATACTCATTGTATTATCCTTTTACTCTTTGATTTAAATTTATTATTAACTTATTTATTGACAACCTACACACTCTAGGCTTCTATCTTCTACATCACTTAGTGCTTGAGGAGATTGACTTCTTAAATAGTATGTTGACTTAAGTCCTAATTGCCAAGCTAATGCATATATTTCATGAAGGTTTTTACCGCTTGCTTTATCTAAACTCATAAAAATATTTGTACTTTGACCTTGATCTATCCATTTTTGTCTAATTGCTGCAGCTTTGATTATACTTGTCTGTTCTATTTCATATGCTGGGGTGTAATATTGCCAAGTTGAAGGGCTAAGATTTGGTACAACTACAGGAATGAGACCTGACAAATTCTCTTCATACCATTTTCTTTTATATACAGGTTCTATTGTTTGAGTTGTTCCAACAAGTATAGAAATAGATGATGTAGGTGCTATTGCCATTAGATAGCCATTTCTCATACCTTGATTTTTAACTGTTGTTCTTAAACTATTCCAATCATATGATGTATCAAATAGATCTTTTTGATATAGACTATTTACACTTTGTGGTGAATTATCAAAAGGCATAATTCCTTTAGACCATGAAGATCCTTTATATTGTGGATATTCCCCTTTTTCTTTAGCTAAAGATGATGATGATGAAATAGCATGAAATGATATACCTTCCATTATATTATCTATTTGTTTTAGATGATCTTCACTCCCCCATAAAATAGACTTTTCAGCTAACATTTGAGACTCACCCATTACACCAAGACCAATAGCCCTTGTTTGTAAATTAGTGGCCTTTACTTTTCTTAAAGGATAGAAGTTTAAATCTATTACATTATCAAGCATTCTAACAGCTATGGGAATTACTCTTTTGATATCTTCTTTACTATTTACTTTACTTAAATTAACAGACGCTAAATTACAAACTGCTGTTTTACCATCTATTTTTTCTTTTTCTACTATAAATATCTTTTTACCATCTAAACTATCAAGTGCTGTTATTTTATTGGCTTTTTTCTTTACTTTACTATCAAGTGTTACTAATTCATTCTCTTCATATGTTTTTATACTACCATCTTCAAATTCTAATTTTATTTTATAGTGATTTGGTTGAGTGTTTTGGAATATCTCTGTACATAAATTACTACTTCTTATAATTCCTTCATGTGAGTTTGGATTAGATTTATTTGCTGTATCTTTAAACCCTAAAAATGGACTACCTGATTCAAAATATGAAGTTAATATTTTCTTCCACAACTCTTTTGCTTTTATTTGTGTTTTTGTTTTTGTTTCATCTTGTTCATATTTTATATACTCTTTAGTGAACTCTTCTGCATACAATTCATTTAAACTTCTAACTTCATATGGATCAAATAGTGTCCACACCTCATCTTCTAAGACTCTATTCATAAATAAATCAGGTATCCATAAAGCAGGAAATAGATCATGTGCTCTTCTTCTTTCTTCTCCTGAATTCTTTTTTAAATCAATGAAATCAATAACATCCATATGCCAAGGCTCCATATAAACAGCAATAGCACCTTTTCTAGTACCTAATTGATCTACAGCTAATGCTATATCATTAGTAATCTTTAAAAATGGTACTGTTCCACCAGCTGCACTTTTATGATCATCTATAACTCCACCTAAACTTCGTATACTATTCCAATCCCATCCTATTCCACCACCATATTTGGATAAAAGTGCCATCTCTTTATATGCATCAAAAATACCTTCAATATTATCAGGACTAGATCCAATATAACAAGAACTTAGTTGATGTCTAGGTGTTCTTGCATTAGATAGCGTTGGAGTAGCTAACATAACTTCAAATTTAGATATGAGATCATAAAATTTTTTCGCCCATAATTGCTTATCTTGCTCATTTTGTGCTAAGAACATAGCTATACCCATAAACATATGTTGTGGTAATTCTATTGGTTTAGAATCATTATCTTTTAAAAGATATCTATCATATAATGTTTTTATTCCCAAATAATTAAACAAAAAATCTCTTTTGGGTTCAATATATGAATTTAAATCATCCAAATCGAATAATTGTTCTAATCCTAATACAAATTTACCTTGATTTTGAGCATATTTTATATAATCTTTTAAATGACAATAAGGCTCTCCTTTTACACCATGTGTTGTTTTACCAACCCTATGATACAAATCAAATAAAAACAATCTTGAAGCTACAAATGTCCAGTTTGGTACATCTATATCTATTTTTTCAACTGCTGTTTTGATAAGTGTATCTTGAATATCAGATGAAGTCATCCCATCAATAAATTTTATTTGAGAATCTAGTTCAAGATCGCTTTGACTAACACCTTCTAAGTTTTTAGTCGCCATTTTAGTCTTTTTTTGTATTTTTGTTATATCTAAAACTTCTCTTCTACCATTTCTTTTTAGTATCATTATTGCCATATAAAGTATTCCCTGTTTTTCTAAGAGTTAAGAAATATTATAGCATAGATATTATTAACATTTTTAGTAATTTTAAACTATTTTGGAATAAAAAGTTATGCAAGTATATTTGTGACAAGAATGCCTATTATATCAGTGCTTTTCATATGTTAAAAGTATGAATAACATACATTTAATATTAATATTAGTCACACTTATATAACAATAATAAATTTAAATATTTTCTTATGTTTAAGTGCCAAAAAAGTATATAAAATTGTATTATGTTTTATATACTCAATATTGCTTAATAGTCAAATATATCTTTATCACTTTTAAAATACTTAAACTCTAAAGCTAATCCATTTGGGTCATAAAAAAAGAAGGTTCCTTGTTCTCCTTTTTGACCTTTAAATCTAGTATATGGTTGAACTAGAAAAGATATTTCATGTGATTTTAAATTATTAGCCAATTTTAACCAGTCAGAAAATTTTAATATAATTCCAAAATGAGGTAAAGGTACTTTTTTATCATCTACATCATTAAAGTTAAATCTTATATTAGACTCTGCTTCTAAATGAAACACTAACTGATGTCCAAAAAAATTAAAATCAATCCAAGTATCAGTACTACGTCCTTCTTTACAACCTAGAATATCTTTATAAAAATATCTTATTTTATGTATATTTGGTACACCAAATGCTAAATGAAATGGTCTAAGATCTTGCATAAATATTCCTTAATATAAAATCAAATAGTTTATAACAATATAAATATATAATTTCTATTAAATGCACATATAAATTATATATTTAAGAGTAAAGTATAATGTCATTATGGTAAAATCTAATAAATTTTGTTAGAAAGGTAGTAGTTGTTTGATAAGGTCTTGAAGTTTTTTATTGAAAATTATAGAATGAACTATATTTTATTTATTTTGATATTTATATTTGGGGTATACTCATATAACAAAATACCAAAAGAGATTTTCCCTCAAATAGAACCAAATGTAATAAGTATAAAAGGTTCATATAGTGGTACCTCTGTTGATGTATTAAATAAAATTGCTGTACAAGAAATAGAAAACGGAGTTAAAAACATAGATGGTGTTAAATCTATAACATCTACAATATCAACATCTAATTTTAGAATATATTTAGAATTAGATGATAATAGTAATAAAAATGATATAAAAGATAAAATTAAAGATACTATCTCAACTATTAAATCAAACCTACCATCTAATATGAAAGAACCCAGTGTTAATAGTGTAATACAATCTAGGAGTATTTTACATTTAGCTATATTTTCATCTAAATTAAAAAATAATGATTTAAAAGAAGTGGCTAAAAGTATAAAAGATAAAATCTTATCAATAAAAGACATATCAGATGTAACTATATATGGTGATTCAAAAGAGTTTTATGAATTAATTATAAATGAGAGAAAAATAGAAGCATATGGTATATCTTTAGATAAAACTTTAAATATATTAAGTCAACTATCATATATATATCCTTTAGGAAAAATAGATGATAAAAATAGCCAATATTATCTATCTACTACAAATAGTAGATCATCTATAAAAGAGTTTGAAAATACTATTATAAATATAAATAATAAAAAAATATTAATTAAAGATATAGCCACTATAAAAAAAACATATGAGAAGTCCTCAACACTTGCTAGTCTAAATAGCAACAATGCAATTATATTAGCTGTTTCACAAGACCCAAGAGGTGATGCTATAACTATATCATCACAAATCACAACTTTATTATCCAAAATAGATATACCTAATGTAGAGTTTAAAATAAGAAGAGATCAATCAAAACTTATAAAAAATAGACTCAACACTGTAATATCAAATATAATGCTAGCTATTATACTAATCACACTATTAACATATATACTTATTAATATAAGAATGGCTTTTATCATAGCTATTGGTATACCAACAGCTTTTATGTTGGGTGCTATATATTTTTATATATCAGGACAGAGTATTAATATTAGTTCACTTATTGGTGTTTTAATAGCTATTGGTATTATTGTAGATGATGCTATTATCATAAGTGAAAATATACAGCAATATATAGAAAAAGGATATTCTAATACAAAAGCTGCTTTAGTAGGAACAAAAGAGATGGCTAAACCTTTAATAATAGCTACACTTACAACTTTATTTGCATTTTTACCTCTTTTAATGTTAAGTGGTAAAATAGGACAAATAATACAATTAATTCCTATAGCTTTTAGTGCACTTGTGTTTGCATCTATTGTAGAGTCATTTATATTTTTACCAATACATAGTACTCATATTTTAAATAAAAACTCAAGACCTCTATCATGGGAAAAAATAAAAAATATTTATATGAATGTATTAAAATATTTAACATATTATCAAAAAACATTTTTAACTATTTTTATATTAATAGTTCCTTTATTGATATATGCAGGTGTTAAAAACTCTAAATTCCAAATATTTCAATCTTTTGACGCCTCATCTATTAGTATCACATTTAAAGCATCTTCTAATACTACATTAAAAGAATCATTAAACATAATACAACAAATAGAAAAAGAGATATTAACTAAAAAAAATGATTTCTTCACTAAAGATATCACATCTGTAGCAGGATATACAAGGACTGCTACGGGTTCATCTGAAGTATTACCATATGTTGGTTATATAACACTTGAACTATACAATAAACAACCATCAAATTTTGTAGATAAATATATAAATCCCTATTTAAGTCCATATCCAACTCCCATACAACAAATAAGAACAAAATCATCTCAAGAAATATCAAAAGATATCAGAGCTTGGCTAAAAAAGAGTAACTTAAAAACAAAATATAATCTAAATACTCTATTAGTATTAGAAAGAAGAATAGGCAATACTAAAACAGATATAAGAATAGGTGTAGTAAGTAGTGATTATAAAAAAGCTATAAAAACTGCAAAAAAAATAAAAACAAAACTACAATCTACAAAAGGTATAAAATTTTCAGGTCATAATATACAATTAGGTACTAAAGAGTTAAAATTAGAACTAAACTCATATGGTAAAAAATTAGGAATAACGCAACAATATCTAGGTCAATTTTTATCTAATTTTTATCTAAATAAAAAAATAGGTGTAATAATAGGAGATAAAGAATTACTTGACATTAAGATAAAATCTATAAATAAAGATAGTTTAAAAGAGTTAAAAAATCTTAAAATACCTTTATTAAATGGCAATTTAGTAACTATAAAAGAAATTACAATATTTAAAGAGACAAAAACTTTAGAAAAATTATTAAAAGATGATGGGAAAACAAACTTTTTTGTATTTGCTAATATAGATGAGAAAATATCTACATCAAATGAGATATTAAATGAATTAAAGCCTTTTTTTAATAGTTTAAAAAAAGATGATATACAATTAGTATTTAAAGGAGAACAAGAACAAAATAAAACTATCAAAAATGATATGATATTAGCTTCTAGTATAGCTTTATTATTGATATTTTTAGCTATTTTATATCTATTTAACTCTATAAAGGAGACTTTTATTCTTTTATCTATTATTCCTTTTTCATTTTTAGGTATATTTATAGGTCATAATATTTTAGACCTTAATATATCTTTACCATCTTTAATAGGTGCTTTAGGATTAGCTGGTGTTATTGTAAATGATGGTATTATTATGATGATGACTATTAAAAAAGCTAAAAATAAAGAGGATATATTTACTCTTGCAGCAAGAAGATTTAGACCTATTATATTAACATCTATTACTACTATAGTTGGATTATCATCTTTGATATTTTTTGCATCTGGTCAATCTGTAACTTTTCAACCTATTGGTGTGTCTATTGGATTTGGTCTTTTATGGGGGACTATATTAAATCTAATATATCTACCTATTATGTATAATTTTCTTCATAAATATAGAAATAAAAAAATTCAGTAATATATTATATATTACTTCCTATAAACTACTTCACTTTTTTTTGTACCATCTTTATTATAAACAACTTTTTTAATCATTATTCCGTCTTTATAGAGTTCTTCAGATTTTAAAACTTGATTTTTATAATACCATTTAAAAAGACCATTTTTAATACCCTCTTTATATGTAGCTTGAGACTCTAGTTTACCATTATCATAATACCATTTTGAAATACCATTTAATTTCTCATTTTGATACTTGATCTCTTTTTTAATGATCCCTGTATTATAGTAGTTTCTTTCTATACGATTTTTTGTCAAATTACTCTCTTTTGTTGCAATACAACCTACAAAAAATAATATATATATATAAATAGTTGCTAATTGTATAGTTCTCATCACTAAAACCTTTTATATGATTTGCTTTCATCCTTAATTATATTTAAAATAAAATCAAATAGTGTTTAAAAAATATTATATTAAAGCATAGAGTCTGAGCAATTGATAATTTTTAATTTATAAGATAGAATAAGTATCTATTTTTTATTTATATAAAATAGGAATTAAAAAATAAAGTAAAATTGAAAAAATAAAAACCAAAAAGGGAGTTATATTTTACATACTAAGATTTTAACTATTATAATAAGTTTTTTGTTCCCCATGCTTATGAGAATTTTTATAGTTATACTGGTATTTTAATTCTCCTGTTTTATAGTATTGTTTTCCTATCCCTGTCATATTGCCTTGTTTATAATTTACATCAGCTTTTATAGTACCATCTTTACGATAAATTTTGTAACTGCCATGTACCAAACCATCTTTATAATTTACTTTAGTATAAAGTTCTCCTGTTTGATAAAAGTTATTATAAACTCCATTTTTTAAACTAGCACATGAAATTAATAAAAAAGAAAAACTAATCACTAATACAAAATTATACACTCTATTCATATTATACTCTTAATAAAATTTTAGTTGGTACGCCTGGAAGGATTCGAACCCTCAACCCTCGGGGCCGAAACCCGATACTCTATCCAGTTGAGCTACAGACGCTTAAGAATTAGTTGTAAAAAGCAATTCTTTATATCAAATATTATAATACTATTTATCTAAAAGTTTCATTTTAGAAAATAGATTATGAACTTCTAAAGAAGCAATAAAGCTATTATTATAAGGGTGTTCAAATAGATATTTTTGATACTCTTTAGATATATATAGTTTTTGAATACCTTTAGCTATATTACCAAATAAAATTAATTTAATATTATGATTTTTTATACTAAGCAATAAATTATTAATAAATGGTTGAAAATTTTTTATATGAAAATTACTTCTATTTTTAGTTGTAAATATTAAAGCCATATTCAGTAATAATACTCCATTCTTTTCGAAATTATTTTTAAGTTGTTCTATATTTTGAATATAATTGCTTGTATCTATTCTCATAATATCTTTTTTTGATGTATTTTGTATATCTAATTTACCATCACATATTAAAAGCATTTTTAAAAAATTTCTCAAACTTGTTGCTTTATTGACATTTTTACTAAAGCCATTTGTTTTATTCCATATATTTTTAACTGCATTATCTATAAAAGCATATCCGCTTGCACTATTAATTCTAGGATATGGATCTTGACCAAATAGTATATATTTTGTCTTACTTAAAGGTAATGTTTTAAAAGCATTTAAAAAATAATTTTTATTCGGAAAATAACCCTTATTTGTATATAAAAATTCTAAATAATTTTTATCAAGATTATTTAAACTATCATTTATAACATTTTGCCAAGAATCATCTACTTTTAACATATTAAAAATCTACTTTGTAATAAAATATTTAAAAACATTTATATAAATATTTTATCTAATATAACAAAAATTAAAAAAACAATCCCTAAATAACCATTAATAGTAAAAAATGCTTTAGGAATATTTTCTAAACTTTTATTTACTAATATATGTTCATAAATCAAAAATATAGTTGATATTATAATAGAAATATATACAAAAATTCCACTAGATGAATAAATAGTAAATAAAAACCAAAAAATGATTGCAAGAGTATGACTTATTCTTGCTATTAAAAGAGTCTTTTTAATACCAAATTTTACAGGAATCGAGTGGAGTTTTAATTTTATATCTATTTTTCTATCTTGCAATGAATATAACATATCAAATCCAGCTACCCAAAACACAACACCTAAACTCAAAAACATAGACCATAAAGTAATATCTTCAATAACAGCTATTACACCTGAAATTGGTGCTAAACCTAAAGATATCCCTAATATTATATGTGCTAAATATGAAAATCTTTTAAAATATGAATAAACTCCTATAATAAAAAGTATAGGAAAAGATAAATAAAAGGCTAATTGATTTATAAAATATGCAATTAATATAAATAAAAAAGCATTAAGAAATATAAATAAAAAAATAGATTTTAAAGATAATCTTCCATCTACACTTGGTCTATTTATAGTACGTGGATTTTGATTATCTATATTTTTATCTATATATCTGTTAAAAGCCATTGCAAAATTTCTAGCTGCAATAGTTGCTATTAATCCTAAGATTAAAAGTTTCCATCCAAACCAACCATTTGAAGATATAATCATAGCTATAAAAATAAATGGTAATGCAAAAATAGAGTGTTTAAACATAACTAATTCATTAAAATCATATAATAATTTTTTAATTTTATTCATAAAAATTATTATATCAAAATCAAGTTAATAATATTTGTATATAATATATAATTAAAATTTATAAAAAAAAAGTAAATAATATGAAACAAATATCAATAATTGGAACAACAGCATCTGGTAAAACATCTCTTAGTATTGAAATAGCACAAAAAATAGATGCTATTATATTATCATTAGATTCACTATTAGTATATAAAGATATAAATATAGCATCAGCAAAACCAACAAAAAAAGAGATGAAAGGGATAATACATTTTGGTATAAATGAGATTTATCCATATGAAGAGTTTAGTGTAATGAAATTTATTTCATATTATAAAAAAGCATATCAATTTGCAAAAGATAATAATAAAAATTTAATAATAGTAGGTGGTAGTAGTTTTTATTTAAAGGTATTAATTGAAGGAATATCAAAAGTAGAAAATAATTATAAACAAAAACTTGATATATCAAGTAATGAAGCTTATGATATATTAATGAATATTGATCCCATATATATGCAAAAAATATCATCAAATGATAAATATAGAATACAAAAAGCTTATAATATATATAAAACATCTAAGCTTAGTCCCTCTGAGTTTTTTAAACAAAATCAAAAAGAACCTATAATAAAAAATATAGATATATTTGAAATAGTATGGCCAAAAGATGAATTAAAACAAAGAATATTACAAAGAACTAAAAATATGATTCAAAATGGTTTAATAGATGAGGTGAGACTATTAGACAAAAAATATAAAAAAGATATGAATAGTATGAAATCAATAGGTATTATTGAAGTATTAGAGTATATTGATCAAAAAATAGATATTAATCAATTAGAAGAGTTAATATATGTACACACTTGTCAATTAGCAAAAAAACAAAGAACTTTTAATAATAAACAATTCAATAATAAACAGATAAAAAATTCATTTGAAGATTTATCTTCAGATATACTTAAATTATTTTAGATATAATTTTGTTTTTAAAATATATTAAAGGGCAATACGTCACTTAACTTGACCTTTTAGTAAAAATTAAAAAAAAAAGAGGGTTTTATGAAAAAAGATATTCATCCAGACTATAAAGAGTGTACTGTATCATGTGCTTGTGGGAACACATTCATAACAAAAAGTACAACTGAAACTATGAAAGTAGATATTTGTAGTCTTTGCCATCCATTTTTTACAGGTGAACAAAAGATTGTTGATGCAGCTGGTAGAGTTGAAAAATTCAAAGCTAGGTATGCTAAAAAATAATTATTTATTTTTAATTATAAAAATTTAATTTAATTAAATGGTCACATTAGTACCAGCACCTATAGGTAATCTAGAAGATATATCTTTTAGATCTATAGAGGTCTTAAAAGTTGCGCAAACAATATTTTGTGAAGATACTAGAGTAACTAAAAAACTACTAACTCTTCTAAAGAATAGATACAATATAGAATTTTCTTATGAAAAAATTATCTCTTTTCATCAACATAATGAATACAATATTCTAAAAACTATAGATAAAGATATTTTAAAGAAACAAAATGTAGTATATCTAAGTGATGCTGGTATGCCTTGTATTAGTGATCCTGGCGCTTTATTAATAAACTATTGTATAAAAGAATCTATTACTTATGATGTAATACCCGGTGCAAATGCTTTATTAACTGCTTTTTGTATGAGTGGTTTTATTGAAACTAAATTTAGTTTTTTTGGGTTTTTACCTAAAGAAAATAAAAAACGAGAAAATATGTTATTAAAAAGTATTAATAATGAATATACAACTATTTTATATGAAGCTCCTCACAGATTACTAAAGCTTTTAAAAGAAATAGTAATATTAGATCCTAATAAAACACTATTTTTAGCTAAAGAATTAACAAAGCTACATCAACAAACATTTAAGAATAAAGCCTCTATACTATATGAACAACTAAAAGATACAAAAATAAAAGGAGAATGGGTAGTAGTAATAGAACCTAAAGAAAAAATAGGTATTCCTATAGAGGTAAGAGATATAGAATATTTACAGATAAAACCAAAAGAAAAAGCAAAATTAATTTCAAAATTAACAGGTAGAAAAATAAAAGATATATATCAAGAACTTTTAGATAAGATTTAGTCATGATAATATATGGCAAGCAAGTAGTACTTTATGTATTAAAAAATCATCCAAATATAATAGAAGAAGTTATGTTTTCAAAAGAAATTGAAAATAAGACTTTTAATCAATTTTTAACATTAAGTAAAAAAATAATTAAATTAGACAATAAAAAAGCCCAAAGCTTAGCTCAAGGTGGAAACCACCAAGGTTTTTTTTTAAAACTTAACAAATATACTTTTACCCCTATAAATCATATTAAAAAAGACTCTTTTATATTAGTATTAGATGGATTAACTGATGTTGGCAATATTGGTGCTATTACTAGAAGTGCTTATGCTTTGGGAATTAATTCTATTATAGTAAGTGGTATTAAAAGTATAAAAGAAGAGGCAATTATCAGAACTAGTAGTGGGGCCTTTTTAGATATTGCTTTTAATTTATACCAAAATAATAGTGAACTATTAAATGAACTTAAACAATCAGGGTTTACCTTAATAGGTGCAACAAAAAATGGTGTAGATTTAACTAAATATCAAAAAGTAGATAAAAGTGATAAGGTAGCTTTAATATTAGGTAATGAGAATACAGGATTATGTAATAAAATAGAAAAAAAACTTGATTTAAAAGTATCTATTAAAATGCATAATAAATTTGACTCTTTAAATGTATCTGTTGCAGCTGGTATTTTAATGTATAATCTTACAAAATGAAATTTATTTCAATGGTTAAAAAAATATTTTTATTGAATATACTTTTTTTTTCATATATACAAGCATCTATTTTACTAAATAAAATAGAAAATATAATTGGAACTAAAGATTTTAAAACTCATAAAAATCTGATTGATATAAAATTCCAAGAAGAGAAACTATATTTTAAAAGTAATAATTTGAATTATCTTTTGATATTACAAACACTTAAGGATATAGGATTATTAAAACTATCTTTAAATTCTCCTAAAAATATTATATTAGAGTTTAAGACAAATATAGATCCTATAAAATCAATCAAAATTGTAGATGATACACTAAAGTCAATTGGATATTACTATTATTTCACACAAAAAATTAAATATGATGGTAAAAAAAAACTATATTGGAAGATGAAACTTCAAACTAGCAATTCTATTGATCCTTTAAGTATGATTCTAGAACTACAAAATCATAATAGTATAGTGACCAATATAATAAAAAAAGAAAATTATAATTGGGAATTTATAATAGATAATTCAAACAGTAAATTAAAAGATACAATAAATATATATAAAGAGAGTAAGATTTCTTTAAAAAAACCTTTTAATGCTTATTTAATAAAGATAAATGACATCAAGAGTATAAACATAAAGAGTAAAAGATTAAATCATTGGCATCCATACATAGTATTTTATGATAATGGATTTAATCCTGTTAAAATATTAAAAAAAGATAAAATTATTCACAAACTGAGTCTTAAAATACCTAAAAATAGCTACTATATAAAAATATCTGATCTTTATACTCTTAATAATATAAAACGTGGATTAAGTATCAAGGGAGAATAATAAAATGTTTGATGAAATTGAATTTGAAAAAATGAGACGTCTTCCTGACTATATTTTTGCACAAGTAAATAACATAAAAATGGAAGCTAGAAGGTCTGGTGAAGATATAATAGATTTTTCAATGGGAAATCCTGATGGAGCTACCCCTAAACATATTATTGATAAACTAAAAGATGCTGCTAATAAATCAAAAAACCATGGGTATAGTGCAAGTGCAGGTATTTATAAATTAAGACTTGCTATTTGTAATTGGTATAAAAGAAAATATAATATAGATTACCTAGATCCAAATACTCATGCTGTAGCAACAATGGGGAGTAAAGAAGGATATGTTAATTTAGTACAGGCTATTGTTAATGTAGGTGATGTAGCAGTAGTACCAGATCCAACATATCCTATTCATTCATATGCCTTTATGCTAGCTGGTGCTGCTGTTCATAAGTTTGAATTAGTTTTTGATGATACTTATAAAGTAGATGAAGAACTATTTTTTAAAAACTTACAAAAAACAATAGATGAATCTATTCCAAAAGTTAAATATGTGTTAGTAAATTTTCCTCATAATCCATCAAGTGCTACAGTCTCAGAAAACTTTTATCAAAAACTAGTTGATATGGCAAAAGCTGAAAGATTTTATATAATATCTGATATTGCATATGCAGATATAACATTTGATGGATATAAAACACCCTCAATTTTTAATGCAAAAGGTTCTCTGGATGTTGCTATTGAATCTTTTACATTAAGTAAATCTTATAATATGGCTGGCTGGCGAGTTGGGTTTATGGTTGGGAATGAGAGATTAATTAGTGCTTTAAAAAGATTAAAATCTTGGCTTGATTATGGTATGTTTACTCCAATACAAATTGCAGCAACAATTGCTCTTGATGGACCCCAAAATTGTGTACAAGATAATATTAATAAATATGAACACAGAAGAGATGTATTTATTAATTCATTAAAAGATTCTTCATGGCAAATAAACTCACCTCATGCTTCAATGTTTATTTGGACTAAAATACCCAAAAAAGCTTTACATTTAGGGAGTTTAGAGTTTTCTAAACAACTATTAACACATGCCAAAACGGCTGTTAGTCCTGGTATTGGATTTGGTCATTACGGTGAAGGTTATGTGAGAATTGCTTTAATTGAAAATGAAAAAAGAATTAGGCAAGCAACAAAAAATATAAAAAAATATCTAAAAGAATTAAAATAAATAATAGGAAATTAAATGTTAAACATAGGTATTATAGGAATCGGAACTGTTGGAAGTAGTGTTGTTAATATTTTAAAACAAAATAAAGATTTAATATCATCTAGAGCAGGTATTGAAATTAATCCCATTATTGGTGTTGTTAAAAATATTGATAAAAAAAGAGATGTT
>Ga0233438_10002874_pt1 | contig 16468 bp, 10 predicted proteins | sample SI_123_September_FD_182720 | JGI IMG/M metagenome (GOLD analysis project Ga0233438, IMG submission 182720) | Seawater microbial communities from Saanich Inlet, British Columbia, Canada - SI_123_September2016_10_MG | ecosystem: Environmental > Aquatic > Marine > Inlet | place: Canada: British...
ATAAAAACGCAGAAATTAATATTGTTTGATTTTGGTGATTCTTTTTTGCTTTGATTAATTTTATTTGACTCTGGTTATATGCAGCTTCAATAGCCTGTCTCTCAATAAGTCTATTTATATTTTCAAGGGTTCTTTCATACATTCCCAATGTGGCAGTTCCATACAAAAGCTTAGAAAATTGGCTTCTGCTTATACTTAAATCGCTTGCGATCTTACCATAGGATGTAGATCCAAAAAGGGCTCTTGTTCGATTCCAAACACCGTATTTCTTCTCCAGACTCGATTTAAATTGTGTTACTTGTTTTTCCATTCTTTAATGTAGAATTTATTTTAATTTATTGAAAACCATAGGTGTAAAAATGTGTAAAATGAAGTAAAAAGTTGTCTAAATGGACTCATACACCTATAGAAGAGCGATTGTTTTTATAAATTTAAATAGAAATCATATAACTATATATAATTATGAAAAATCAATGTATACTATTATTTGCCTTAGTAGCATTTTGTTCACAAATGACATTAGCGCAGACTGTAATTACAGGTTCGGTTAGGGACGCAAACGGTCCTCTTCCCGGTGCCAGCGTTGTTGAACAAGGAGGTACTAACGGTGTAAGTACTGATTTTGACGGAAATTTTCAAATTTCAGTTTCCGAAGATGCAACTTTAGAAATTAGTTACACGGGATTCATTACGCAAAGCATTGAGGTAGGGGGTCAGTCTAACATTGAAATAATCTTAGATGAAAACACCGAATTACTTCAGGAAGTTGTTGTTACAGCACTCGGATTCACCGAAGTAAGAGATAAGCAAGGTTCAACCGCTTCTATTGTTAGCACCAAATCAGTAGTAAGGTCTGGGGAGCCAACATTTGCCAATGCACTGAGCGGAAAGGCCGCTGGATTAAGTGTTGCAAGGACAAGTGGTGACCCTGGTGCAGGGAGTAGAATCAGGATTCGTGGAGCCAATACTATTTTAGGTAGTAGCAATCCACTTATTATAGTTGATGGTTCTCCATTAAACAGTGCGACTACTAAAATTGTAAATGGCGGTAGTTCAAATACGGGAGCTGTAAATTTTGGCTCACGATTAAATGATATCAATCCGGCAGACATTGCTTCGGTTCAAGTTTTAAAAGGAGCTTCTGCAGCGGCACTCTGGGGCAGTAGAGCCGCTAATGGAGTCATTGTGATTACCACAAAGGAAGGACAATCTGGAAAGGCAAAAATCACCTTTTCTTCTACCTATTCCTTTGATGAAATTTCAGAACGTATCCCAAGACAATCGGTTTGGGGCCAAGGGACAAATGGAAATTATTCTTCTACGAATGCAGAATCTTGGGGAGATTATATCCCAGACCGTTCTGGCGGAGCGGATACCGTTGATACAACAGGAGGGTTTTTTACCGCTGAAAACGGAGCCGTCTATTATCCGATTACAACCAAAAACTCAAAAGACACCTTCATAGAAGAAAATTTCAATGCGGCGTTTCAGACCGGTACAATCTGGCAAAACGATTTAAACATGAGTGGTGGTAATGATAAAAACACCTATTTTTTTAGTCTTTCAAATTTACAACAAGAGGGGATCATACGAGAGTCGACCTATGACCGATCAAATCTCCGATTCAACTATAATGCTAAACTTAATGATTGGATGAACTTATCCAACAAAGTGGCTTATACATACACAAATTCCAACCTTACTCAAGGAAATTCAAACGTTGGGGGGATCCAGCTGGGTCATTTAAGAACCCCTGCCGATTTTGATAATAGAGATTATATAGGAACCTATACTAACGGATCAGGAGAAGAATTTTCAAGAAGGCATCGCTCCTACAGAAGATACCTTGGAAATAATGAAAATCCAATCTACAATAACCCTGTTTGGACCACGAAAGAACAGCTTTCGTTAAACAAGGTGAATAGATTGGCCATAACCCCTCAAATCACGATAAAGCCAAATGATTGGCTTCAATTTATTGCAAGGGGAAATGTTGACTTTGCAGATGATCGAAGAACGTTCTTTTTCCCAAGAGGGAGTGCAGGGTCTTCAGTAACGATAAACAGAAGAGTAGGGGAATATTTAGAAGATGAAATTGCAACACTCGAAAGCAATTTTGACTTAATTAGTCGTGGAGAATTTTCCCTCACAGATAATATAGACCTGACAGCAACTGTAGGTTGGAGCTTAAATGACAGAAAGTACAATAGAAGTTCTGGAAGTGTATCAAACTTCCTTGTGAATGTCACCAAAGTAACAACCTCCTTAAACAGCTCTCGGGAGGCATCTTCTTTTGAAAACGTGAAATCATTTCAAAAATCAAATAGAGGCTATGCTATCTTGAACTTTGGTGTTTCAGATGAATTATTTGTAAACCTCACAGGAGCGCTAGAATCAGCATCTACGATGAGTGATTCATTCTTTTATCCCGCCGCTGATGTGGCTTGGGATTTCACCAATACGGCGTTTGATTCTGATATTCTTTCATTTGGAAAACTAAGAGCTTCTTACGGAATTGTGGGAGTTCAACCTTCACCGCATCGATTTGAAACGTTAGCAGAAGGAGGGTTTTCGTATTCTACCTATTCTGATCCACTTCAAATTGATTCTTTTGGTGGAGGCTTTCGATTGGATAATAACCTAGGGAATCCGAATTTAAAACCGGAAATGAAAACGGAATGGGAAATAGGAACAGATTTGAGATTCTTTGACAACAGTTTAATATTTTCATTTACCTACTATGACAATAAAATAGAAGACATTTTATTAAATGTAAGTCTATCGCCATCCTCAGGTTTTTCAACCCAATATGGAAACTTCGGTGCCATGGAAAATAAAGGGTATGAAATTGACTTAGCATGGAATGCCATACAAAAGAATGATTTTACACTCAACACAAGTCTTAATTGGGCTAAAAACGAAAACCTAGTTACAGATTTATATGGAACAGAAGTAGTAGATATGTCAGATGGTGCCTCTGTTAAATCTGTTGCTCTTGTTGGCCATCCCCTTGGTACTTTATGGGGTACAGGCTCACAAAGAAATGCCGATGGTAGTTTGAAACTTGATGAAAATGGATTTCCTCAGATTACATCTAGCTTTGAGGTTTTGGGAGATCCTAATCCAGATTGGCGTGCGGGTCTTGGAATTAATCTAACCTATAAGAAGTTTGGTCTAAATATTGTCATTGAGCACTCTCAAGGAGGTGAGTTTGCCCCTCGAACGCTTCATGTACTCAACCGCTTTGGGACCACAAAAGAAACGGCTAATAGAATTACGTTAACGGAGCCATTAGTGAACTACAAAGGACAGACGATTACATCAGGTTCAACGGTTCGTGGAAATGTTCGTGATTTTGGTGGCGGAAATGTTCTTCTTGATGAAACTTGGTATAGAACCGGTGTAGGTGGAGGATTTGGTGACAACCAAGCATATAACTTTTCTATTTATGATGCGACATGGACCAAGGTAAGAGAATTGTCCTTGAGCTATATTCTTGATTCTCCAATCTTAAAATCAAGTATTGGACTCGATAGTGTTAGATTTTCACTGACGGGAAGAAATCTAATCAACATTAATAACATTCCAGGTATTGACCCTGAAGTAAATCAATTTGGAACAGGGAACGCAATAGGGTTGGATTATTTTACAAATCCTCAAACCCAGTCAACACTTTTAGGCGTAACCTTTAACTTTTAAAATGGTAAACATGAAAAATATTTATAGATTTTTGGTCTTTTCTTCATTGATATTTACAGCATATTCTTGTCAAGATATTGTCGAAGGAATTAATGAAAACCCCAACGACTTAACTGTTGCAGACGTTGATGAGGTCCTTTTTTTAACAGGGGGTCAGCTAGCAAACATTCAACTTCAATGCGGCCACTTAAATCGAGTAAGCGGAATGTACTCGGGACAGCTTATAGGAATCCAAGCCTTGTATTCGAACATTTATGGGTATAATTTATCTACGGGAGAGTCTAACAGTGAGTGGACAGCCTTGTATGTTGGTGTAATGACAAATATGAGACACATCATTGAAAACTCAGAAAGTGGATTACTGAGAGGAATTGCTATGATTGTTGAAGCTCATGCATTTGGAACGGCAGCATCTCTTTGGGGAGATATTCCCTATTCTGAGGCGGGCAATCCTGAAATTGAAGATCCAACATTTGATAGCCAAACAGATGTGTATACGTCGGTTATTTCTCTTTTAGATGATGGAATTAGCACGCTAAACAATGCCTCTTCATCACCCATCAAAGAAGATGTTTATTTTAACGGAGATAAGGATAAGTGGATTGCGGCTGCATACACACTAAAAGCACGTTTTTATTTGCATCAAAAAGATTACGCAAATGCTCTATCAGCAGCCCAAAACGGAATCAATGCTGCTAGTGGAGATATGAAATTTAAACCAGGAACCGCTGTTTCAGGAGACACCAATCTTTTTTGGACCATTCTGGCGGGGTCCAGAGCGGGGGATTTAGGGAATTATACGGAGGACACGGATAGTTATTTACTTCAAATATTAGACGCGTCCAGTGATTTGTCTCGGAACCACTCAAAGACTAATGAAGCGGCTCGTAGAGCCTATTACAGCATTGATTCTTCAGGGAGTAATGACGGAATTATTCAGGAGCGCGAACCTCAGAATATGGTAACCTATTTTGAAAACAAGCTTATTATGGCGGAGGCTGCTGGGCGTTCTGGAGGAGTTGCTGCAGGACTGTCTCATCTTAACGATGTACGTGCATGGCTTAATGAGGGGGGAAATCTAAATGAGAACTATACTGGACTAACGTATAATTATGCTCCCTTTGTAGCTGCAGATTTTGATTCTGGGGGAATTGAAAATTCCGATGGGATTAGTGCTAATAATGCTTTTTTACGGGAGATAATGGAGGAACGCTATGTCTCAGGATTTGGGATGCATATGCCCTATAACGACGCACGTCGTTTACGTAAATCGGACAGCTCTATTGCGGTGCCTTATGTGATGGTAAATGCAGACAATACTCGTAAACCAGAGCGAATGCCGTATGCTCAAAATGAATTGAATTCCAATTCAAATGCACCTGCTGAAGATCCGGGGATATTTACCAAAACCGAGGTTAACAAGTAGTAAATTACGTAGAGGGATCAAATAAAAGGCCTGTATTCTTATGTAGTAAAGAATATTGTTTGGTTAATTAAAACATTACTTGGTTTAATTATAAAGCATAAGATTTCAGGCCTTTCTTTTTTTAAAAACGAAATCATCAATAGGTACTTTTTGAAAATTTCATATGAGGAGTTTTAAAGCATTTAGGCTTTTAATGACTCTGTGCGTATTTTTTTGTTTCAAAACATTTGGGCAAAAAGAGAAAGACACAATCAGGGTTCTTTTTATAGGCAATAGTTTTACGTATTTCTATAATCTTCCACAAGTATTAAGTGCAATGTCTGAATTCAGTAAAACAACGCACATAGAAACGCGCCATTCATTGGTAGGGGGTTCCACTTTAGAAGACCACTTTTATCAGAGAAAAAACACGAAATCAATTGAAATTTTGAATACTCAATCATTTGATTATGTGGTTATGAATCACCACAGTTTAGCTGCAATAGACGGCGCCGATACTTTTTTGGAAACCAGTAAGCAAATGATAGATTTAATTAGAAGCAAGAATGGGACTCCTGTTTTCATAATGACTTGGGGATATAAATCGAACCCCCTTATGATCAAAACAATTTCAAAAGCGTATAACGAAATGGCTTCTAGATTTGATGTTGATGTCGTTCCATGCGGGTTGCTTTTTTCGCAGGTGCGTCAATGGCGGCCAGACTTAAATCTGTTCGACGATGATAAACACCCCTCTAAATTCGGTACCTATCTCAATGCCTTGGCTCTGTTCAAATATTTCACCAAAGAGAAAACAACAGTTATTCCCAATAGGCTTTTTACAAATGACTCGAATAATGAAAAACTATATCTATTATTTCTGAATAATGAAGAATCAAACTTTTTGAAGGATCTAGTAGAACAATATGACTTCTTAAATTAGTTAAAGTGATTTCAAAAAAATAAAAGGTTTGTTTTTTCATTCAAGAACTTTTTTCTGATGAACGCAAAAAATATAGGTCTATTTTTAGGTCCAATACTGTTTATTCTTGTAAGGCTTGTCATTGAAGTCGAAGGATTATCTGATGAGGCCAATGCAATATTAGCATCAACACTTTGGATCGCTACATGGTGGATTACGGAAGCCATTCCAATTGCAGTAACATCATTGTTGCCGATCATTCTTTTTCCCTTATCGGGTGGATTATCTATTTCTGAAACATCATCTTCCTTTGGTCACCGATATATTTTTCTTTATTTGGGAGGATTCATTTTAGCTCTTGCCATTGAAAAATGGAATTTACATAGGCGAATAGCCTTAAAGATAATTAGCCTTATTGGGACGAATGTTCGAAAAATAATTTTGGGCTTTATGGTGGCTACCTCTTTTTTATCGATGTGGATATCAAATACCGCTACGGCTGTGATGATGCTTCCCATAGGAATTGCTATTGTAAAACAGATGAGCAATCTAAAAAGCACCGATAAAAAGGAGAATATAATCTTTGGCAAATCATTGATGCTCTCCATTGCTTTTAGCGCCTCTATCGGAGGAATTGCCACATTAATTGGTACTCCTCCCAACCTTGTTTTTGCAGGAATTCTACAAGAAATATATAATGTTGAAATAAGTTTTTTGAAATGGTTCATTTTTGGACTTCCTATTTCTATTCTGCTGATTATTATCTCATGGCTTTATTTAACAAGGATTGCGTTTAACTTTAAACAGAAAGAGTTTAAAGAAGGTGAATTAGAGATTAAAAATGAGCTTAATAATCTAGGTAAGATTAGCTACGAAGAAAAAGTAGTGTTAAGTGTATTTATCCTTACAGGAATGGCTTGGATCTCAAGATCATTTTTACTGAATATATTTATTCCAAGCCTTGATGACACAATAATTGCACTTATTTGTGGGGTTTCATTATTCCTTTTAAAAACAAAGAATAAGAATGGTTTTAAAGAAAGAATAATGAATTGGGAAGATGCTGTAAAGCTCCCTTGGGGTGTTTTATTACTATTTGGGGGAGGTCTTGCCATAGCAGAAGGGTTTCAATCTAGCGGCTTAGCCAATTGGATTGCAGACAACCTCACGAAGCTAAACGGCTTTTCACTAATTATCATTTTAATGGTTGTAATCGCAGCCGTAAACTTCCTAACGGAAATCACCTCAAATTTAGCTACCATAGCAATGCTGCTTCCGATATTAGCCCCTACAGCGATCATTCTAGATGTGCATCCTTTCATTTTGATGGTAGCCGCTACTCTATCGGCTTCCTGTGCATTCATGTTACCAGTGGCAACCCCGCCAAATGCAGTAGTTTTTGGATCCAATTATTTGAAAATATCGGATATGGTAAGAGTAGGTATTCTTATGAATTTAATATCTATAATAATTATTTTCATAATGGTTTATTACATCCTACCTATAGTTTGGAACTTTAACCCATTTGAAAATCCTTTCCAATAAATTAGGCAGTACGAGTTTTTATACACTCACGACCTTACACCCCACCCGAACCAAATTAAAGATAGAAATGTCAAAGGATATCCTCTAGAAAGATCCTTTTGGAAGGCTAATTTTTTTTCTTTTGATCTGTACCTAAAGTATTTCACTCGGTGTGTAACAATTCAGCTATTTTTGACTCTTAAAACGAGACGCATAAATTCCAACACTTGAAAAATATTATAGTAAGCGTATTGCTAATTTTTGTATTCTCTCCTTCGATAGCACAGTATACAATTAGCGGAAAAGTCACAGATAATAGTAAGATTCCACTTCCATTTGCCAACATAACACTACACCAGATCGGAAATGAGGAGCTTTTGAAAGGGGTTGTATCGGACGATCAGGGGAACTATCTTTTTGAAGACATTGAAAAAGGGACCTATGAGATTGAGGTTTCCGTCTTAGGATTTGAAAGCGAGAAAACAGAAGTATTTGAATTGAATGAAAATAAAACCTTCACTTTTGTTCTAGAAGAAGAAGTGCAAAGCTTGAATGAAGTGATTGTAAAAAGCAAACGTCCTGTTATTCGACAAACAGCGGAAAAGCTGGTTTTGGACTTAGAAAATTCCGAAATGATTAACACCAACTTACAGGATGTAATGCGAAAGATACCAGGAGTTTTGGTCACCAATAATGGCATTTCCATAGCGGGAAATAGAGGTGTCAAAATACTCATCAATGGTAAAACGACCGAGTACATGGACATTCAAACCTTACTCCGAGACTTTCCAGCAGATAACATTGCTAAAATAGAAGTTATTGAGCAGCCTGGATCTGAATATGAGGCCTCAGGGTCAGGAGCAATCATAGATATTATTTTAAAGAAAAATATACGCTTAGGCACCCATGGAAACATGAGTAATTGGATCGGTGAAGATCAAGGGTTTGAATACGGAACAAGATTCTCAATAGCGAGCTACAAAAAAAAATTAAACTGGCAAGGAAGCGTTAGTCATTCCAAACCTACTTGGAGAGATGACTTGTTTTTGGTCAGAAAAGTAGGGAGCGAAACCTACAACCAGGCGACGATAGAGCCATACAATCCTAATAATTTTAGAATAAGTGGTACGATAGATTATTTTATTAACACCAAAAGTATCATTGGAATTGGAGGACGATATAATACCAGAAAATCAGACAGAATTGCATCGAGTGAAACCATAATTTCTGATGCTAATTCAACTAACACTTTGTTCTCTGAAAACAGCTTTGAAATTGACCGACACGATTTTAACTTAAATCCCTACTACGAATACAAGACAGATACGGATAAATTACTGATTGATTTCAATTATATAAATTTCCGAAACGACAACACCAACGTTCTTTCGGATGTAGCAGGAAGCACCATTCCTTTTACAAACCGAAAATACATCCAGGAAGGGACCTACAACATAAAAACATACCGTCTGGACTACACAAAAACCCTTTCAGATAAATTATCGCTGAGTTTTGGATCGCGATACGCAGATGTCGGTACTGACAATGACTTACAGTCTTTTAGCGAAAACACAAACAGTATTTTTGAGTACAATGAAAATGAGAGCAGTCAATTTTTAATTAATGAAACCATTTTTGCGCTTTATTCTAAGGCCAACGCTAGCTTGGGTAAATGGTCTTTTGCCGGAGGGGTACGCTATGAAGACAGCAATACGGATGGCAATTCAATTTTCATGAAAAATGGAACGCTCAGCTCAAGTGTCAAAAAACGACCGATTAAAAAAATATTTCCAAGTGCATCCATAAGCAGAGAAATCTCGGAAGTTTTAGGCGCTAACATATCCTATAGTTATAGGATCCAAAGGCCTTCCTATAGTAGTCTGAATTCTTTTGCAGAATTTTTAGATCCTTACTCTGCAAGTCAGGGGAACCCAAATTTAACCCCCTCCTATACAAACAAATATCAGTTTAATTTGACCTATGAAGGACAACCCTTTTTTGCCATAGGTTACAGTAATACAGAGGATGCTATTTTTGAATTAATTCAACAAGATGATACCACGGCTCAAATCCGACAAATGGAAGTGAATATTGAAAAGAACACGAATTGGAATTTTCGACTATTTGGCCCCTTGAATTTCATAAAAGGCGTAGACGGATTCACAGGATTTGTTGTCATAAATAACGACTATGCCTCCGAAAGCTATTCTATAGATTTAAATAAATGGAGTTTGATCTGGTTTACACAAGCAAACTATGGCTTACCCTATGACATCAATTTTGAGTTGAGTGGGAATTATGGGACAGGTGCTTTAGATGAGGGGGTTGAGGTAGATTGGTTCGCAGATTTAGAAGTTTCTTTTGGGAAAAAGTTTTTGGACGATCAGTTAAAAGTGAATCTAGGGTTCAGTAAAATATTAAACAGGGGTTTTGTTGGGGTTATAGATTACGGGAATGTTAATGCACAGGTTGATAGTAATGGATCGAGACAAAACGTCCAACTTCGATTGGTGTATAATTTTGGTTCCAATTTTGGCAAAAGCAAAACAGATCGAAATGCTACGGAAGAAGAAGAACGGATACAAGACGAAAACTAGCATAAAAAGGCATTGGTAGCCAGTTCATTATACCCCAAACGGAGACAAAGCTTTCGGAATAGAGAAATACATTCTGCACTTGCAGCTTCTATTTCAAATCGCTGTAATGGTTGAGGATTGCCTACGATTTTGTATTTTAGTATTTAACCATAAATCAATTACAATGAAAAAAGCATTTTTTTTAATGACCTGTTTGCTTGCAACAGCATCGCTGTCAGCCCAAACAATGGTCTTTAATGTCCAAGAAATCAAAGCAAAAGAATTTGCTCAAGACAAAATAGAAGAAGCCTACGAAACTTGTTGTGCTGATATGAAACCCAACAAAGGGGGATTCTCGTTTCAAGTCATCGGAAAAGGTGGGGACAACGACATGACGCACCGATTGGTTTGGTACTGGGAAATCGGAGAGAACCTATGGGAAGGCACCAATGTTCAGGAAAAAGCACCTCTTTGGTGGAGTCAAATGGACAACTATGTTGAGGAATATGGAGAATCCTACAGCGGAAGAGTCTTAAGTAGACAAAAAAGCACCAATGACGACTATGAGTGGACACATATTTGGGATATTAAAATTGACGATCCCAATCAATTCAAAACAGCGCACGATAAAATTGTAAAAAAATTCAAAGAAGAATTTAAAGGCAGATGGGTGGCTTTTGGAACCTATGACATCAACTATCCAAATGGAGCAACGCATTGGGTAGGCGTTTCAGGGAAAGGCGAGCACGATCACATAATGCTTTATGACAAACTTCAAAAACAGAGCGAATTTATAAAGCTAATCAAAGAAAGAGGCAAAACCATCGACGTAAGAGACTATATGGTGAAAAACATAAAAGCCTACTAAGTTTTAGAAAAAACAACAATCGAATTTGATATTAAACCCTCCTTTAAAGGAGGGTTTTCTTTTTTTATTCAGCCAAGAATTATTTAAGGTCTGGCATCATAGACTCAACAAGTTCAAGAGTTTGGACTTGTTGACCGACAATCATTTCAATAGACTCATCAAAAGCATCTCGATCATAATCCCAAGCATTTGCTCCGAAACGTTTGTTGTACTCTTGTTCCCAAGTATTGTCGAATTCTTTCACGGTTCTTGCATAGGAATCAAATCCAATAAAAGTGGTTGACATATTATAGTTGCCACCTGAGACAAGCGAGACAATAATTCTTCTGTGCTCTGGAATGCGCTCGCCATAGATTTTACCAATTCGTTCAAGCCATCTTCTAAAATCATTCCATTTGGTTGGTTTGACGATATAATCGGTTTGCTGTACATATTTGGATGGAGCCTGATTGGCATCAGAATTCATGTCACCCCATTTCATTCGCGCCCATCTTTTGGCTCCCCCAATAGATGTTGCGTATTTCCCCACATTCTCTTCCCAATATTTGAGTTCTTTGGATCGGTCAAGATCATAGCTTTTGGAGGATTGCCATGGCATTACTCTTAAATATTGCCCTGTATTCGGACCTGTTACGACTTTAAAAGTCAAAATGGCGTTTTCTCTTGAGGAGTTAAACATTTTTGTTTTTTTAGCAGCAGCTTTCTCAAACGCATCAACCATACCTTCTTTGGGTTGGTAAACCCAAGTATTCCAGTATTCTGTGTTTTGGAATAGTTGCTGAGAATAGGTGTTTAGGCTTACTAAAAAGACAAAAAGTAGTAATAGCTTTTTCATTATAAGTGGTTTATAGTTACAGTTAAATATAACAAAAACAGTTATCAGTAGGACTTCGCTTTCAATTGGGTTTTTTGAAGTCAAATAAAAGTAGGGTCTAGCGGTTGGAATCGTATATTCACAAGCCATCAATAGAAATATGTTTCGTTGTCTGGAAAAGTTAGGCAGCCAGGCTAAATCAAAGCTTACCTTTTATTTATACATTAGCAAAAACCATAAACCACTTTACATGAAAAATGCAGTAACAATTAAGACTATTTATGTCCTTTCAGCAGCCTTCCTTGTTTGGGGAATTTTTGGCTTGCTGGAAGTCAAAAATGAGGTCTACAGTGGCTTTAAACAAAACAAATTTAAAGTTGTTTCCATCGAAGAAGACAGTCCTGCCGCTCGCGCAGGCTTCCAAGTAGGAGATGTTCTTTTATCTTCCGATGGCATATCCATAGAAAATTACAAAGAGCAGGAGAAGCGCCCACGTGAAAAAGTAGGACAAGAACGGACCTACGTGGTGGAGCGTGACGGGGTGGAACAAAACATTGTATTGACCTATGCTGGCCTGCCTCAAAAAAATAAGACGAACCGCTACATTAGCTTTGTAATAGGCTTGTTTTTTATTCTTTTACCTTCTGTGCTTACAGCAAAGAATCCAAGCGCACTGAAGGTGTCCTTAGGGCTTTCTATGACAACTTTTGGCTTTCTCTTCCTAAACGGCCCGTATTTTAGCAATGGCACCTTGCGCGACCTTGTTGACGTACTAGGGATTGTCATCATTACATTTGCATTGACCTATCTTGCAGATTACCTCCTAAAGTATGCTCCAGAAAGCAAGATAATTGCCAAAAAAGGTTATCAATTGATGTTTCTCCCTATGGTGCTGATTGTTGTTATTGTCGTTGGATTGACAGTAATTAAACCCGATTACTCAGCGTCATTAAACAGTATTGTTCAAGGAATCTTTACGCTTTTTTTCCTAGGCTATTTGGGGACATCGATCATTACGTTGATTCGAAAATTCGTTAGAACCGAACCAGCACTTCGAAAATCTCACGGATTGGGTCTTATGCTATTAGGCGTTTGTTTTTCTTTACTCCCCCTCTTTATTTTGTTTACGATTAATGCCATCAGCCCTGGAGCTGAGGTGCCCGGAGAAGATTATATCTTTTTTGGTTTTGCCTTGATTCCAATCACCTTTTCGGTTGCTCTTAATCGCTATGTAAAAGCAACATAAAAAACCCTAACCACTATCAAGGAACCCTCCAGAAGCTTCTTTACGGACATCTTTGGAGGGTTTTTTTATCGGATTCTTCCTAGGCTGGATTTTAAATTAGGACATTGGACAAGAAACAATCCTAGCCGTGAGGATATTTATATCTTTAAGAATCATTAAATGGCTAAAACCACCCATGAAACTATCGTATTGGGAAATAAAATCTTGGTTGACAGATATTGACTTTGCGGTCATTGGCAGTGGAATCGTAGGTTTGAGTTGTGCGATTCGCCTCAGAGAATGGCATCCCAAAGCCAAGATCGTGATTTTTGAACGTGGGCAAATGCCTCAAGGAGCAAGTACTAAAAATGCTGGATTTGCCTGTTTTGGCAGTGTGTCGGAAATACTTGATGATTTGGATCATCATGAGGAAGAAGAGGTTGTAGACTTGATTGGACAAAGAATCCAAGGGCTACATGAATTACGCGCTCTATTAGGGGACAAGGAAATCGGATTCCAACAACTAGGCGGCTACGAAATGTTTCTCGTTAATGAAGCAACAACGCATGCAACATGCCTTGAAAAAATGCCCTATATCAATAGCCTGATATCGGAACTAGTCCCTGGGGAAACCTTTCAGCTTCGAAAAAATTCTTTTGGCTATAAGGGAATCAATGAAACACTGATTTTCAATCAGTATGAGGGCCAAATTGACACCGGAAAAATGATGCTGTCTCTATTGCAACAAGCATATAAAAAGGATGTTTTGATCTTGAATTCGGCATCGTTAGAATCCTTTGAAGAAATAAAAGGAAGGGTACAGCTTCAGTTTGATTCGTTTCAGACAAGCTGCTCCAAATTATTGATTGCGACCAATGGGTTTTCTTCGGGCTTGTTAAACGAAGACGTGTCTCCCAATAGAGCTCAAGTATTAATCACAGAACCAATTCCCAATCTGGCCATCAAAGGAACCTTTCATATGGATAGAGGGTATTATTATTTCCGAAACATTGATGATCGCATTTTGTTGGGCGGTGGGCGAAATTTGGATTTTGAAACAGAAGAAACAGCAGTCTTTGCCCTGAACGCAAAAATTCAAAATCAATTGGAACAACTACTTCGAGAAAGCATACTGCCCAATCAGGAGATTGCTATAGCGCATCGTTGGACGGGAATTTTGGGGATGGGAAAGAAAAAAACAAGTCTTATCAAAGCAATTTCTGACCATGTTTTTTGTGGGGTAAGATTGGGAGGAATGGGAATTGCAATCGGGTGCAGTGTTGGCTTTCAATTGGCAGCACTGGTCAAAGAATAAGCCTCACGGGCGGTTTATAAAATCAGAAATCAACCAGTGAAAATGATGTACACCCTTTTCCATGGTGGGAGAAAACCGACCTCTATGGTAGTGTTTTGAATGAATTCCTTTGAATACGCTTTCAACCACAAATTCGTCTTCTCGCTCCACTTTATCCAAGTTCCCTCCTGCTCCTTGGTCGAGTTTGCTTTCGTCATAGACGTAGGAATAGAAAGCTACTTTGGTTTTGTCTTGTGAAAGCGGACTAACAATATTGATGGAAAGCCCCCATGGATAGAAATTGAACATCATATTGGGGAAAATCCAAAAATAATAAGCAGAAATATTTTTCCCATAATCTATGTGATCTTCTGGAAGATCAAAGACATCAGAGGAACCGTTGGAATACGCAATCTGAAGATTGGAATAGGCGAATAAGTGTGTCTCGTATTTTTCATACTCGATCTGTTGATTCAGGTCTTTATGTACAAAGGGAATATGAAAGCCTTCAAGATAATTGTCACAATAGAGCGCCCAATGACTGTTGACAATATAGGTTTTGCTTCGGGTGGGATCTCTTTTGAATGTCTCAATCGGCAGATGCCCGATTCGCTCATTCATCGGTGTTAACGCCTTTTTAATGTCAAATCCTGGTTCTATGGAGACAAAAAGATGTTCAAACCATTGTTTGCTATCGTAGGTATGGAGATCGTCGCAAGGACGAGGGAAATTCTTAACTTCTTCAAATTGAGGCATGGATTTGAAGCGACCCTCCAGATCAAACCTCCGACCATGGTACTCACAAACAAGCTGTTTTGTTTTTTGAGATTGGTGTACTAAAATATTCGCTCTGTGGGTACATACATTTGAGAGGCATTTAATCTCATGCTTTTGATTTTTAACCAAAAGCATGGGTTCTTCTAACAATGGGGGCAATAGACTGAGTTGATGGACGTTGTTCGAAGGGGGAAATAACGAATGAAGATCTCCCACCCACTGCCAACTTTTTTCAAATAGTTTTTCTTTGGTCTCGATAAAAAGAGTGGGATCCGTATAAAAGAAAGAAGGCAAGGTAGCTGCTTGGGTAATGTCTTTATCTACGTGAATTTTTTTCATAAATCGTTTTTAGCAAATACATAAAAATTCCAATTAAAAGCAAAACAACACCCAAAGAAACGGTTTCTATTCCTACACCATAAATCATCCACAAGCAAAAGAGACCGCTCAAAACAGCAACGATCTGCATGCCTTTGGAGGCGTTTTTTCCTCGTCGTATAAAAATAAAAAGACTTACGGCAGATAAAAAATAGGGTGTTAATGCTGAAAGTGTAGACAGGTTCATCATAAAGGAAAAAACATCAACCAAGGAACCTGAGAATTTTGCAATCAATAAGAAAGTAGCAAGCAGACTGGAAACAACAATGCCTATATAGGGAACCTCTGCTTGGTTTCGTTTTTTAAAAAAGGCTGGGAACAATCCGTCTTTGGCAAGGGCAAAGGCAATTTGTCCTTGAATTAAAATCCAACCATTTAGAGCACCCAAAGTAGCGATAAGTGCTACCAGCGCTACAAATTGTTCTGCATAGCTGCCCAAAAAAGCGGCAGAGGCATCGGAAAAAGGAGCTGTTGATCGGGAGAGCTTGGCCGTACTTACCAGACCAAAAATAACAACCGAACACAAGATATATATGAAGGCTGTCAGTAGAAAACCAATGAGTCCCGAACGGCCAACATTGGCTTCTGATTTTTTGATTTTATGGCTGGTGATAGAAGCCGATTTAATACCCAAATAAGCAAATAAAGTAAGGGTTGTCGCTTGGGAAATCGCTTTAAAATCAGTTTCTCCGGACAGATTTTCAAAGTCCAAGAGAGACCAATCTACATAGAACAAACCAACAAAACCGATCAACAGAAGAGGTAGGATTTTTAGGACGGTAGTAAGCTTTTGAATACGGCCTACAAACACAATATCTCTAAAGTTTAAAAAGCTAAAAAGCCAAAGGGCTCCAACTCCAAAAGCAATGGATAGAATTTCATTGTGATTTATCTGTGGAATAAATACGGAGAGGTAACCTACAAAAGCAACTGCAATTGCAGCATTGGTACACCATACAGAAATCCAATAGCCCCCAACCCACGAG
>Ga0233438_10002877_pt1 | contig 16449 bp, 18 predicted proteins | sample SI_123_September_FD_182720 | JGI IMG/M metagenome (GOLD analysis project Ga0233438, IMG submission 182720) | Seawater microbial communities from Saanich Inlet, British Columbia, Canada - SI_123_September2016_10_MG | ecosystem: Environmental > Aquatic > Marine > Inlet | place: Canada: British...
TGGTTGATTTTCAACAAACATTAATATTGAAAGAAGTTTTTTATTAACAAAAGAATATTTTATAGTAATATTATCAAATCCTATTCCATTACAAACGTCGCTTGCTTGTAGAAAAAATTCTGCATACTTAGTGCTTTCTTCAAAAATTAAAGGTCCAAATTTTTTTTCATGTTTTTTTAAAAATTTTTTTCCAACATCAATTTCAAAGTCACAACTAGCTTCTGCATTTGAAAATTGAAACAAAGCTAAGCTTAGAAATATGACCGAAATTTTGAATAATTTTAATTTTATCATTGATGAATAATTTAAACTTTCTTTGATTTTTAAATTATTATTATCCTATATAATTATCTAGGATTAGAGATAAATTCAAATTTACTGCATAATTTGGGTTTTATTTGACCAAAATGGGGATTAACGAGGTAAAACCATTATACTTTCAAGAGGCACGATAATTTTATCATCACCAAAAATACCACAACCAAATATTCGATAGGCCATACCATCTTTTCCAGTATCCGTTGCACCTGCTTTAATACTTTCACCAGTACCTTTAAATGGAGCTGGACCTATTTGGGTAAGAAAATATTGATATTTAAATTTACTTAACCTGTTCTGTTCCTTTGTTCTGTCTGCAGAGTCGAGATCGTGATTGATAATATTATTAGATATAAAGTCTTTGTAGCTACCTTCATGATAGACTACTTGTTTTGCAGTTGATGTGGGATTAGTTGGCGGGGGTCCTTTAACTGCTTTAAACGTTAATCGATCAACATCAGAAAAACTATTAAAACAAGAACTGACATCTGCATGAGGAGGGTTAGTTACACTTGCGTTATTTGATGGTAAACCTCTTTTAGATAAATCTCTATTTCCATCTGTTTTATAAGGCCCTTTAAATTGGTTAAGCAAATATTTTTCTCCCTCAATTAAAGCTGTTTCTGCAACATAAAAAGTTTGCTGATATTCATCACTTATATTGTTACTTTGATGATCACTAGCAGAAATTACAATTAAGGCACCTCCCATTAAAGACATCGCCATTAACAAAACTAACGATAAAACTAATGCAAAACCTTTTTCATTTTTTTTTATCATTATTAAATTCCTATGTTTCTTGTGTTAGCAGTTACTGTAATTGTATCTCTAAAATATTTATCATCTTTTGAAATATCTCTTCCAGTTGCAATTGAGGTTATAGTTCTCATCGCTTTTGATCGATAAAATGCTTTTGAGGAACGAACCACAATTGAAATATCAACTGTTTTAATATTGTATGCTTCTGAATCGGATGGAGCGGGGGATCCTGTGATAATCCTTCCATCTTCATCAAAAGGAATAAAGACTAAATCTTGCACGTAATCTAAAATTTTTTCATCCTCAAAAGTAGTATCATCACTATCAGTTGCTGGATCGCTCCAACTGCTTGATGTTGTATTCCATCTATGTTTAGATTTAAAAACGGCAAATCCTTCTATAACTGTTGCACCACCTGGAACAGTTTCATCAATAATTGTTGATTTTTTACACTCATAAGTAATTTTATATCTTGTATAACTAAATCGATCACCCTCTGTTGCACCTTTATCATATTCAATTCCACCAAAAACAATTTCAACTTTATCACAGCTTGAACCAATACCAGTTCCCTTTGTAATCTTAATTGGATTATGCGAGGTTGATGCAGGGATATCATCATTAATATATTTGTATCCTGCCATTCTGACTTCTCTTAAAATTTGTCCAACCAAATCTCTTCCAGCCTGACTAATTTTAGCTCTATCTGTAACTTGTCTATAAGTACTGTTTACAATTGAATAAGAAGTAAACATTGCAGCCATCATCAATGATGAGATTACAACTGCGATTAAAATTTCAACTAAAGTTAATCCTGCAATTGAACTAAGTTTTTTTTTCATTATTGAACTTGAAAATATAATTTTTTTGTTTTGTTTCCACCTTCTAACTTTAGCTCCATCTTTCCAATATAAATTTCATCATGTGCTTGTGCTCTTGTATAAGCGCAACCACTATGACACATTTTATACATGTTAAGTTTTTTTCTTTCAGATGTTGCATCTTTACATTTCAGAAAATTTTTTGACATTCTTGATGTCCATTTGTCCATTTTGTTTTCTACGGCATTTGTTTTTGTGTAGTTGGTTATAATGGTTGGAGAGTTAGTTCCACATTGACTGTTTGATAAAGACCATGGATTTGAAGCTAAATAATCAATAAATTTTATAGCTGAACGTTCTTGATCTTTATCTGAATATATGTCCTCAGCTACCATTCCAGCAATATAATTAGCCTTAGTTCTCTCACCTGAGACATCAATAGATCTAACCGAATATTGAACCATTTGAAATACAGCAACAAACCCAATTCCAATAATCGCTGTTGCAACCAAACCTTCAATAAGGGTGATGCCTTTTTCAGTTATTCTTTTTATTTTTTTATCTACTTCGCCAAACATTTTCTGAATAATTCCATTTATACTTTTGTATCATGCCAAATCTAGAGTAATTTACAAGATAAACAGGATGTTTGTCACTTGTATCAAATGATCTATTGACTGCGTCACATGAGTTTTCTTTTTTATAACAAATAGTTACATAGTTTGGAGTTGCCTTTTGGTCTAAATTTATATTGTTTTGAGTAAAAGCTGTCCCAGTTCTTTTAAAATATTTACCTCCTTTTGAAAAACATATTGCACCATTACCCCCGCCATCAGTTAGATGAAATAATATTATATCTTCTAAATCATAGCTTATAATTTCATCAGCTGAGCTAAATATTCCTGAGCCACAATCCATATCATCACCATTATTTAATTTATTTGAAAACTCTTCTTGCTTAATCCCATGTGCAGAAATTTTTACACCATTTTCAATTAAAACTCTGACATAGGGATAAACTCCTCTTTCAACTTGAGAAGTTGCTGATGTAAAAACAGCTGCAATTTTTTCAGAGTCAGATCTTACTTGTCTATCTACTTGCCATTTACTAAAATTTGGAAATCCAACAGCAGCAATTGCCCCTATGATTGCTAGGACAACCAACGTTTCAATTAATGTTAAACCTTTAATGTTCTGCTTTTGCTGCACTAGCATCTATCTTACCAGAAGTTACAAGATCTTGAATAGATTTTTCCATGGTAATCATTCCATCTCGAACTGCAGTTTGCATAACGCTTGGGATTTGATGGATCTTGGCTTCTCTAATTAAGTTTTGAACAGGCGCTGTACATTTCATAACTTCAAATGCACCACATCTTCCTTGACCATCTTTTGTTTTAAATAATCTTTGCGTAACTACCATCTTTAATGAGGTTGAAATTTGCGCTCTAATTTGTGCTTGTTGTTCAGGAGGAAATACATCGATAATTCTATTAATTGTACTTGGTGCTCCACTTGTGTGCAGTGTTCCAAAAACTAAGTGACCTGTTTCAGCTGCAGTTAGTGCTAAACTTACAGTCTCAAGATCTCTCATCTCTCCAACTAAAATTACATCGGGATCTTCTCTTAAAGCAGCTTTAAGTGCAGCCGCAAAAGATTGAGTTTGTTTTCCAACTTCTCTGTGAGAGATAATACTTTTGTTATCTTTATGAATAAATTCTACTGGATCTTCAACAGTAATAACATTTGCAGTTCTTGTTTTATTAATTTCATTTACGATTGCTGCAAGAGTGGTTGATTTTCCTGAGCCCGTTGGGCCTGTAACTAAAACTAATCCTTTATGCATATCAATTATATCATAAAGAACTTGTGGAAGACTAAACTGATCCATATCTGGAATTTTACTTTCAACTCTTCTACAGACGCAAGCTGGTCCATTAATAGTTTTGTAAAAGTTTGCTCTAAATCTAAGTCCACTTAAATTAATTGCTGTATCAAGCTCGTGAGTTGTTTCAAATTTTTGAAGCTCTTCCTCGTTACAGTTCATTGATAATAAATCTTTTAGATCTTGGGCTGTAACAAGTGTTTCTTGTTCCATTATAATTTCACCTGTTAATCTGTAGGCTAGAGGGGATCCGGCTCTAATATGAAAATCTGATATCTTTTTATTGTCTTTGGCTAGTTGTTCTAATTTTTCAAACATTTAAAACAGATACATTATTATTTTAAAATTTGCATACAAATTATCTATTTGACCCATTTTAGACACTAATAAGCTTATAAAGAATAATGTGTTAAATTTTTTCTTTGATTTTTTTCTCTTTATTAATATTTACATTGTCTTACAACTTATAATATAATTTTTTAAAAGTTAAAATTAATGAACAATCCATTTACAAATTTATTCAAAAAAAAAACTGATAGCACACAAGATATTACACCCCAAACATCTTCTACTAATAAAAAAGAGAGTTTTTTTAGTAAATTTTTTAAAAATAAATTAGGTAAATCTTCTGTAAAAGGAGAAGAGGTTATTGGTGTAGATTTTTCTTCTAATGAAATTAGACTTGCACAAATAAATTCAGATAAATCAAATCAATGGATTTTACAAAAATTTTACGCTCATAAGTTTGAGGGTATCCCCGAAGACGCAAATATTTTAGACCATCAAGATAAAATTGCAGACGAATTAAAAATAGCATTACAAAAAGGAAAATTTGACACATCAAATGCAGCAATAGCCATACCAGTAACAAGTGCGATTATTAGAGTAGTAACAAGTCCTTTAATGACCGATGAAGAATTGAACAATGCTGTGAAAACAGATTCTTTATGGGAAAATTTAGTTCAACTTACAGATAACTTGGATGATTATTCTATTTTTCATCAAGTGATAAATAGAGACACCACTGGAAACACAATGGATATTCTTTTCGTTGCTTCAAAACTTGCAGATATAAATAGTTATACAGATATTGTTGAAAAAGGTGGACTAAACGCAGTTATAATTGATGTAAAATGTTTTGCATTAAAATCTGCAGTTGATCAAATTAATCAAATCTCAGGTACCATTGATGATTCAAATTTAACGGCCGTGTTAGAGTTCGGTTTAGATGAAAACTACGTGATGATTTTGTATGAAAATAATCCAATTATAACAGATATATTTATAAGAGGTCAGGATAGAAAAACTTTAGTTGAAAGTGACAATCCTGAAGAGATGGACGCACTTGTAAGAAGGTATATAACCCAAGTGAAACAAGCAGTGCAAGATTTTGAGACCAAGTATGAAAAAAGAATAAGAAATTTAAAAGTAACTTCAAATTTAGAAAATGTTGAAACTTATCTAGCTAGTTTTAGAAAAAATTTAGTGAACACGGGTTTTAATTTATTTGATCCTTTAGATGGAGTTAAAATACCAGCTCAATTGGAAGAAAGTATTAATCTAACAAATCGTTCTCACTTATCAACAGTTATAGGTTTGGCGTTTAGAAAGTTGGATGTTTTTGGTTATTTCAAATTTGTAACAGCAGTTAAAAATATTAACCTTCTTCCAAACAGAGACACAATGATGAAACAAAAAAGAGCAAAAGCTTTTTCTAATTTTGCTTTTAAGGGAATCGTTGGAATTGTATCAATAGTGTACGTTGTTTTATTTGGACTATCATTTTGGCAAATCAATTCATTAAATAGTAAGATTGCTGATTATGATCAAGTAGTTCAAAATCATGAAATGAAATCTTTAGAAGCCTCTAAGGCTGCTAAAGAACTTGGCCAACTAAAGAAAGCATTACAGTTAAGCAAATCTATTAAATCTAATAAAAAAATTAGTTTTAGAGTATTAGCGCAGATTGCATCCGCAGTGCCAAAAAGGGTTAAATTTTTAAAATTAGATTATAATGGTACCAATCAAATAATAATTGAAGGTTTGGCTTCAAATGACCAGGATATTCTTAAGTTAATCAGTAATTTAAATAATAAAAAGCTTATATCTCAAGCCTCTCTTGCAAGCATGTTGTTACCCAATTCGAACAACAGCGCTAATAACAATATGAAAGGTTTTATTATAATGTGTAAATTGGAGAAAGTTTAATGGATCTAAATAATATTACAGTTGATAGTTTAAAAGAGAAGTTTGCTGCATTTGATAGAAAAACTCTAATAAAATTTGGAATTGGAATTGGTGCAATAATTTTATTTTTAGTTATTTATTTTGCGATTTTAAAACCAATGGTGGATGAACGTAAAGCAAAGTATGCTGACAAAACTCTAAAAATTCAAGAGATACAGCAATTTGAAAATGATATTGTCTCCATTAAATCTCAAATTAAAAAAATTGAGCCCATTGTTAAAAAAAATTCAACCTTGTTTCACTCAAAAGCTGAAGTTGAGGGATTGTATGATAGTCTAAGTAGATTTGCATCAAGACATAGCTTAGTCATTTCAAAAATTACAAAAAAGAAAGCAGTGCCTGTACTTAAACCAGGTATTGCAAAACAAGCAGAAGGATTATTAAAGCAAAACCAAATTTCATATTATCGAATACCTGTAGATTATGAAATAAGGGGTAATTTTTTAAATTATATAAAATTTAAAAGATCGGTATCTAAAGCAAAAAAAATGCTAAACTTTGATAAAGAGTTGATTAACGTTGTTCAAAACGATAAGAATGGAGCAATTACTGTAAACGGAGAATTAACCATTGTAGGATTACCAAATGAATTTTTTTAAAATCTTATTAACACTAATCTTTTTACTTTTTTCAACTGCTTCGTTCAGTGATAATCATAAAGCAGCAAGTGATGTAGCGTTAAGTGATGAAGCTAAACAAATGCTTGAAGAAATAGACGAGGATGAAGTTCCATTAAATGATCCGTTTGCTGGAAATGAAGGTTCAGCTGGTGGAGCAGCAGGTGCTAATATTTCTGAAGAAGAACAAGAAGACGAAATGAGTTTATATAAATTTAAACTTGCAGGCTTGATTTCTGGAAAAGACAGTAGTTATATTTCATTGGTAAATTCTAGTGGAGAAGTAATTTCAGTTACACTTGGTCAGTATCTTGGAAAAATTAAACTCGTAGATTTAAGATTAAATGAAGCTATTTTTGAAAAAGATGATAAAAAATTTATCATCATAGATTTTAACAATATTATTAGAGAAGCAGATGAATATTAAATCTTTTACAAAATTATTTGGAATTATAATTTTTGGTTTAATTATCAGTGGTTGCTCTACTCAATTTCAAAATAAATATAATAAACCATTTAAACACAATACACCTTTGATTAAGGAAAATATTAAACAGAATGGTAAAGCTGAAATTCAAAAAACTTTAGAACTTGGCCCAAAACCTGCTAAGGGTAAAAAAGTTTATGGAAAGAGAAAAAAAATATCTTCAGAGGCTCAAAGAAATTACTTATTAATTCCAGATACGTTCCCACTTTTAAAACAGAGAGTTACATTTAAATTTAAGAACTTAGATTTTAAAGAAACAATGATGTTAATGGGCAAAGTTGGTGAAATTAATGTATTGGTTGGTGACGAAGTCGCAGGCTCAATAACAGCTGAATTAATTGATGTGCCTTGGGATAAAGCCTTTCAAGCACTTCTTGATATGAAGAATTTTGCTTCAGATATTGACGTAAACTCGAATCTTATAAGAGTGCATTCTCCTGATACTTTAACTTCTCAAGAAAACTACAAGTCGGACAGAGCTCAAGCTGTTAGAAGAAAAGTTGAGCTAGAAGACAGTGTTGAGCCGATTATATCTGAGATTTTCAGACTTTATTATATAACTCCTGAGCAAGCTAAAGAAACTTTAGAAGAATTATTTACTCAAAGATCTGGAGACAGCTCTTATATTCCCATTCAAGTTACACAGGAAAAAACTACAAGATCAATTATTGTAAGAGGTAAAGAGAAAGATTTAAATGTAGTTGACAAATTAATTAAAGAGATTGACGTAAGAACTAAACAAGTTTTAATTGAAGCGTTTATCGTTGAAGCTAATTCAGATTTTGAAAAAGCTCTTGGTACAAGACTAGGTGGATATTATTTAAGAGGGGGTAGAAATATTGGAGGAGTTGCTGGAGCAAGTTCAGGAAGTGCTGATGGTACGGATTTAAATTCAGTTGCTAATCTTGGTTCTGCAACAGATAGTATAACTAATTTTGCAGCAACGGGTGCAACAAGTGGAATTGGAATATTAAAAAGAACGGGTAGTGCAGTTTTAAAAGCTGAAATTACAGCATTAGAGTCTATGGGACTAGGTAAAACAATTTCAAACCCAAAAGTATTTACATTAGACAACCAATCAGCAACAGTTACGCAAGGTGAAGAAATTCCTTATCAAACAACATCTGAGGGAACAACCTCAACCTCATTTAAAGAGGCGGCATTAAAGCTTGAGGTTACACCAAGTATAATTGGTGATGGGAATGTTTTATTAAGTATAAAAGTAAATAACGATACCCCTAATAGATCTGCTGGTGGAGATGAACCACCTATAAACAAAATGGAAATTGTGACAAAATTATTGGTTGCAGATGGAGATATTGTTGTAATTGGTGGTATTAAAAAGAACGTTCAAGCTGAGAGCAAAGAACAAACCCCAGGTGTAGGAAATTTGCCAGTTATTGGAAATCTATTTAAAGGTAAAACAAGTTCTGATAACTTAGATGAATTGTTGGTGTTTATTGCTCCAAGAATTTTATAATGATAGACATTAGTAGAGAGTCAGAAATTAACTTAATAAACATCTTAATTGATCAAGACATAATTTCTGGAAAAGATTTACTTGATATAAAGAAAGCATCAGCAGATGGAGAAAAATCACAACTTGATGCAGTTTTTGAACTAAAGATTACAGACGAGGATAAAATCTTAGACCTTCTTGTAAAAGAACAGTCTTTACAAGTTGTAAGTTTAAAAGATCTAGCAGTTGCTCCAGAAATAAGATCAATTCTTCCATCGAATTACATTAGAATGAATTTTATTGCACCATTTAAAATGGAAGGCAACACTCTTCATATTGCGATCTCAGATAGTTCAAAATTAAGTCTAATGAGAAATTTAAAAACTATTACGAAAAAAAACATCGAACTTCATGCCGGTAAAGTTACCGAAATTTCAGATTTTATTCAAAAACTCTTGAAAGAGGGAGAAACTACAATTGAAGCCATCCAAAAGGCTAATAAAGAAAAAATACAAACTTTTGACTATGAGGTTGATGAAAGTGCTGAGGTATTAGATGAAACACCTGAAGAAGATATAGAAGCATTAGAAAATGAGTCTGAAGTTATAAAATTTAGTACAGCAGTTGTTGCTGAAGCTATTAAATCAGGAGTATCTGATATTCATATTGAACCTTACAGATTTAGTTCAAGAGTGAGATATAGATTGGATGGAATGTTGAAAGAACAAGAACATTTTTCAAAGTTTCTTCATTCAAATTATGGAGCAGTTGTAACCAGATTTAAAATTATGGGTAAACTTGATATTGCAGAAAGAAGGTTACCACAAGATGGAGCCATTCCTTTTAAAATTGATGGTAAAGTAATTGATCTTCGTCTTTCAATGTTGCCTACAGCAACCAATGAAAGAATTGTAATGAGGGTTCTTAACAAAGATGCTGGAGATATAAGTTTAGAACAATTAAATTTTGAAGAAAATGATCTTAATATTTTAAGAAAAGCAATTCATGGAACTCAAGGATTAGTATTAGTAACTGGTCCAACAGGATCTGGTAAAACCACTACTCTTTACAGTATATTAAAAGAAGTTTCTAAACCTCATCTAAATATCTTAACAGCGGAAGATCCTGTTGAGTATGAACTTGATGGAGTTGGACAAGTTCAAATTAAAGATGATATTGGATATGATTTTAATAGAGCACTTCGATCTTTTCTAAGACAAGATCCAGAAATTATTCTTGTTGGGGAAATGAGGGATAAAGAAACGGTTGATATCGGATTGAAAGCTGCATTAACAGGTCACTTAGTATTTAGTACGCTTCACACTAATGATGCCCCAAGTTCAATCACTAGATTACAAAACATGGGAACGCCTGATTATTTAATTTCAGCAGCATGTACTTTGGTGCTTGCACAACGTTTAGCTAGAAAAACTTGTACAGAATGTAGAGAGCCCGATACGGATGTAACTCCTAAAGTTTTAGAAGAGTTTGGATTTACACCAGAACAATCTTCAAGAGCTAAAGTTCTTATAGGAAAAGGTTGTGCTAGATGTAGTGACTCAGGATACAAAGGAAGAATGGGTATATATGAAGTATTAAATGTCACTAAACCAATTAAAGAAGGGATATTAAGAAAAGCAACTACACCAGAGCTTAAGGAGATCGCAAAAAAAGAGGGCTTTAGACCAATGTCTGAAATGGGTAGAGAAATGATTTTGTCTGGAGATTTAAGTATAAGAGAATTCGATAGAGTTCTATCAACGGAGTAATAAGGTTATGTCATCAGAAACATTCACGTATAAAGGAATTTCAGCAGGTAAATATGTTGAAGGAACAATTGAAGCATTAAGTCAAGATGAAGCTAATTTTAAGCTTAAAGAACAAAAAATTATTATTACCAATATTAGTAAATCCAAAAAAAAAGCTGCTGCGAAGAAAAAAAGTGGAGGTGGATCATCTTTTTTTAAAAAGAAAGTTAAGCCTGAAGATGTTGTAATTTTTTCTAAACAGTTCGCAACTATGGTAAAAGCAGGATTACCAATTTTAAATGTTTTGGGCATGCTACGTGACCAATTAGAACACCCAGAGTTAAAGATAATTGTTGAAGAAATTAGAAAAAACCTTGAAGGTGGTCTTACATTATCTAAATGTTTTGAAAAATACCCTAATATTTTCGATAATATTTATATCAATCTTATTAAAGCTGGTGAAGCCAGTGGAAAATTAGATATTTTTTTAATGAAGTTAGTAGAGTCTCTTGAAAAAAGAGAAAAAGTTAAGAAGAAAATTAAAGGTGCTTTAACTTATCCAATTGTAATGTTTACGGTTGCAATCACAGTAATGGTTTTTATGTTAATCAAAGTAGTTCCTGTTTTTGCTCAAATGTATGAAGGTATGGGTGTAGCATTACCAACTTCAACAGCAGTAATTATGACAGCTAGTGATTTTATGAGAGGAAGAGGTGGTTTGACCTTATTTATTGTAATACTAGTTTTTTATTTTAGCTTTAAATATCTTACAAATAATATTCCAAAAGTAAGATATTGGTGGCATGGTAGAGTTTTAAAGATGCCAGTTTTCGGTGATATGATTTTAAAGTCATTGATCGCTAGAGTTTCACTAATTATGGGAAATCTAAGTTCTGCGGGTGTAAATTTATTAGAAAGTTTAGAGATCGCTAAACAAGTAAGTAATAACGATGTCGTAACTCTTGCAATAGAAAACGTAAAAAAAGGTGTTTTTTCAGGAGATACACTTACAAAATTATTTTTAAAAGAACCAACTTTTCCACCAACCTTTAGCCAGTTAATTTCAGTTGGAGAGCAAACAGGAAATTTAGATGAAATGTTTAATTCAGTTTCAAGTTATTATGAGGAAGAGTTTGATACTGCAGTTGATAACATGGCTAGCTTAATAGAACCGATCATGATCGTATTTATGGGTACTATGATTGGTGGGCTAATGATTGCGATGTACTCACCAATATTCAATGTTGGTTCAATTATTGGACAATAAATTTAATAATTTTTTATTAAAATTAAGTGATTTACCCAATCGGTTGCAGCTGTTTTAAATACGACTTCATCCATAATCTGTCCTATAAAAAAAGTTCCTAAACCACCTGGTTTAATATCATTAACATTTCTAGGTTTGATATTTGATGGTATTGCAGGCACTCCTTTGTCATATAAATCAATTTTTAATTGATTATTATTAAAATTAATTTCAACTTTTAAATTATCTGAAGTTTCTTGCCCACTATAAGCATGTTTAACAATATTTTGAGCAGCTTCTGCTAGCGCCAACACCACATCATCGCTTGATGATTTAAAGATATCATGTTTAGCAAGTGCTTCTCTTGCAAAACTTCTTATCTCTTTTAAACTTGATGAATGAACTGAAAATTCTTTACTTTCAGAAAAAGTCATTATTCTATGATTAATATCTGTTCGAGTTTGGCCATCATTATTACTTTTAGGACTGATTTACTAATTTCCTTTAGCACAACTCTATTTCCAAGCTCAGCAGCTTTTTGATGACTTTCAATTAGAACAGAAATTCCAGAAGAATCCATGTATTGAACTTCTTTAAGATTAAGATGAACCTCTTTGCCACTTTCTATTAAAGGCATAATCACTTCTTTTGCCTTTTCGGTTACATCCATATCAATCTCACCATCTAAGTGAACTGTTGCTATGTTTCCATCTTCTGTAATTTTGTATGACATGCGTTTCTATATCATAAATAATTGATTTTTCTAAAAAAAAAGTAAATTTACTGATAAATGACCCATAATTAGCACTTGAATAATTGTTGATTATATAAAATGATGTAAATGTTAAAGAAATTAATTAATTAATATAAGGAATATTCAAAATGAAGAATAAACAAAAAGGTTTTACTTTGATTGAGCTACTTGTTGTTGTAGCAATCATTGGTATTCTAGCTGCCGTTGGTGTTGTTGCTTACTCAGGTTACACATCAAGTGCGAAAAAATCAGCAGCAAAATCAAATCACTCTGCAGTATTGAAGTATGTTGCCGCTGAATTAAAGAAATGCAACATTCAAGGTGGAGGAATGGCCATGAAAGATAAAGATGGTGTTGAAAAGCTTACTTGCTCTAGTGTTAATACGCCTGGTGCAGTTGCAACTGCAGCTATTGCCGCTCTTAATGATTTTAAAAACTCATATGGTGAAGTAAATGGTTCTAATGTAGCAGTTGTGGCAGGAACAAATACAGCACCAACTTGCAGCACAACTAATAAAGGGCAAACAGCAGTTCATGATGATGGAGCCTCATTCTATGTTTTCACATGTTTTGATATTGCATCAGCAACTGAAACAATGTTGTTATCTAACCAAACAGTTGTAGAGTAGATAATACTTTAAATTTTGTATATGACTACTAGGAGATCAGGTTTTACTTTAATTGAACTTCTAGTAGTCGTAGCAATTATTAGCATAATCGCTGCAATAGGTTTTGTTGCATATAGTGGTTATGTAGAAGCAGCTAAAAAGAAAACAGCAGAGAATGCAATGATGCAGCTGTCTTTAGCACAAACAGAATATTATTCAGAAAACTCATCATATTATGGAGTTAGTTCAGGGTCTACTTGTTCCCCAACATCTGCAACGTCTGATGCTGTAGAAGCAGCATTAATTGAGGGAGCGGAATTGTTTACAGATGAGGTAGGTTATAATGTCTGTATCATAGAAAATAATACAAGAAATTATTATATTGTATCCGAAAGAAATGGTGGCGGATGTAAGATTAAACTTGATGGCAAACAAGTATTTACCAGAGAAGGTTGCTAGATCTATTAAATGATCATAGAAAAATTTAAAAAATTTATAATTCATTTTTTTAAGGGTGAACTAGACCTTAACACTAAGATTGTAATCACAGTAAGTTTGGTATGGATTATTTTCATAGGATATTTAACCTGGTGGAATGGTCTTAAAAGTTTTGCTGTAGATAAGAGTTTTAATTGGGATGAGTGGTTTTGGTTTGGAATTCTACCTGCGGTTGCTCCTTATATATTTTATTTTCTTTGGAAAAAAAAAGATCAAGAAGATCAATAAATCTCATTTTTAATTCAAATAACAGACTAATTTGGTCACCTTTAACATAGATTAAATACTTCATAGCGGTTAAGAATTGTTTAGATTAACAAAGGAAAATTATGAAAAAAATATATTTGTCATTATTTTTATTAATTTTTTCAACCAATGTTTTTGCTGCTCAAACACAAATTGCTCAAGTAAATGGTATGATGTGTATTAAGTGTCAAAAAATGGTAACCAAGGCACTTCAAGCCGCAAGTCCAAATGCTACTGTTAAAGTTTCATGGCCTGAAGGTGTTGCAGTCTCGTCTTTTGAGGATAAATCTAATCTTTCAGATGAAGATTATAAGAAGGCAATTCTTGGAACTGGTTTTGAAGTAATTAAAGTAGTAAGTGTTGAAAAAATTATTACTGATGCCGGAGAAGCTAGAAAATTGGTTGATTAATTAAAATTATATTATGACTGCAGCTGATACACAGATATTGCTTGATAAGCTGCAGTCTAATATAGACCAGTTAGAACTTACTAATAAAGGAGCTTTAACTGCACTAGAATTTCGCTTAGACGCAATCTTACAAGCAAATTTAGATACCTTTTGGCTCTTAATCTGTGCAATCCTAGTATTTTTAATGCAAGCAGGCTTTATGTGTTTAGAGTCTGGTTTATCTAGAAGTAAAAATAGCATCAATGTTGCACTTAAAAATATAACTGACTTTGGAATAGCAGTTGTAGTTTTTTGGGCGTTTGGTTTTGCATTAATGTATGGAACAAGTGTTTCAGGACTTTTTGGGACTAAATTTTTTTTCTTCACTACTAAAGTTGCGGGTTATCAAACTTACTTTGTCTTTCAGGCAATGTTTGTTGCAACAGCTGCAACTATTATCTCAGGTGCAGTTGCTGAAAGATTAAAGTTTTTTTCTTATATAATAATAACATTTTTAGCTTCAGGTTTTTTTTATCCAATTATAGGTCATTGGTCTTGGGCGTTTAATTTTGAAAACCCTGAAGAAAAATTCGGTTGGTTGGGTCAATTAGGTTATTTAGATTTTGCAGGTGCTTCGGTTGTTCACTCTGTTGGAGGCTGGATTGCTTTATCTGTCTTGTTAATTGTAGGTAATCGTACAGGAAGATTTAGACAAGATGATACAAAAAAATCGTTTCAAGGTAGTAACACGCCGATAGCAGCACTTGGTGCTTTAATTTTATGGTTTGGTTGGTTTGGATTTAATGGGGGTGCGAATGGGGCAATGGATTTAAAAATTCCATTAATTTTAATTAATACTTTTTTATCTGCATCTTTTGGACTTATCTTTTCAAGTATCATGGGTATTCTAATTTTAAAAAAACCAGAACCATTATTTATGATTACAGGCCCGCTTGCTGGATTAGTTTCTATTACTGCATCATGCGCTTATGTAGATCCTGCTGATGCAATTTTAATTGGTAGTATCGGTGGAATTGTATCAGGTTCAACAATTGTATTACTTGAGAAAGTTAAAATTGATGATGTGGTTAGTGCTATACCTGTTCATTTAGCTTGTGGGATGTGGGGAACCATTGCAGTTGCCTTGTTTGGAAATTTCGAAATGATGGGGGTTGAAAAAACAAGATTAGAACAATTGTATATTCAATTAATAGGAATAGTATCAATAGGTAGTTTTTGTTTTTTTGGATCTTATATAATATTTAAAACAATCAATTCATTTTTTCCACTTCGGGTTAGTAAAATTCAAGAAGAACTTGGTTTAAATATTTCAGAACATAATGCATCAACTGATACACATGAATTATTAGAGATATTAACTAAACAAGCAAAATCAGATGATTATTCAAGTAGGGCTCCACAAGATCCATTTACCGATAGTGGAATAATTGGCACACAATACAATGTGTTGATGGACAAACTAGAGCAATCAGAGAAACAAAAAAATAAATGGAAAAATAGAGTTTCTCAAGAAATAAAACTCGCAATGAATGTTCAAAAACGTTTGATGCCAAAAAGAGATATAGCAAATTACCCAATATTTGGACTAAATATTCCTGCAAGAGAAATTTCAGGTGATTTTTATGATTTTTATTTACACGATGATGAAGTGTATTTTACTTTATCTGATGTGTCAGGCAAAGGGGTTAATGCTGGAATGGTAATGGCTAAAGCAATTACTTTGTTTAAGATTTTTGCAAAACAAAAATTTAAGCCAAATGAAATTTTGTTAGAAATGAATAACGACTTAAAAGAAACTAATCCAATAGGAACATTTATTACTTCAATTGTTGGAAGATACAATATAAAGACAGATTTAGTTGAAATTGCTAATGCAGGACATCAACCAGCTCTATTGAAAATTGGAAAAGAATTTAAAGAGTTTCCATCCAGCTCAATGCCATTAGCAGTAGCTAAGCACAAAAATGAAAGTGTTTATCAGTTAGAAAGTTTTAAATTAGATGGTGGTCGAGTTTATTGTTTTACAGACGGATTTTCTGAGTGCATGGATGAAAATAAACAAGAGATTGGAATTGAGGGTGTTAAGGATTTAATATTAAAGCATAAAAACCCATCCCTAAAAAAAGAGTTAGAAAATGCCACTGAAGAAATTAGATTAAAAACTTTAAAAACAGGAACCTTGGAAAAGGGGATTAAAGAAAATAATGATATTTTAGATGATGATTTGACAATTATTGGTATTGGAAATTAAAAAGATCAAAATGAGCACATAAGTTAATCAAAAAACTAAAATTTTTATTTTTATTATTTAATATCCATATATTAGTCAGCACTATGATTAAAAAA
>Ga0233438_10002878_pt1 | contig 16442 bp, 15 predicted proteins | sample SI_123_September_FD_182720 | JGI IMG/M metagenome (GOLD analysis project Ga0233438, IMG submission 182720) | Seawater microbial communities from Saanich Inlet, British Columbia, Canada - SI_123_September2016_10_MG | ecosystem: Environmental > Aquatic > Marine > Inlet | place: Canada: British...
GGAATGAGATCCATCAGTTACTCCCGATGGAATCAACCTTATACCTATCGGACTCAAAAAATGCGCCCTATGGTCCACAGGGTAAAGACGCGATCATTTCTCTTTCCATTAAAAACACAGAATGGCTCATTAACCAAGGCTGTAAACTTGTTGTGGTGGCGTGTAATACCGCAACAACAAATGCTATTGATACCTTACGAAACAGCTATGCTATCCCTTTTATTGGAATTGAGCCAGCCATTAAACCCGCTGCACTTCAATCTACATCTAAAGCCATAGGGATTTTAGCAACCAAAGGGACGCTTAGCAGTCAATTGTTTCACAAAACTTCAGAACTATATTCTAGTGATTTATTGGTCGTAGAACAAGAAGGAAATGGCATTGTAGAGTTAATCGAGAACGGCAATCTTTACAGTGAGGAAATGAAGCGCTTATTACAAAGCTACCTCAAACCTATGCTTGCGGCAAACATCGATTATTTAGTTTTGGGGTGTACACATTATCATTTTCTGACTCCTATTTTAGAACAACTAATTCCTGCTAATGTCAAAATTATTGATTCCGGAAAAGCGGTTGCTTTACAAACAAAATCAATCTTGGAAACTACGGCTTTATTAAATACTGAAATTTCGGGTAGTAGGCAGAAGTTTTACACTAATGGTGAAAAAAAGATCATTGCATCACTATTGAATATAGAGCATACAACTCTGCAAAAACTTGACTTTTAGCTTTAATTTACACTAGGGCAGTTACACTCATACTTTTCTTTTTTACAACCAAAATTATAGCCTAGGGTGACTTGGTGATAGCCTCCATTATTAAAAACCACCGAATTTGCTTGGTATGAATAGGTATATGCAAATACAAAATCATTGTACTTTGTCCCTATTATTGGAGTAAAATACTGTAGCTTTTGACTGCTTACACCATCACCACTAGAAAACTCAGCCCCATCAAAACTCCTTCTATATGAAAGTCCTGCAAAGACATTTCCAGAACTGAATTCTCTACTTACTTTTAGGTTTATGTCAACAAATGCTTCGCTAGTAGCGTCTTTATAGGCAAGCATAAAAGACGGTTCGTAGCTCCAATCGCTGCCAAATTTAGAAAACACATTTCCAAGAGATAATAAATAGGTTCTGAGGTTGTCATAGCTTACGGATTGTTCATTAATGTTGACTCCTTCATTAGCTAACATATTTTTTACGGTAGCATGCGCATAGAAATCAATAAAATGATAAGAAAATCCAAGATCAACATTAAACTCAGAGGCGCTTTGCTCTATCCCTGAAATAATGGGATCAAACTCCCTGAAAGCCGTTTCGTCTAACTTATATTGAATTAGACCAGCACTCAAACCAAATGACAGCATGTTTAAATCTATGGTGTTTCTAGAAAATAACAGATGATGTGCATAGGTCAGATAGGCCCCTGATTGCGAATGGTACCCGTTTTTATCATTAAAAAATATGGCACCAACGCCAGAAGATGACTCACCAATACGACCATTTATGCTCATCGTTTGTAAGCTAGGAGCATCTTCTTCACCAAACCACTGTTGACGACCTGTAAGGCGTATTTTATTACAATTAGAAACACCAGCCATTGAGGGATGAAGCAAATAATAATTATCTGTAAGATAATCAGAATATATTGGTAAGCCTTCTTGGGCTGACATAAACTGGGAGGATATTGTCAGAATAGCCAATTTCAAAATATTTTTAGTAAATCCTATCATAAATCCTATCTTTTAAGGGTGAAATGTGATCTAAAAGTGTTCGTTTTTCCTGTTATGGGTTCCGTATAATCAATTCTGAACCAATAATCACTTGCTGGTAATGGAGTACCATTAAAACTGCCATCCCAACCTTGAGCTGTGGGGCTAAGCTGTTTTAAAAGATTTCCAAAGCGATCAAATATATAAATTTTTACATTAAGTTTTTTAGTGATTCCTACGATATTCCAAGTGTCGTGATATCCATCTCCATTTGGTGTGAAGTACTTAGAGAAACCGATTACTGTTTTCTTTTGTGAAATTGTATTACAATTTAAAAGGTCTCTAACGTAAATGAGGTGTTCTCCAATGCCAACATTAGTAAATACGGTCTCTTTTTGCCAAGGCCCATAATCTACTCTGTACTCGTATTTGCCCTTCCCCGTTACTACAACTTCTATAGTATTCTGATCAGAAAATACTTCCGAGAGCAACGTAACATCTATATTTTCAGGCGGATAGGAACTCACTACTTCGGTGCTAGATGGTAGGCTACAGCCGGATGTTCGGTTAGTAACCATTACAGTGTAGATCCCTGCTAAATTAGGGAAAAAGGTAGCCTCTGTGGCTCCTGGAATTATAACCGTATTTGGATCTGTGTTTACTTCTTCTATACTACCCATATACCATTGAAAACTATACTCTATAGTATTTAATTGTGTGTCGAGGGGAGGATTTGGCAAAAAAGCATCATTTATAGCTGTGATCGTCTGATCATTTTTGTCTAAACACAATACATAGCGCTCCGAAAGTTGTATTTCTGGTACTGGATTAACAATTAAGGTGAGTGGAATTATGACAAAACAAGCGTTTGTTAGTGGTTTGACACGCACATAAATTTCTTGAGTGAGCTTAGTCTTATTTTCAAAGTTTGTAGGGTTCAAAATGGTGTCAGTATTTCCTGCTAAGGCGTCCATTTCATTTTCGTAATACCTAAATTCAAAATCTTTAGCTTTTAAGCCGTTTAAAATTGCTGTTTCTCTTTCCCTAATATCAAAAATATGAAATCCGTCATTATCAATTTCACACTCTTCTATCGGCGCAGGCATAATATTTAATGCTGCATATAAAATGGTGTTTAATTTGAGTTGAGTTGTGGACGTACATTGATTAGCTCCTTTAGCTAGAATGATAATAGTCTTTGAAAGGACAGTGTTGTTATAGGCCGTTGGATCTACAATTGGATTATTCATGTCTAAATCTGTTTGGGATTCAAAATAACTTAGAACGATGGTGGGGTCATTTGCTGTGATCTCATCTTTTCGAAGAGTTAAATCGTAAAGGGTAGTTATTTGATCGCTACACAAGCTTATAGGCTTGGGTGTAATAAGTACCGGGTTCAAATTCACAATCAAATCAAAGCGTATATCGGTTCGCACACATTCGCGAGCATCTAAATTCATATTGTTATTGGGATCAAACTGTGCCCGTACGTAAATGGTTTGGGGGTTTGACGTATTGGTATACGTGGTCAAGTCTGAAGAAATAGGAATGTTATTTTCCGCATCTTGTTCACTTAAGTGATAACTGATCAAAATTGGAGTAACTTGGCTGCCTTGAATTTCGGAGGTTTTAGTGGTTAAATCAAAGGAGGCCTGGTTGGTGTCACTGCATAACTTATAGTCTTTTACTCTGTTTTTTTGGGGAAGATCCTCAACATTTAGTGTAATATGATGCCCGAGTCCTAAACAGGCATTGACATCATTACTATCAACCCGTGCAAAGATCTTTTGAACGGAAGGGCTTCCGATATTTCTGTGATTGCTGACGTCAGGTATTGAATTGAGCTCTGCTAAGGCGTCAGATTCTGAAGTGTAATACGTTACTTTTAGATCTTGTCCAGCTGGAAAAATTGCAAGTATTTTAGCTGTCGCATCACTAAAATCAAATGTGGCTATACCATTAGAGTTATCATTGTCTGCTGCTGTATTGTCACAAACAAAGTAGTCTAACTGAAAAGACGAAGGAATAAGTGTGGCTCCTACCACTAAGTTGACTTTAGAAATTCTAAAACAGCCATAAACTGTTTCTACTCTTGCGTAAATGACACTGTTTAATGAAGTTGGATTAGCGTATGCAGTTGGAGTAGTTATTTGATCCCCTAATAAACCCGAATTCGCCTTTGCCTCAGTACGGTAGTAAGTGAATGTTTCGTTTATGTAGTTCGCAGATATTAATGGATTGGCTTCTGTTAAATTGAAATCTGTGATTCCATCTGTATCTGTATCACATTGTTTAAGAGAAACTTCATAATCTACTTCTGGGAGTGGATTTACGATCAATTGAAAACTTGTCGTCTCAAAACAGTTGGTGTTAAGCTTATTTTCGATTCGAACAAATAGTTGTTGTGGATTAGAGGTGTTTTGAACTACTGTTGTAATATCGGTGCCTAACACTCCTGCATCTGCAGAGGGCTGATCATAATAAAATTTAACCGCAAAATCTGAAGCACTTTGGCTGCCTAAAACATCGAAAACCTTGGTGCTTAAGTCAAATTCTACTACTCCATTAGAGTCGTTTCCATCTAAAGCGTTATCACACAACTTATAATCCCCTACAGATAAAATAGAGGGTTGATCGAATATATTAAGCACAAACGAAACGGTCTCATAGCAGCCCGAATTCTTGTATTCAAAACGAGCATAAATAATTTGATCTTTAATACCTGTAAAAGCTGAAGCTTCAGCAGGTGAAATTGGATCGAGATCAAAATCTGCCGCGTTCTGAGATCTATGATACGTTAAGACAAAATCAGAAGCATTGGGCGTTGGTGCAAATATTATGGCGTTATTTTGATTGAGGTCAAAAATATAAGAACTAGAACCTGGTGTGACACAGCCAAATAAATTCTTTGGAGTCGCATAAATTAGTTCTGGTAAAACTTCGACACAAATTTCTGCTATATTTTCACAACCAAAATCGTTCACAACACGATAGGTATAACAAAATGTACCGTCTGTTGGGGGTTGAACAGTAATGGTATCAGCAGAAGTATTAATTATACTACTATCCGGATCCCACATTTGAGAACTTAGTGTTGGGGTAAAGGAAAGGGTAGAGGGTTGTAGTGCTGGATCAAAGTTTAGCTCCCATGAAAAAATATATCCGTTATCTTGAACCGCATTATCTGTAACTCGAATTGTCCAATCTCCATTTAAAGGTGAGCCTAAAAGACGGTTTAAAGGACTCACAGGTGAATAATTTCCTGATGGCACAAAGAAGTCTCTATAAGTATCTGGGCCATTTTCACTAGGAAAAGTCCCGTTGGGTAGAATACCAGCGGCTAAAGTGGGGAATGTATTTCCTGGAACAAAACAATAATTATAGCCTTGACCAGCTGTTAAATTATTACTTTTTTCGTCAAGGGGACCTGTAGCCCACGGAATCCCTAAATTTGCGGATTCTCCTTCGCGATCGTGAAGCCTTACGGATTGTCCTGAAGGAGATATAATTTCTATGGTTAGATCTCCTAAGAATGAGTGTTCCATGACTAAACAAATTTCAGTTAACTGGTTTATGTTGTCTAAAGTTTGGTTAGAATTAAAACAATCCACTGTAATAGAGGTTTCATAAACAGAACCACTACCGTCAGGCAAAAAAGTTTCTTCACTCATTGGTGGAGTGCATTCACTAAAATAAGGAACTGCCTCAGCAACTCCTTCGATGGTAGTTGATTCACCATAACATAGTGTTAATGCGGCAGCCGATGTTTTAGTAAGATCTGAGGGGGGAGCCACTTGAATAACTTGATTTAAGGCATTTATGTTTTTACAAACTATAGGGTCACCAGTGCTATTGGAGTCTATGATATTAAGGTTTACAAAATATACTCCAGGTTTATCATAGGAAAACTTTGCTGTTTGACCACTTAGAGTTCTTCCATCTCCAAGATCCCATTCGTAGGTGGCGCCAAGACTGCTATTGCTAAACTGACCACTCCCAGAAATAGTAATTTCCTCATCTAAACACGCAAGTATATATCCATCTGTATTTGGAGCTGGATCAGCCGTATCAATTTGAGAAACTATAGTTTGACATGGAGAGGTGTTACACGATATATTTGCCGACCACCCATCGGCGTCTATACTACCATTACTGACAAATTGTAAGGTTAAACAGCCAGAAATATTTGATGCTTGCACGATTCCTATATTAACAGTTCCCGAATAAGTGCCTATAACTGGGTCTGAAGTGGATTGACCATTAAAAATAGTAAGAACATCAGTATTGGCTTCCGTACTGAAGCTGGTAAAGTTTAATTGGGTGGATTGATTTGCATTTTGAGGACAAATCGTAAGCGTATAATTCTCATCACTTGAGTACGTTAAATTACTACCTGAATCTAGTAGCACCCCTGAGCATTGCGTGAATGTACCATTCTGCATAATTAAGTCTTGCCCAAAAGCAATGCAACTAAAAATAGTAAAGAACGCAGAACATAAAAATTTCATTCTTAAAATTTATTTGGGACACATTCCAAATATACAGAAATAAGCTAATTATCTTTATTATCTTTGCAGAAAAATTGAGCCTTCCTATGTGTCCCTTAACCCAAAAAATGATTTAGATTGAACTTAACACTGTTTGGCAGACACCTATGAACGTAAAAAAATACATGAAAAAAATTACTCTATCAATCCACGAAACTAGTAATCCGAAAATCATAAAATTTGAAACGGATTCATTCCTTACAAAATACGAGAGTTTTGAATTCTCAAATATTGATGACGCTAAAAATTCGCCTTTAGCCCAACAACTTTTTCATCTTCCTTTTGTGAAAAAAGTATACATTTCAGGAAACTTTGTAGCCATTGAACGCTATGACATTGTTGAGTGGAGCGCTGTACAAACAGAAGTTGGTGAACAAATAGAAAACTACTTAAACGAAGGAGGCGTAGTAGTCACAACTGAGTCAAAAAAGAAAAACCCCGTTACGATTTACGCAGAAAGTACGCCCAACCCTGGAGTTCAAAAATTTGTAGCCAATAAAAACTTAGTGTCTCAAACTTTTGAATTCACATCAATAGAAGACGCTAAACTATCTCCTTTTGCAACAGCACTCTTTCAGTTCCCGTTTGTAAAAGCGGTTTTTATCGATAAAAATTACGTATCGGTCACAAAATTTGATATTGTAGAGTGGGATGCCATTACACTAGAGTTAAGAGAGTTTATGAAGTCCTACATAGAGGAGGGAAAAGAAATGGTAACAGCTTCTGCTGCCAAAGTTTTGGAGAAAACAACCGCCCAATTGGACGACACTTACGAAACGTTAGACGATACCTCAAAAGAGATTATAAATATTTTAGAACAGCACATCAAGCCTGCTGTTGCCAGTGATGGTGGAAACATTTTATTTGAATCTTATGACGCGCCCACAAAAACAGTAAAAGTAATTTTACAAGGTGCTTGTAGCGGCTGTCCTTCCTCTACATTTACGCTTAAAAGTGGTATTGAAGCCTTGCTAAAAGAAATGATGGCAGGGAAAGTTGAAATCGTTGAGGCGCTTAATGGCTAATCTTGGACGTTACTGTTTTCTAGATTAACGCCGACACTTCCTTTCCAATAATACTGCCAATGGCAACGCCCATGCCTCCCATTCGAACCCCACAATATGTGTGGTTTGATAACTGCTTTACAATTGGGGTTTTTTGAGCCCCAACCCCCATGATTCCTGACCATCGATGCTCTATTTCAAAAGGCGTATTTGAAAGGATTGTGCTTGTAAGTAAGGCTTCTAATGCAGTTTGAATGCGTTCCGTTTGGGAAAATTTTGTGGTTGTTTCTGTCGCAAAATCCAAGTTTCGACCACCACCTAAAAGAATACGATTATCAATATTTCTAAAATAATAATACCCACAATCTAAATGAAATGTTCCTTTAATATGTAAGTCTTGAATTGGTTTGGTGATTAAAACTTGAGCCCGCGCTGGCTGGATATCTTCTTTAAGCAATTGTTGTGCAAATCCATTGGTTGTTATAATCAACTTTGTAGACGAAAACTCAAAATGATTTGTTTTAATAGCGACTGTATTAACGTCTTCTATATACGACTCCACCGTGGTGTTATTCAAAATAATAATTCCTTGCTTCTGGGCTTTTCTAATCAATGCCTGCATCATCTTTCCCGTATCAATTTGACCTTCAAATTGATTTCGAATGTAGTTGTCTTGAACCTTTGTGAACCCAAAACTATTGGTTACGTTTGAAAATACTTCGGCTTTGAAAATCGGTTTGAGAAGCGTATTAATGTTTTTAATCTGTTGTAAACATGTTTCATAAAGGTGACGGTCTTTTTCTAAAAATAATTCATATCCGCCCAATTGCTTATAGGACAAATTATCGTCTCCTAGGGTCGCTCTCAAAAGTTGAAGCCCATCGTGACGCTGTTTAACTAGAGCAAAAACCTCATCAGGGGTGTGGGATTGTAAATCCTGCAAAATTTCACTCAAGCTTCCAAAGCAAGCAAACCCAGCGTTTTTGGTACTTGCACCTTGTGGAAATAATCCTTTTTCAAGAATTACTATTTTGGCTTTCGGCAGCTTTTGTTGCAGTTGAAGCGCCGTACTCAAGCCAACAATTCCACTTCCAACGATAGTGAAATCGACATTCCTAAGCCATGTTTGTAATTCCCAATATGATAAATTCATGCTTTAAAATTACGACTTTTTATCGTGGTAATTCGTGTTGAGTTTTGGAATAAAAAAAACTCCGAATTGTAATTCGGAGTTTGTGGTTAATTGGAGACTTCCATTTTAAAGTCTTCCATGAATTTGGTAGTGTATTTACCCGCAATATATTCGGGATGATCCATCAATTGACGGTGAAATGGAATCGTTGTTTTGATGCCTTCAATAACGAATTCATCTAACGCACGTTTCATTTTGCTAATTGCTTCTTCTCTTGTTTGAGCAGTTGTAATAAGCTTGGCAATCATAGAGTCATAATTCGGCGGAATACTATATCCTGCATAAACGTGAGTATCTAAACGCACACCGTGGCCTCCTGGTGAGTGCAAGTTTGTTATTTTTCCTGGTGAGGGTCTAAAGTCGTTAAACGGATCTTCAGCGTTTATTCTACATTCAATAGAATGTAGCTTTGGAGTATAGTTTTTTCCAGAAATCGGTACGCCTGCAGCAACAGAAATTTGTTCACGAACCAAATCAAAATCAATAACTTGTTCTGTAATTGGATGCTCCACTTGGATACGTGTATTCATTTCCATGAAAAAGAAATTTCGGTGTTTATCTACCAAAAATTCAACGGTTCCGGCACCCTCATACTTGATATATTCTGCAGCCTTGACTGCAGCTTCTCCCATTTTTTTTCTGAGAGCTGAGGTCATAAATGGTGACGGCACTTCTTCTGTTAATTTTTGATGACGGCGCTGAATCGAGCAATCTCTTTCTGACAAATGACAGGCTTTTCCATTAGAATCTCCAACAATTTGAATTTCAATATGTCTTGGTTCTTCAATGAGTTTTTCCATGTACATGTCGTCGTTTCCAAAAGCGGCTTTTGATTCCTGTCGTGCAGAATCCCAGGCATCTTTTAGGTCTTCCTTTTTCCAAACGGCACGCATTCCTTTTCCTCCTCCTCCAGCAGAGGCTTTCAACATCACTGGGTAGCCAGTTTCTTTGGCAACTTTTTTACATTCATCAAAAGTTTCAATAACGCCTTCACTTCCTGGAACACAAGGTACGCCTGCAGCTTTCATTGTCGCTTTGGCATTGGCCTTATCTCCCATACGATCAATCATATTTGGAGAGGCTCCAATAAATTTTATTCCATGTTCATCGCAGATTTTAGAAAAACGGGCGTTTTCCGATAAAAACCCGTATCCTGGATGAATGGCATCAGCATTAGTAATTTCTGCAGCAGCAATGATATTTGCAATTTTTAAATAGGATTCGCTACTGGCTGCAGGGCCAATACAAACGGCTTCATCAGCAAATTTTACGTGCAAACTTTCAGCGTCTGCTGTAGAATACACAGCAACGGTTTGTATGCCCATCTCTTTACACGTTCTTATAACTCTTAGAGCTATTTCGCCGCGGTTGGCGACTAGTATTTTTTTAAACATACCTTTTACGCTTTAAAAATGTAAACAATTATTATGATGGATCTACTAAAAATAATGGCTGATCAAACTCAACTGGTGATGCATCATCCACTAGAATTTTTATAATCTTTCCAGAAATTTCAGACTCTATTTCATTAAATAGTTTCATCGCTTCTATGACACATAGTACATCGCCTTCTGCTATGGATTGTCCTACTTCTGCAAATAACGGTTTGTCTGGTGAAGGTCTTCTATAAAACGTTCCAATGATTGGAGACTTTACCGTAATATATTTTGAATCGTCAGATGTTGCTGCTGCTGGAGCTGCTGCCTGAACAGGGGCGGCTTCTTGTGCTGGTGCTGCAATAACGGGTTGCTGCATAGGAACAGCAGCCTGTTGAACAACAGTAGTCACTGTTTCACTTGAGCCTGTTTTGATGGTGATTTTGAAATCATCCGTTTCTAATTTCACTTCACTTGTACCTGATTTAGCTACAAATTTGATTAAATTTTGAATTTCCTTTAAATCCATAATTATAGTTTTAGTATTTAGTTAGTTCGTTTATATATCTAAGAATCATAGCCCCATGTTAGGTATATCGATCCCCAATTAAATCCACCTCCAAAAGCGGCGAATATTAGATTATCTCCTTTTTTTAATTGTGACTCATAGTCGCTTAATAGTAATGGTAGTGTCCCAGAAGTAGTATTGCCATATTTTTCAATATTCATCATTACTTTCTTAGAGTCCAACTGGATGCGATTTGCGGTAGCGTCAATAATTCGTTTGTTGGCTTGATGGGCTACTAGCCAATCAATTTTATCATTATCAAGATCGTTACGTTTCAGTATTTTTTCTGTGGCATCTGCCATATTGAAAACTGCATTTTTAAAAACCGTTTTCCCATCTTGATACACAAAATGCGTTTGTTCTTTTAGAGAGTCTTCGGTAATAGCATTTGAAGATCCGCCATGTGTCGCGCGTAAAAATTCTCGACCAGCGCCATCACTTCTAAGGTATTCGTCTTGTAATCCAAAACCTTCTGTGTTTGGCTCAAAAAGAACCGCTCCTGCCCCATCTCCAAAAATGATGCATGTTGCGCGGTCATCATAACTAATCATTGAAGAGTTTTTATCAGCACCTATTAAAAGAATTTTCTTATATATCCCAGATTCAATATAACGAGCTACTATTGACATTCCAAATAAAAAGCTAGAGCAAGCGGCATCTATATCAAATGCAAACGCATTGGAAGCGCCAATTTCTGAAGCCGTAAAGGCAGCTGTTGAGGCTGCTTTCATATCGGGGGTTGCTGTAGCCACGATTACTAGGTCTATAGTTGTAGGGTCTAAATTGTTTTTTTGAATAAGGTTTTTAGCTGCTTGTATTGCTAAAAATGAGGTGCCTTTATTGACGCCTTTTAGAATTCGACGCTCCTTAATGCCCGTTCTTGACGTGATCCATTCGTCATTGGTATCAACCATCGTCTCAAGTATCTTGTTGGTTAAAACGAAGTCCGGTACATAGCCACCTACAGCGGTTATTGCTGCTGAGATTTTGCTCATATATTCTATTTTAGATTGACTGGTTTATAAGCATTTATGCCAAAAACAATCAAAAAACGTGTCAAAAATACTCATTTTTGATTAAAAAAGACCTAAAAATCAATTTTTTTGCGTTTTTTTAAAATAAGCACTAAACAAAAAAAACGCTCTTAAAAGAGCGTTTTTTAAATTCTGTATACGATACGACCTATTAGGCTGCGTTTTCTTCTGCAGCTGTTGTATCGACTAAAACTTGTCCTCTATAGTACAATTTACCCTCGTGCCAGTGTGCTCTATGGTATAAATGTGCTTCCCCAGTTGTTGGGCACGTTGCAATTTGAGGCGTTGTAGCCTTGTAATGGGTACGTCTTTTATCTCTTCTAGTTCTGGAGATTTTTCTTTTAGGATGTGCCATTTTCTATATTATTTATCCGTTAATAATTTTTTTAATGAGTCCCAACGTGGATCAATATCCTCTTTTTGGGGTTTATTTTCTAAGCTTTTTGGGCTTAATTCCTTAAGTCTTTCGAGTATTTCTGAGTCTAAAGTTCCATCTTCTACACCAGGATGAATCCGTTTTTGGGGTAGCGATAAAATGATTAATTCATAGATGTAATGAGCGACATTAATTTCGTACTCACCATGAGGGATGATTAAAATCGACTCATGTTCGTTATTATACTCATTTCCAAACTGAACCACTAAATCAAAACTGGTATTAACCGGCATATCAAAAGGTTCGTTTGTGAGGTCACAATCTATAGTAATGGTTCCTTCCGCTTGAAAGTTCAACTCTAAAAAGGTTGATTTTTTTTCAAGGTTTAGAACAACTTTAACGTTTGTAGCGTTAAACTCATCATATTCAAAATGCTCAAAGAACTTATAATCTATATCATACTCATAAACATGCTTTCCAAGCTTTAGCCCTACAAACTGTATGTCAAATGCTTTTAGTGGCTTCATTGTCTCGCATATTTGAGCCTGCAAATATATAAAATTTTATTTAGGGCAACCCTAATGCAAGGCTTTTTTTATTTATCGCTTTCTTGGCTGTCGCAATAATGGATTTGATGTTAATATTTGATTCATTTTTCGATTTCTAAAAATAGACAATCCCGAAAAAATAGCTTCTTTAAAAGAAGTGATATCAGCCTCTCCTTTTCCTGCAATCTCATAGGCCGTACCATGATCTGGAGAAGTCCGTACTTTGTTGAGTCCAGCGGTATAATTGACGCCGTTCCCAAAAGCCAAAGTTTTAAAAGGGATCAATCCTTGATCGTGATATGTGGCGACGATTGCATCAAAGTTTTTGTAGTTTTTTGACCCAAAAAAACTATCTGCTGAATACGGTCCATAGACGAGTTTTCCTGTCTGCTTGAGTGCTTCCAGTGTAGGCCGTAAAACCGTATCGTCCTCCTTACCTATAACTCCATTGTCGCCTGTATGGGGATTTATCCCTAAAACTGCAATCCGAGGTTTTCGAATTCCAAAATCCTGAATTAAAGAGTTGTATATAATTGAAATTTTCTTTTCTATAAGTTCTGCTGTAATCTGATTTGAAACTTCACTTACAGGAACGTGATCTGTTAACAACCCAACTTTTAGGTCATCCGATACCATAAACATCAAACTATCACCTTCGAGTTCTTGAGCTAAATAATCCGTGTGCCCTGGAAATTTAAAGTCCTCAGATTGGATGTTATGTTTGTTAATTGGAGCGGTTACAAGCACATCTATTTGGTCTGTTTTAAGATCTTCGACTGCCGCTTGAAGGGACTTTATGGCATAACCCCCAATTTTTTGATCTTCCTCTCCAAAATTGATGTTAACATCTTCATGCCAAACCGATACCACATTCACTTTAGAGTCCGCCGCTTGACTTGCATTTTTAATTTTATGAAATTCAAGAGTACTTTTAAAGTGCCTTTTGAAAAACGCCAGAGTTTTAACTGAAGCATATACAATAGGGATGCAAAATTCGAGCATGCGTTTATCTTCAAAAGTCTTGATGACCAACTCACCTCCTATCCCATTTAAATCTCCTATAGAAATCCCTATTTTGATTTTTTCTACTTTTTCCATTAAAAATGACGTGTATGTTTGTAATTTTGAATTTACAAATTTAACGAATTAAAAGCATGTTTACAGGAATTATTGAAGATTTAGGGATTGTAAAAGATTTAGTAATCGAGAATGACAACTTACACTTAACGATTGAAAGTGTGTTGGCTCCTGAACTAAAAATTGATCAAAGTGTATCCCACAATGGGGTTTGCTTAACCGTTATTGCGCTGACTGAACACAGCTACAAGGTGACAGCAATCAAAGAAACCTTAGATAAAACAAACCTCAACAGCTTAAATGTTGGAGCAACTGTAAACTTGGAACGTGGTCTAAAACTTGGCGCCCGTTTAGATGGTCACATGGTACAAGGGCATGTGGATCAAGTAGGGACTTGTACTAAAGTAGAAACCCAAAATGGAAGCTGGATCTATTCCTTTAAGTATGATGCTTCTCTAGGAAACCTCACAATTGAAAAAGGATCTATTACCGTTAATGGGGTAAGCCTTACGGTTGTAAATTCTAAAGATGACGGTTTTAGTGTCGCAATCATTCCTTATACCTACGAGCACACGAACTTCAAGCATTTTGAAGTGGGTACCGTGGTGAATTTGGAATTTGATGTGATCGGAAAATATGTTGCCCGTTTGCACGGAGTCCGTTAATTTTATTTCATTAATTTTTGATTCTGAACTTCTAGCAGTGCTTTAATGTCAGACAACAGTTGGATATCTGCTGGCGTCGCAACGGTGACATCTTTTACATCATCGGCTTTTGTTTTGAGCTTATTGATGAATTTAACGACAATAAAAATTGTAAATCCAACGATCAAAAAATCGAGAATAGTTTCGGTAAATAATCCATAATCTATTGAAACCTGACTAGCTGATTCGGTTGCAGTTCTTAAAATCAGTTTTTTATCTTGAAAATTTATGCCGTCAGACAAAAGAGATAAGGGTGGTAAAATGATGTTTTTGACCAAAACATTAATAACCGCATTGAAGGACGCCCCGATTATAATTCCGATAGCCATGTCTATCATGTTTCCTTTCACTGCAAAATCTTTAAATTCTTTAAATAGTTTCATCTGTTGTTAGTAGTATTAATTATTTATTTTTAGTTTCTAATCCAATAGATTTCAATTGTAATTGCACTCGCTAGAGTTGTAATTTTATTGCTCATCGTACAAAATTAGAGATGTAAATTTACTATTTAATTGTAAAGGTTGCAATTTGGATCCTAAATACCCAAAATCATTTAAGTACAAAAAAACCTCCTAATTTGCATTAGGAGGTTTTACTATTTAAAGTTTAGCGCTTCTTATTTAGAATAACTAAAAACTTTGGTTTCAGGGTTAATTCCGCCAATAAAGGTTAAAATTTCATCGGTATGAGATTCAATTGATGACCAGAATTTTTTAGCATCCTCATCCATTGGACCTCCTAAATTTGCCTCTTCATATGCTGCAAAATCTGACCACGAATTGTAAAACTGATAAGTGTGCCAATCTGCCCCTGAACCATAAAGGTGACGACTGGCATAAGCTGCCACTGCATGTCCACTTTCTTTTAATGTTTTTAAACTTCCGTTTTTGATGCCATCAAAAAAAGCTCTGTTAGCTCCCCATTTCGTATCGTATGTGCTAACAACAACAACTTTTGAAGTACTCCAATCTAAGCCTTCGGCTTCAAAACTAAGTTCCTCAAGTCCGTTGCTTTGTCTGATTTGATCGCTATGATTATGGGCATACATCGCAGAGTAGCTTTGAAATTCAGCCATAAGTGCTTCTTTTGCAGCATTATCTAATTTTAACGCTTCTACATTTGCCTGCATAGCAGCATTTGATAAGGCTGGATCATTTACTAAGTCTTGCTCATTGGCATAAAAATCATAAATAGCAAAGGTGTAATCGCCTGCAAACGCATGTGCAAACATCCCTCCACCCGTAATTGTTCGGTCTTCAGAAATTGAAAGGTTGGTAAATTTTTCATGAAGCTCTAGAAACGTTTCAGAGTTTTCTCTGTCTACAGACACATAAGTTATGTTGACCACTTGCGCAGTTACAGCAAAGCTGATTGTTAAAAATAATGCAGTAATAAAATTTTTCATAATAGTTGTATTTAGTTAAGGTTAATTTTTATTTTTTGATGGTTTTCTTAAACTGATTCCACTGGGTCACTTTACCATCAACAATGTGGTAATATTCATAATATATTTCGGAATCAATTTCGGAATTTGGATCAGTGCTTGTGGTTGTAAATTGAGCATTTACCCAATCGCCGGAATCTATGGTTGTTTCTTCCAACCCATCATCCGTAAGGGTGAGTGCAAAAGCATAATTTGTAACCCATGAATTGCCACCTTCAGTTGTAGATTCTGCAGCATCAGCTTTGATTTTATCTACAAACTCTTGAGGAGTGGTGGCAACAAATCCATCATCAAAACTAAGAGATGCTTCATCTGCAATAAATGTTTTCAAAGTTTCATAATCTCGCTTTGCCCATGCCGCATCCAATTGGTTAAAAACATCTACAGCAGCAGATGAGCCCATTTTCACTTGAAAATCTGTATCTGTCAGAAATCCATTTGTAGGTACTTCACAGGGTTTAGTCTCAGAGCAAGACATAAACGTAAATGTGCAAATTAATGCTAAAATTAAAACTTTATTTTTCATGAATTTGTATGTGTATCGTATTTTTCAAATCTATCAAAATTAATTGTAAAACACAAGCTATACTGATTTTATTACTTGAGCTTGTTTTTAGTTCTTCATCCATAACAACAAATTTAAAGGATGTATTTAATTTTAAAAAATTGATTTTATGATAGTTATAAACATATTAACTCATATCACAGGCATATCTTCCTCTTTCAGTTCTGCTATTTCTAAACCTCGTAAATAGGTTAAACTTACATTAGTTATATTTGAATTATGAAAAAAATTCTTTACTTATTAGTTTGTATATCCTTTACTTCCTGCTCTCAAAGTATAAGTAAAATAGG
>Ga0233438_10002881_pt1 | contig 16433 bp, 11 predicted proteins | sample SI_123_September_FD_182720 | JGI IMG/M metagenome (GOLD analysis project Ga0233438, IMG submission 182720) | Seawater microbial communities from Saanich Inlet, British Columbia, Canada - SI_123_September2016_10_MG | ecosystem: Environmental > Aquatic > Marine > Inlet | place: Canada: British...
AAGCCGAAAGCAATGCCAACAACAATGCTATTGCAGGCAGCAAGCCGGTCTCCGCATCGAGTCCCGTTGCCGACAAATGGGCACTCGTTATAGGTATCAGTCAATTTAAAAATCCTGGTATCAATCTCAAATATGCAGCAAAAGACGCAAAAGATTTTAGACAGTATCTTGTCGGCGAGGCTGGTTTTGCACCAGACCACGTCGCTCTCTTGACCGACCAAGCGGCCACACGCGAAAACATCCTCGCCCTGATCGGCGACAAGTGGCTCCCACGAGTTGCCGGCCCCGATGACGTAGTGATCATCTACATATCCAGTCATGGCTCGGCTTCTGCCATGGACATTGGCGGCCTCAACTATGTGGTGGCACACAATACCGATGTGGAAAGTCTTTATGCCACCGGCATTCCTTTGCAGGCATTGACCCAGATGATCAAAGATCGCGTGCACGCAAAGCGTGTGGTGCTCTTGCTGGACGCCTGTCACTCTGGCGCGGCAGAAGTAGCTGCTAAGGGTCTCGTCCGCCAGGCCAACTACGATATCGATAAGGTCGCACAAGGCACTGGCCAGATGATCATTTGCTCCAGCTCGCCTAACCAGGTCTCCTGGGAATCCAAAGGCTACGATAATGGTGTCTTTACTCGCAATCTCATTGCCGGTCTACGCAAAAATGGCAAGGACACGACCATGCGTGAGGCCTTCCAATATATGAAAGACGGTGTGCAAACAGAGGTAATGCGTGATCGCGGGCAAATGCAGACACCAGTACTCAAGAGCGCATGGCAGGGCGAAGACCTGCGCATCGGTCAGTCACCAGACAAGCCCAAACCAGGCATCAAAATAGATATCGGCATACCGGCACCAGCACCTAGCAAAACTACTGCATCTAAAAAATAGTCACCTCAACCCGTGGACTGGCCTAATAAAAGTGCGTGATATTGCCATTGTCGTCTATATCCATACGCACGGCGCTTGGTTCCTTTGGCAATCCCGGCATGGTCATGATCTCTCCAGTAACAGCCACGATAAAGCCAGCACCACTGGATAGGCGCAACTCTCTCACTGTGATCGTAAAATCGGACGGCGCATTGAGTTTGCTTGCATCATCACTAAAAGAATACTGGGTCTTAGCCACGCACACCGGCAGTCTGCCAAATCCATGCTTTTCCAACCACTTGCGCATGGTCAAGGCATCGGCACCAAATTGCACGTCACGTCCACCATACACGCGCTGCACGATCTTTGTGAGCTTGGTCTCGAGATCGTCATTCAGGTCGTAAGCCGGCGAGTATTGCGATGTATCGCGAGGACCTGACGCAAGACTCTGGACCTTTTTGGCCAGGTCTAGCCCACCATCGCCACCTTTGGCAAAGACCTCTGCGATCGAGCACTCGACACCCAGGGCGCGGCAATGATCTTTGATAGCAGAGATCTCCTGTTCGCTGTCGGTATAAAAATGATTGATGGCAACCATGGTGGGCACGCCAAAACGTTGGACAGATCGGATGTGACGTGTGAGGTTATCGAGCCCTTTTTGCAACTGCTCTACATTTGGGGCTCTAAGATCAGCACTGTCTGCGCCACCATGCAATTTGAGCGCTTTGACTGTCGCCACGAGCACTACCGCATCCGGTACCAGATCGAGAGTATTGCGCGCAGTATCATCGCAACGACAGACTATGTCCATGTATTTTTCGAGACCGAGATCGGCACCAAACCCGCCCTCTGTCACGACATACTCTCCCAATAGCAAAGCAAGCCGGGTGGAAAGAATGGAAGATGCACCGTGGGCGATATTGGCGAATGGGCCACCGTGGACTAGTGCTGGAGTGCCGTCGATGGTCTGCACTATATTGGGCCTCAGTGCGTCTTTGAGTATGATCGCCATGCCTTTGTGAGCCTGTATGTCACGGGCAAACACAGGCATGCCCTTGGTTGTTTTGCCCACGCAGATATTGCCCAACCTGTCTTTTAGATCGGAGATGCTCGATGATAGCCCCAGTACAGCCATGACCTCCGATGCAGCAGTGATATTGAAGCCCGCGCTGCGCATCACGCCATTGGCCTTGCCGCCAATGCCCTGTATAATCTCGCGTAAACCACGGTCATTGATATCCATCGCTCGTCTAAAAGTGATAGCTCGTGGCTCTATGGACAGAGGATTGGCAAAATGCAATTGATTGTCGATCATTGCCGCCAATAAGTTGTTGGCAGCTGCAATGGCATGTATATCGCCGGTAAAATGAAGATTGATATCCTCCATGGGGACCAGTTGGCTGTAGCCTCCACCGGTGCCACCGCCCTTTTGCCCAAATACTGGTCCCATCGATGGCTCTCTTAAAGCAGCTATGGCCTTTGCTCCAGTTTTGCGCAGTGCCTGGGCAAGTCCTATAGAAGTAGTAGTCTTGCCCTCCCCAGCCGTGGTGGGAGTGATGGCCGACACCAGTATCAATTTGCCGCGACGTCCATGATCGACACCGCGCATGATGCGCTCTATGCCCTGGTAGGTGAGCTTAGCCTTAAGCTTGCCATATTGCTCGTAATCGTCATCGCCTAGACCGAGCTCTTTAGCGATCTCCTGTATAGGCCTACGGACTGCCTGCTGATTAATCTGTACGTCTGAGAGCATGGGGTCCTTTCGCTTTGTGAAACCGCACTAATATTAGCGACGACTAATGGAAATAGAAATATTGCATTACTAATTATCTCCAATTAAGGGATACGCTTAACAATATGAAACGACAAACAACTTAACGAGCACTAGAATTATCAGAAATTCTGATTCAGGTGGCACAGGGCATCATATGCATTCTCAAAAGGAGCAAAAAGTGAATCCAGGCTTGAATACGGTAGGCTTGAATGTGGTGGAGGCCGGTGCGATGTCCATAATTCCGCAAACCAACACCTACAACTTTAACAACGCAGCAGTCAAAGACTTTGTTGCTCAGATGGCTGCACTCTGCGAGCCCAAAGAGATCTACTGGTGCGATGGCTCCCAGGCTGAAAACGAACGCCTGATAGCCGAAATGGTCTCTCAAGGCAAATTGATCAAGCTCAACGAAAAGCTCCGTCCCAACTCCTACCTTGCCCGCTCAGAAGCCACCGATGTAGCCCGTGTCGAAGAGTGCACTTATATATGCTCGATCTCAAAAGAAGAAGCCGGGCCCACCAATAACTGGATGGACCCTGCTCAAGCCAAGTCTTTGCTGACCGGCCACTTTAAAGGCTCCATGCGCGGACGCACCATGTATGTCATCCCCTTTAGCATGGGTCCCATTGGATCTCCAATTGCTCAAATCGGCGTACAGGTCACCGACTCCGCCTATGTCGCAGTCTCCATGGCTGTGATGACCCGCTCCGGCAAGGCCGCCCTGGTCAATCTACCTGCCGATTCTAAAGCCTTCGTCCGCTGCCTCCACTCCGTAGGTGCTCCCCTGGCACCAGGCCAAAAAGATACAGCCTGGCCCTCCAATCCTGATGTCAAATACATCATGCACTTTCCTGCCACCAGAGAGATCTGGTCCTATGGCTCTGGCTATGGCGGCAACGCCCTGCTCGGCAAAAAGTGCTTTGCCCTGCGCATAGCCTCAACCATGGGCAAAGAAGAAGGCTGGATGGCCGAACATATGCTCATAATGGGCATCAAATCACCAGAAGGCAAAAAGAGTTATTTTGCAGCCGCTCTCCCCAGTGCTTGTGGCAAGACTAATCTCGCCATGATCATCCCCCCCAAGGCACTAAATGGATGGGAAGTCACCACCATCGGTGACGATATCGCCTGGATCAAACCCGGCAAAGACGGCAGACTCTATGCCATCAATCCCGAAGCCGGCTTTTTTGGCGTAGCGCCTGGCACCTCAGTGTCGAGCAACCCCAATGCCTGCGAATCAATTAAGTCCAATTGCATCTTCACCAATGTTGCGCTCACCGCTGATGGTGACGTCTGGTGGGAAGGCCTCACCAAAGAAGCCCCCGAAGACCTAATCGACTGGCAAGGCCAGCCATGGTCCAAGGCCTCAGGCACCAAGGCCGCTCACCCCAACGCGAGATTTACGACTCCTCTGGCCCAGTGTCCCTCACTAGATGAAAACTGGAACAATCCCGAAGGCGTACCTATCGATGCCTTTATCTTTGGTGGACGACGTTGCTCTACCATCCCGCTTGTGACTGAAGCCAAAAATTGGGTCGATGGAGTCTATATGGCTGCGACCATGGGCTCAGAAACCACGGCTGCCGCTACCGGCAAGGTCGGCGAGGTCCGCCGCGATCCAATGGCCATGCTGCCTTTCTGTGGCTACAATGTGGGCGATTATTTTGCTCATTGGCTAGAGATGGGCAAAAAGGTCAAGACTCCCAAGATCTTTGGCATCAATTGGTTTTTGACCGATGCCGACGGCAAGTTTATCTGGCCTGGCTTTGGCGAAAACATGCGCGTCCTCAAATGGATGTTTGAGCGCGTGCATGGCACAGCAGCAGCCAAAGAGACTGAGATTGGGTTTATCCCGCGCTACAAGGATATGGACTTTACTGGCCTGGAAAGCGTAGACGAAAAAGTCTTTGACAAACTCACCACGGTCGACAAGGCTCTGTGGCAACAAGAGCTAGAGCTGCACAACGAACTGTTTGAGACTGTCGAGGATAAATTGCCTCCCGAGCTCGAGGACCGCCGCCAAGAGCTCACTAAAGCGATCGGCAAATGATGCTGACTGACAGTCAGGCTTACGACCTGGGAGTAGATGCCTACCTGTATTTTTTCCCTCTCGTATTGATGGAGTTGACTCGGAGGCAGACGACAAATCTGCCTCCTGGTCAGAGACCTGGCTTTGGACCAGCCAACTCTTTTTCTCATATGCGTGCTTATCCCACTGCTGATTTTCGCGCAGTGGTCAGGCCAAACTTTGACACACTCTACAGCTCGGGTTGGGTCGATTTGACGGCTGGCCCAGTAGTCTTATCTGTGCCCGATTTTGCCGATCGATACTACCTGCTGCCCATCCTGGATATGTGGACTGACGTGATCGCTGTGCCAGGCTGGCGCACAACAGGCACCAAAGCCCAGGATTTTGTGATTACTTTGCCAGGGCACGAGGGCCATCTGCCTCCGCATATGGTGCCTATCCAGGCAAACACAAATCATCTTTGGATTATTGGACGCATCAAGACAGATGGTCCGGATGATTATCCAGCAGTGCATACATTGCAAGATCAACTAAAATTGACACCCCTTTCTCAATGGGGCAAAAAAAATGTCGATCAGGACATAAAGATCGATCCCGATCCTACAATTGACATGAAAACGCCTCCTCTCGATGAGATTTTAAAAATGTCACATCAAGAATATTTTGACCTCGCCAACCATCTCCTTTTAAATCATAAGCCGCATTTTTCGGATTGGTCGCTCGTAATCAGACTAAAACTTGCTGGACTTAGTGATGGTCCTATCTATCAGCACAGTTGGAGTACAGCCACACGATTGGCATTTGAGCGTGGCGCCAGCGACGCACTTAAAATGATGAAAACCAAGACCATGGAAATGGGGACAAAAATCAACGGCTGGATCATGAACACCAATACGATAGGTGTATATGGCAATTATTATCTCAAACGTGCAATCGTAGCTCTCATTGGTTTAGGTGCAAATCAACCAGAAGATGCTATTTATCCTTTATGCACAGGCGATGCAAATGGTCAGCCAATTGTTGGAGGCAAAAAATACATTTTGCACTTTGACAAAGAGCATCTGCCACCGGTCGCCGCTTTTTGGTCGGTCACTATGTATGATGCTGATGGGTTCCAAGTAGCCAACTCGCTTAATAGATTTGCGATTAGTTCTTGGATGCCATTAAACTACAATCAAGATGGCTCTCTAGATATTTACATTCAGCCCCAGAGCCCCGGTTCAGATCAGCAATCAAACTGGTTACCTTCCCCTGACTCTGGTGTATTGGGGATTACAATGAGACTTTACGCTCCAAATCTATCAGCTTTAAATGGTGATTGGGCCCCTCCTGCGATCCAAGCTATTTAGCGACGCGCATACCGATCAGCCGATCTCCGATTGTCTCACCACTAATGCCCCTTTAGGTCGCATGAAGTTTTTCAACCAGCGCGAAAAGCTGGCTGGTATCATATAGACCGTTACCAGAAATATAACTTTAAATCCTCACAGGGTCCGACCAAGAATCTAGCAAATTTCCTGGGCGATACAACCGAGCAGCAAGGAGCAATGCTAGGCTCTTTTGTAAGGGGTGAAAAGCGCGCCGGAACTTCGACAAGATTCTTGAGTATATAAAGAGCCGCTGCAAATGCAAAGCTCAGGAAAAAGGCGAAAAATGAGCAGCAAATCTTCAATTCTCATTCGCGGAATAACTGTCCTACTGTGTTTGATTTTTCTTGCGTTTTTTTTGATTTTTCAATTTATGGATAAGGCACCTAAATTCTATAGTTTAGGAATTTCCGGCGATCCACCTATAATTACCTTCTACGAGTTGGCAGATCACAGAAGGACGAATCTTGGTAATGTAAGGGTTTTCGAACTTGATTCTGGAGCTGGAGCGATAAAGGAGATGTGGTCGATTAAAGACGCCTCCAGCGAGGCAACTAAAGGGAATCTGAGCAAAATCATTTATGGAGAGGTCCCTAATAGTTGGAGTGAATCTTCTCCTGCAAGGCATTTAGATATGAACCGGAGTCACCGCTTAATCCTGGTTACAGTTAATGGCACGTTCAGTATCGACTTTTCAGGCCGTTCAGATTGGAACAAAACCTCGATGAGTTTCTCCCGTTAGGTGTGTTCACTGTGCCACCAGCACCAGCTCCCGTTGGCGGTGGACCTTTCTCCGAGATATTCGGTAACTGGGGGCATTAGGTGCATTGACCCCACCCCCAAATCTTGAACCAAGCCAAGTAGACGATTGAACATATTTGAGTCATAGTTTCAATCAGTCAGGAGAAGGTCGAAATGAAAAAGAGTCGATTCACGGATGAACAGATAGTCACGATTCTCAGAGAGTCTGAGGCGGGTACTACAAACGCAGAGCTTTGCCGCAAACACGGCATCTCAAACAACACGCTATACAACTGGCGATCCAAGTACGGCGGTATGCAATCTACTGATGTCAGACGCCTTAGGCAGCTGGAAGAAGAGAACACGCAGATGAAAAAGCTGCTCGGAGAACAGGCGCTGTTAATCGATGGCTACAAAAATGCACTCTCAAAAAAGTATTGACCACCTCTCAAAAACGAGCCGCTGTTGCAGCATTTGAAGAGGTGGGGGTAAGTGAGCGAAAAGCTTGCATTGCTGTGGGTTTGTCCAGGGCCACCCTGCGACACAAAAGCACCAAGAAGGATGATTCTGCTCTGCGGAATCTAATAATAGAGATCGCGCATGCAAGAAGACGATTTGGCTATGAGCGAATTACATGGCTGCTGAAGCTTGATGGAATGTCCGTCAACGAGAAGCGAGTTTATCGGATTTACAAAGAGGAGGGGTTGCAGGTGCGTAAACGTTGCCGCAAGAGAGAACGCCGAATTCGCAAGCCGCTTGAACCGGCTTCATATCCGTGTCAACGCTGGTCTCTAGACTTCGTTAGCGACAGCTTGTCCAGCGGCAGACGTTTCAGAACCTTGAATGTCATCGATGAATTTACGCGCGAATGTATGGCCATTGAGGTGGACTTTAGTTTGCCTGGAGAGCGAGTCGTGAGAGTGTTAGACCGACTCGTTTGGTGCTATGGCAAGCCAGATAGCCTGGTGTTAGACAACGGCCCAGAATTCACCGGTAAGGCGCTCTTTAACTGGTCGAAAAAACTAGAGGTAAGCCTTGATTTTATTCGACCAGGAAAACCAATGGAAAATGGAATTTGCGAATCCTTTAACGGGCGATTTAGAGATGAATGCCTGAACGAAGTATGGTTTCGTTCAATCGATGAGGCGCGCACCATCACTGAGGAATGGAGGCAGGACTACAACACGATCAGACCGCATGGATCGCTGGGAAGAATCGCACCTTCGGTATTCGCTCAGCAATTTCGAGAACAGCAATTGTCTGCTTGACGTGGTACAAGAAAATGGGTGGGGTCAACAGAAACAAAGAATGACTGCTACAAGCCAAATAACGCACGAAGCAGGTGCGGCAAATTAAGACTGTAAATCCTTAGTAGGATTAGGGCTGGGGGTAGAGTTTGCTCCGTCTCAATTTTTGCGATTGTCTACCAGGCGCAAACCAAAGATGGTTTCTATAGAACGACGCGCATATCGATCCGAAAAATAGAGTGTAAAGGCACCGATAAAAGCAGAGAGTATGGCGACAATCAAGATATTGAGCGGAGATAGAGCGATATCAGAAAACTTTGCTAAACCAGAACTGACGCCGACACCAAAAATGATCATCAGAGTGAGATAGACAGTATCAAACAATCCATAAAAAAACTGTCGCACTCGCGGATATCGATGGGTCTCGAGCCCGGTCCCAGTCCCCATCACAACTAAAGAGCACTTGATCAGCCGATCTCCGATCGTCCCTCCAGCAATGCCATCTCGCATCATTGCACAATAGGAGCCATAGACAAGCAAAACAGCAAGGTAAATGTTGATTGTAGCCATTGTAAATCCTTCGCTATCAAACAGATCCCAATGCAAAACATAAACGAGCCCTCCTGCTATGAGAAAGACTGGAGTTGACGCCACTAAAAAGTCGACCAGATAGCCCGATGCCCTATCGGCAGCCAGTATAATCCTCTGCCTGAGCGTGAGTTGGACAATCTTTGAGAGCTCGCCCTGTACGACAACTAGAGCATCGTGATCGATCTGGCTAGCAATGAGATGCGAGCGAGAAAATCGAGGCAGGACTTCGTATTGCATTTGCATATCGATAAAGCTGGTAAAAAAACTGGAGACTGCCATTTTTTTGAACAACCAGAAAAACGAAATAACCGCTACAAGCCAAATAATGCACGAGTGGAAAATCGAAACATTGCCAAAGCTAAGCGCGCACGATACGCCGATTACGACGACTCCGAACAGAACGGCATAGCTCAAAAACTGAAACCATGACTGCAAGCTGTACTGGATCTCGAGCCATACACGTCTTTCGGGAAAAGTAGCCTGCACTACATGTATCCCCATCATTGCTTCACCTGGCGTCGGCATATTGTTTGCGATCTTAAACATATAGCGCAAAACTATTATCGGAAGAGGGCTTGCAAGCACAGCCCCGAGCCAGGGCGAGCAGGCTGCCCCGTCAACTCCAAATAAAATGAAAGGCAGCAAGGCCAGTACAAAGATCGCCCCGGCAGCCATATTGTCGATGATCACGCTAAAGGCCTGACGATAATGGCTTGATTGCCAGAAGGCCTGCAAAGGCGCGATTTTCATATGTCACTTCGATGCTCGCTCACTGTAATCAGAGACTTCTCCATTTTTTGATTATATGTCAAACATCTGGCTTCACGTCTTTCTGAGCCAGCCATCTATCAGATTGAGTAAGGCCTGAGCGATCAGGCCTCCAGATCAAAGTGCCTATTATGGCAAATACTAAAAATGCCGGGGCTATGCTCCAGATCTGCATCTCCGCCACTCTAAACACAATCCAGAACCCATATAATGGAAACAACAAGGAAAAGTAAGCAATATAGAAAAAGAAGTATTCTCGCAAAAGATTGTCGCTTGACCAATCTCGCGCCTCTACATAATACAATTTGGATCGAGAGATCAATTGGCCAAGGGTTGGCCAATGCAACACATTTTGCGAAAAGCGACGATAAAGCATCAAGGGTACAGGAAGGCCTATAGGCAATATCAAGCACAATACTAAAAACCAGTGCTGCAAAATACAGGCGACTACGAACGGCACGTACACAAGGATACAATCGACAGCTATCGCGCAGGATCTCTTGCAACCCAACACATAGGATCGCGTGAGGCTAACGGGAGGGTTTTCTTCTCTCTCGAGTTGCAGTTGTCCGAGCCGCTCATAATCCACTTGATTGATGATTGCAGTCGTCTTACTGGGTCGCTCGTGGATGCGCTCCAGCATGTCCGCATGAGGCTTGCTAAACAGTGAGTCAAAAAGTCGGATAAATACATAGATAAAGGCAATTGCCACTATATTTAGCCAGGCGGCATAATCGACTTTGTTGTAAGCGACCACCATCACATACACGATAAGAGAGCCCACCACGACGAGCAGTGCGACCGACAGCCATTGCCAAAAAGCATAAGCAGTCTCCGCGTCTTTGGTACGCAGCGGATAGGTTTCCTGTACTACATGGATTCCTGAGATGGCTTCGCCCGGAGTCGGCATATTGTTCCAGACTTTAAAAAACAAACGAAAATAAATGATAGGCAACGGCGAAATTGCCAGCGCGATGATTATCCATTGCCAATTGAGATTTGCACGGCTAACAAAGATACTGGCCAGGGGTATGAGCATCAGACCACTAGCCAGCATATTGTCGATGATTATGCTGGTAGCCCTTCTAGCCGTGGTCTTGAGAGACCTTGCAGTCGAGACGGCAGGTTGAGTTCTTTCCTCGACCATTTACTTACCCGATCGGGCCTTTTCTTTCTCTTTGGCTTTTTCCCTTTTGATTTGACGCTTGGCCTCTGCTCTGGCTTCTTCTTCGGCGAGTTCGCGGGCTTCTTTCTGTCGTGCCTTAAACTCGAGATAGTAAGCGTAGTTGCCATGGAACAATGTCATCTTGCCGTCTTCGATTTCGACGATCTTGTTAGCCACCTGGCTCAAAAAGTATCTATCGTGAGACACGACTATGAGAGCTCCAGGAAAGGAGATCAAGGCTTCTTCTAGGGTTTCTTTGGCGGGTATGTCGAGGTGGTTGGTAGGTTCGTCCAATACCAAAAAATTGTTGGGGCCAGTCAGCATTTTGGCGAGAGCCAGACGTGCCTTTTCGCCACCACTGAGAGTACTGACTTTTTTAAAGACGCTATCGCCGCTAAACAAAAACTTGCCCAGCAATCCGCGGACTTCTTTTGTTTCCCAGGTAGGGACCTGTTCCTGGATGGTATCGAGTACGGTGATCTCGAGATCTAGAGCCTCGGCCTGATTTTGCTCAAAATAAGCCAGATTGACATTGTGCTCGCCTATCTTTACTTCACCGTCAAAAGGCTTTTCTTTGCCGCACAATAGCCTCAAAAAGGTCGACTTGCCGCAACCATTTTTGCCAAGGATAGCTATCTTGTCGCCTCTCTCAACCATGAGATTGGCGCCAGTAAAGATGATCTTGTCGTCGTACATGTGCGATACGTCGCGAGCCACTGCGACTTCGCGGCCGCTGCGCGGTGCATCTGCAAACTGAAATTGCAAAGTCCGCTCTTCTGATTCGGGAGCGTCGACCAATTCTACTTTTTCTAGTTGCTTTTCGCGACTCTTAGCCTGGGTAGACCTGGTAGCAGATGCCCTAAATCTATCCACAAAGGTCTGTTGCTTGGCCATCTCTTTTTGCTGGCGCTCAAAGGCAGCTAACTGCGCATCGCGATTGAGCTGCCGCTGCTCGATATAGCTCGAATAATTGCCGTGATAGACAGTGGACACTCCACGCTCCATTTCGACAATCGAAGTGCAGACTCGATCGAGAAAATGTCTGTCGTGCGAGATGACCGCCATGGGCGTGGTGCTTGAGCGCAAATAATTTTCGAGCCATTCGATGGTCTCGAGATCGATGTGGTTGGTAGGCTCGTCGAGGAGCAATACATCGGGCTTCTGCAAAAGGACCTTGCCGAGATTCATCCGCATCTGCCAGCCACCACTAAACTCGGACACCAGCCTATCGCTATCGCCAGGAGCAAAGCCCATGTCCTGCAGCATCTTGTCGATCTTGCCGTCTTGCAGATAGCCACCCTTGGTCTCAAACTCGTGCTGCAAATTGTCCATGCGCTTGAGGAGCTTGTCCAACTCTTCGGGGGTCGCGGTCTCGAGCTTTTTATGCACTTCGTGCAGATCGTGCTGGATAGCATTGAGCTCGACAAAACTACGAAAAAACTCATCTTTGACCGTATTGGTCTCGATCACGTCAAACTCTTGCTCGAGATAGCCGATCTTGCAATTGTTGGCCTTCATCACCTGTCCCGATGTAGGCTCGATGAGGCCCATGATGATTTTGAACTGAGTCGATTTGCCGCCGCCATTGGGGCCGACCAGGCCAATCCGATCGCCTGGCTTGATCTCCCAGGTGACATCGCTCAACACTTCGCCATGCGGGTAGATTTTACTGATACTGTCGAGCCTGAGCACTGCCGGTTTCCTTTTTGCGATCGATATATGTAAGAGCTTGTTTAACAGTTTAAGAGACCAAAGAGTCCAAACGCAATTAAAGCCTTTAAAATAATGCCATGAACAACCCTCGTACCCAGCAAAATCAGGGCAGTGCTGACGCCCAGGACGCGCTTGCCGAGCGCATCAAGCCCCTCAGAGACGATGTGCGCGCCCTTGGCGTAATATTGGGTGACACTATTAAGCGCTTTGAAGGAGAGGGGGTCTTTGCCGAAGTGGAAAGACTGAGGCATTTGTTCAAGCAAATCCACCGCACCCCCGATGCTGCAGAGGCGGCGAGCTTGAGAGAGGAAGCGGTAAAACTCATCAAAAGCCTTGATCTGGATGATGCAATTCGCATTACCAAGGCCTTTCTCACTTATTTTGACCTGATCAATATTGCCGAGCAAAACCATCGTCTCAGGCGGCTTGCGCAAGCAACTGAGACAAAAAAGGACGGCACGCTGGAGAGTCTGTACGAGCGCATGCCTGAGCCTGGCCAGGACTTTCTCGATGTGCTGGAGCATTTAGACATCCAGGTGGTCTTTACGGCGCATCCGACCGAAATCACTAGACGGACTGTGCTGCTCAAGCAGCTCACGCTGTCGGCCTTACTGTACAAGCAGGACCACGCCTTGCTATCACGGGCGGAGCGCAAGCAGATCGAGGATGGGCTCAAGGCAGTCGTAGAGTCGCTTTGGCTGACGGATCACGTGATTCATTTCAAGCCATCGGTAATGGACGAAGTCAAATATGGCATATATCACTTTCACAATGTTGTGATCGATGCGGTGTTGGACGTCCATGAGTCATTGCTGCACAAGGCTTTTGAGATCATTGACGCGAGTGAGCGCAACACACAGGACAAAGACGAGCTCAAAAAGCGGCTGCAGGGCTCGACCTTTATTACTTTTGGATCATGGATCGGTGGCGATCGCGATGGCAACCCCTTTGTGACGCCTCAAGTGACGCGCAATACTCTGGCCTATCAGCGGCAGGTAATCCTCAATCATTATCTCAAGGATCTCGAGACTCTCTTTGATGATCTGAGCACTTCCAGCAATTGGTCCAGACCGAGCGAGGAGTTTTATCGGGGGCTGGAGGCAGATGCTCAACTCTTGCCGGAGATCAGCGCAAAATATGGAGAGCGTTATGCCCTCGAGCCCTATCGTCTCAAGCTGTTATTTATCCAGGCAAAATTGCGCAAGACATTGGACTGCAGCATAGGCGGCTATGGGCTGGCACAAGACCTAAAAGCCGATCTCGGCCTTATTCTGAGCGATATGGATGGTAAAGGCCTGGAGTATTCGCTCACCAGTCTCAGGCGCTTGATGCATGCTGTCACCATATTTGGTTTTCATCTAGCCAAGCTCGATATGCGACAGCACTCCAATCGCCACAGGCAAGCCATGCACGAGATCTTGCAGCAGATGCAGATCGGCCCGCAAAGCTTTATCGACCTGGACGAAGAACAAAAAATCAAAGTCCTCCTCGACGAGATCCAGACAAAGAGGCCACTTGTGCCATGGCATCTTGATTTTTCGCCAGAGACCAATGAGACCATCGAGACTTTCAGGACCATGGCAGAGATGCAGGATCTCCATGGGACAAAGGCCATCGATACATATATCGTCAGCATGACCGAAGAGGCCTCCGATCTATTGCTGGTGCTGGCCCTGGGCAAGTCTCAGGGATTGTTTCAAAAAGGTCGCACTATCTCGGTCGTCCCGCTATTCGAGACGATCAACGACTTGCGCAGGGCGCCTGAGATATTTAAGACCTTGCTAGACCATCCGGACTGCGGTCCTTTCTACCGTGAGTATCTAGCCAGGCGCGGTAATCTGCAGGAGATCATGATCGGATACTCCGACTCAGGCAAAAATGGTGGCATAGTCACGGCCAACTGGGAGCTCTACAAGGCACAGCGCAAATTGGTCGAGGAAGCTTCGGCCATGGGCATCAAGCTCCGGCTGTTCCACGGTCGAGGTGGCACCATAGGCAGAGGCGGTGGCCCAACGCACCAGGCTATACTCGCTCAACCGCGAGGCACCGTGGATGCCACTATCAAGATCACCGAACAGGGCGAGGTCATTAGCTCAAAATATGCCTTGCACGATATAGCCACTCGCAACTTTAGCCGACTTGCAGCAGCAGTAGTGGAGGCTTCGCTCCCCCATCAGAGCGATCCGCACAAAGACATGTCGCAATGGCGGACCATCATGGCCGATCTGTCAGAAAAAGCCTTTCATGCATTTCGTGGCACAGTCTACGACAATCCTGATTTTGTGCACTTCTTTAACCAGGCAACGCCAATCTCCGAGATCGCCAAGCTCAATATGGGCAGCCGCCCGACGAGGCGCAACACTGGCTCTGCGGCAATAGAGGATCTCAGGGCGATTCCCTGGGTCTTTGCCTGGACTCAAAACCGCTTTATGCTGCCCGCATGGTTTGGTCTGGGCAAGGCCTACGAGCAATTGATTGCCGAGCAGCCCGAGGTCTTGCCTGTCATGCAAAAAATGTACCAGGGCTGGCCGTTCTTTAGAGGTTTGATCCGCAAGATCGAAACAGCTCTAGCTGTAGCAGACTTTGATATTGCCGAGCACTATGCCAAAAGCCTGGCTGATGACAAGACAAGAGCCACTGTCTTTAAGCCCATCGAGGCCGAGTTTGCAGCCACGCGGCAAGCAGTGCTGGAGATCTCCCAGCAACAAAGACTCTTGCAAAACGTGCCCTATCTCGATCATTCAATTGGTCTGCGCAATCCTTATGTAGATCCGCTCAGCTATCTGCAGGTGCATTTGATAGAGCGTCTGCGCAAATTTCAGGATCAGAATCAGGATCAAGATCAGGATCAGGACGGCCCCGATCGAGAGATGCTTACCGAAGCCGTATTGATGACCATCAACGGCATTGCCGAAGGTCTGCAAAATACAGGCTGAGCTCAGGCCATATAAACTAGTCTTATTGCAAGGCCTGCATCTTTTGCATCATCTTTGTTGCCATTTCATTTTGCTTGGTCATCTGCAGATATGGCACGTAGGCATTGAGCAATTGCTTGACGCCAGCCTTATTGCCGCTTTTTTCGAGCATCGGCAGAGACTTGGCAAAATACTGGCCGGCCAGTGGATAATTGCGAGTCAATAAGGCAAAATTGGCCAAGCTGGCATACAGCGCGCCCAGCGCGTTGGCGACTGCCTTATTATCAGGCTCGGCTTTTTGCGCAGCGAGCAATTTTTGCTCGGCATCGACAAACCGGCCTTGCTGCATTAGCTTGCTAGCATCGTTGATCTGACCGGCGACTCCCACATAAGCCGTGCTGGCCTGCTTTACGAGCTTGCCATTATTGGCGGTGGCGAGAGTAGGATGGCGATAGATGGCTGCTATTGTGGCTTTATCAGCAGCACTGAGCCCCTCTCGCTTGTCATCGACTTGCGATCTGTAATACATGATGTCGCTTGTATTTGCACTATGCCCGGTGACACCCAATGCGTGCCCGATCTCATGCAAGGCAAGATTGTAAAAATACCTGTCTGTCAAAGTAGAAGTAGTCGACCAGGACGGAGGCTTAGTCAAATACAAGATACGCCCAGTGATGATGCCGTTGTTGTCGTGCAGCATCTGGGCTTCGCCTAACTCGTCTTGTGATTGCATCTTGCTGGCATCATCGGTAAATGCCACCACCAATGATGCACCAGCCGCGGTCTCTGCATATTTAAATACGACCTTTCCTCCCAGCGCCGCCTGCCACTCTGCCATGGCCTTTCTCACCAGGGCCTGCAGCTCGGGCCGATACCCCGGCACTCCCTCAGCCGGCTCAAAATAGACGGTCACCGGCCGCCGATCGGCTGGCCAGTAAGAAGGCACTTGCCGATCCAGCTCGCCATAATACCCCTCTGACTCTGCTGCAGAGCACAATGACTGCATATTGCCGAAGCACAGCCCTGCCAACAAGATAGATATTTTAAGAGTGTTTGTGCACCTGGGCCAAATCATCGCTTAATCGCCCCCATATCGCTAAAATCATATCTGCCCCGCCTTCGAGTGATTTCATCATGCCTTTCGACCCTAATAGCCTCGCTCAAAAAGACTCCAATATCTTTGGTCTGCCCTTTACCGAGCAAGAGGCGCAGATAGTCATCATTCCAGTGCCCTGGGAGGTGACAGTG
>Ga0233438_10002888_pt1 | contig 16413 bp, 23 predicted proteins | sample SI_123_September_FD_182720 | JGI IMG/M metagenome (GOLD analysis project Ga0233438, IMG submission 182720) | Seawater microbial communities from Saanich Inlet, British Columbia, Canada - SI_123_September2016_10_MG | ecosystem: Environmental > Aquatic > Marine > Inlet | place: Canada: British...
CACCCACCTGCATTACCTGTCCCCCACTAGGTAGACCAGCAACAATTTGTGTGGGGAGTCCTACTGATTCTGTTATCTGAACACATGTCTTATCGATGAGTTCATAACCAGTAACTCTCTTTCTAAATCCTTCTACTAATGTTCCTACAGGTTCTTGGGCCTTCTGTACTTTTGTAGGACACTCTACATTAGCAGTAGCTGGTGGAGGTGGGGGTGGTGTATCTGTTTTTGGTGTTGGTGGTGTAGGTTTATCTGGTTTTTGAGAGTTCACCTTAGGTGCTCCCGTCATAATCATCTGGTTTGGTTCATAAGAAAGAGGATTAAAATTGGGAACACCAGAATCGCAAAACGTAACCACACCATTAGGATCGTCCTCTCTTAATTGATTATTTTTAGCAGTATTAGTTTCTGTTGCCTCAACACACCCTGGTATATTAACCACAGGCACACCAATGTTTACAACTACTGGTGGAGCCTGTGGCAGACTTTGACCTGAAGGTATTGGGATACCTACTTTTGGTACAAAAATATTACCTATTTGTATCTCTTCAAATCCAATTTCAATTTTAGGAATATCCATTAGTCATTAAAAGCATCTACGATACTAGTAAAAATAGAATGAAAAAACACATAAAGAAAAAACGTTTTTTGTGCGTCTTTTCTTTCACGTTTCGATGCAGTCATAGTATTATATCAACTACATCTATTTAACAACTTTAAAAAGGCAGTGCAGGACCAGTTGTAGAAGGAAGACCACCACCGACACTAGGGATTTCACCACCAGTTACACCAGGAAGTTCTGGCATCATTCCACCCACAAGTCCTGGCAATGCACCAGTTACAGCTTCCATTACAGCTTCAGTTGCTTTTTCTTTTACATCTTCCAAAATTGCATCTTTTTGGACGTAGACATAAGCACCACCACCGATGATGGATGCAGTTCCCAAGAACGATAGAACTGCGAGAACGTTAATTAGTTTTTGCATTAGTAAATTTTATACGTGACTTTATTTAGATCAGTTCTGCTATAGAGATCTTACTTGACTAAATATGGTATAGGGTCTATAATAGATCCATCGTTCATCCCCCGTAAGGAGGACGCAAGTAAGTCGCGGAACGGAGCCGTTCATCCCATGTTAGAACTATTATTCTATTCATCACTCACCTGCCAACAAGCCGATTCAATTATGATTCGGATGAGAGCAAATGAGAATATTCCTCCTGAATATAAGGTGGAATTGATTGAGGTCATGAAGGAATCAACACCTGAATGCTACCCATGGGACGCAAACGACTGAAGGAACGGGGTTTAACCACCTCTACTTTCAGGAGTACAAATCATGAACACACTTACAATCATCAAAAAGCAGATTGAAAAAGCTGCTCGTTTGCATGATGCACAAATTCTTATGACCACATATCGTGGTGTTAAGTATGAGTGCGATCACTCAGGCGATTCAGTACATGGTACATTCTGCTATCGCGGTCGCACTTATAGTAAGTGATCGCTTAAAAAATCAAGAGGGTCTCTGACCCTCTTTTTTTATGGCTTCTTCTCCACTGTAGGTGATTGTCTTGGTTCATCATCTTCCTTCTTTTTCTTAGAAGGCATGACGCCAAACGTAGCTAAAGTCCCAGTAAAGACACTGGCGATAAAAGTTGGATCAATATTTTTCTGAGGAACACCAGGAACAGTTACATAATTAAGAGTCAGAATTGCTGCTGACCATCCAAGTATGATAACTCGGACGAGAGTTGATACACCCTCATCCGCCCATTCAAATTTGTTCTCCTTTTTGGCTTCCTCTTTTTTTGGATTAGTATCCATTTTAAAGAGTTTTAAAGGCACAATTATTTATGCCGATGGAGTTTCTGGAGCCGTCTTTTTCTTACCAATGTTATATTTGGCCTCTAGTATCCACTCAGTTTTTTCAGAATATCCAAGGATCTTAATCTGACTCAGAGGAGATACATCTTCAATCTTATCTGTATTAATAACTGTAATCAATCCCCAGTCGGATAGGAGTTGAACAATTCTATTTCTGCGTTGAACATCATTCAAAGAAAGGTTTGCCTTTTTACCGTCAAGAGCAAACAGTTCCTTAAAATGTACAATGTAATACTTTCCCTGCTTGTGGAGGATGTGACAGGATTGGTATAGTTTTTTTTCTTTTCGAGAAGCGACACCAATACGAGTCAGAGTCTCACGAACTTTTAGAAAGTCGTCAGGTTCTTTAAGAACCACTTCTACCATTTGTTCGGGGGTCCAAACAAAAGTAGATTCACCAGCAATTAATGTCATGTTTTACCACCTTGGTTTAATTTAGTCGCGATATGTTGTAGGTGATCTTCAGTCAAAATCCTGAGCGCGGCTCTGGCTTTATCATTACTATATCCGTAGTATTTTTTTACTACTTCTAGATCATCAAATTTATCTTTTTTCAACCAAGGAGAAAATCTCTTCTTAGGTTTGATACTATTTATAAAAAAGTCATACTGCAACCTCTTATCAAGGTAGTGGGCGACATTCATTTCATTGGCAAACAAAATTGTATCCATATGTCCTGCTAGACATTTGTTAATAACGTATGGTGGATACTCCTTCTCAGAGAGAGGATACTCATCAAGTATGTTGATTTTGGAGATGTTGATACTATTCAACCAGTCTTTCAGTTCCATAATTACTCACGATCAATGTAAACGACAGTACTATCTTTTGATAGCAAAGAATCTTTAATATAAAATCCACCAGATTGTGGATCACAATCTCCACAGGTATAGATGTCACATGCAGCAGTACCCTTCTCAGGCCATGTGTGAATAGAGATATGACTCTCTGACAACATGGTTATAGCAGTGACTCCTTGAGGTTGAAACTGATGCCAGATGGTCTGCAAAACAGTTGCACCTGATCTCTCTGCAGCAACCTCTAACATCCTACAGATATACTGAGGGTTATTAAGTAACTCTGGATCACACTGGTAAAGATTAAGTATGAAGTGTTTACCCATGGCTAATCGCCTCATCCCATGAAGTGTTTATCATCTTATAATATCAATTGTAGAATTTTTGGACCAAACTTCTAGTTCTGTACGCAACCTATTATCAGACTTCAAGGATTCATAACGCTTGGAAGACTTTTTCTTCCACCACTCAACAATGTTTTCCATATAGAACTTGTCAAAGTTCTGTGGATTCTTGATTAGAGTTTCTTCTTGTCCATTGATAACTTCTCTGACGTTAGAGAATCCATAGTCAGACATGTAGAATCTCTTTCTTTCAGTAAGACTCAATGCTTTAGTCAAAATCTTTAGGAATTCAGAGTGTTGATCTAGGTCAGTATCTTTCAATGTAGATTTGATTAGAGCAATCATCTTTTGTTGTGTCTTCAGTTTGCGACTGGAAGCACCTTCCTTAACAATTGTCTTGTTATTGTTTCTTGCCCTGAACCAATCATCTAGGTCTGCAAACAGATCATCATGTATCAATGGAACAAAGTTACTGTCAGTCAATCCTTTGAACCTCATGTATGGTTTGAGACCATCATACTGAGATGATGATTTACTAGAACCATATAGAGATGTAGTCTCAAAAAGACAAATGTCAGTGTTGTATTTTTGATTCAGTTTCTCTCTTGCTTCATGAGAACAACACATAAGAGCAAGGAGTTTACCACCAAGATAGTTAAACCCAAATGGTTGTGTAGGGACAATAATAAATCCCATGATGACATGACGATTGAACCTAGTAAGATCAGGCAATCTACCAAGGAACTCATTCCTAGGTTTAGAGTTGATCACTGGTGAACCAAATCGAATGAATCCAACAATTTTATTAGTATTTCTTTCCTTTACAACCCACTTCAAAGTCTTGCCTGGAATACTATCCTCAATTACATGAGAGGCAGTCAGTTCAAGATAGTTTTTATAAACTTCATTGTCCATCTCACAAACAACAAAATCCATATCTTCTGGATGCATGTCAAATTCACAGAACATATCATCCTCTGGACCATATCCAGGGAGAGATGCAGGAACCTTAGACATACGATCTAGTTTTACTTCACGAAAGTAATCGTCAATACGATCAAAGTTCTGAAAGTAATTGATAAAAATATTAGAGGCATATCTCGCTTCGTCACTAGTCAACATCATTTGAACTGACACTCCACCATAATCTCTGTTAGACACGCAAGGAGATTGATCTCCTGATCAGCAGCAAAGGCAGACTGATACTGATATTTAGCAATGATCAGAACTGCATTGGCGATGGATGGTCCCTCCATCTCTGTATACAGAGAGTCGTAGATGGACCTGAGAACGCTCGTAGGGTCGTTGTCTAGGTTTTGTACCACCCACTTACGAACGGTGGGGAACTCCCTCTTACGGAGTGCATCCATGAGGGACTTGGTTTGTACTGCACTGACATCAGAAAGGATGCCAGAGTCGATTGTACCACCTGCAGAATACCTCTGCAGTTCGTTTAGGACTCTTCTCCAGTCTGGGAAGTATTTGTTGATGATCTCCGCAAGTACTTTTTGGTCGTATCCAACGCTTTCCTGATCCAAGATTTGTTGAACTCTTCCAAAGAAACTGCCTGCGAGTACAGCGCGCTCTTTTCCTTTGAGAGTGAAGTCGATGCAAGAACATCGACTGTGCAAGGGTTCGATAATTTTGTTTCTATAATTGCAGGTGAAGATGAATCTGCAATTTTTAGAGAACTCCTCAATAGACGCCCGTAAGAGGAGTTGTACATCATTGGTTGTGTTGTCAGCTTCATCAATGATGATGACTTTGTGTTTAGCAGATGACGTAAGTGAGATGGTCGCAGCGAAAGATTTCGCATGGTTTCGGACAGTATCGAGGAATCGTCCTTCATCGGATCCGTTGATGACATAATAGTCGGCCTTAATTTCATGGCAAAGTGCTTTAGCTACAGTGGTCTTACCAATACCAGGAGGACCAGATAACAATAGATTAGGGATCTCTCCATTCTTTACAAAATTTTGAAATACTGTTTTAGTTTTATCTGGTAGAATACAATCTTCAATAGACTTGGGTCGATACTTTTCAACCCAGAGAAAGTCATCACGCATAATTATAGGGGAGTAGGGTTACCACAAAGAGTTGCACTAGGCATCTCTGATTCAAAAATTTTCTTCGCCTCATGTTGATAAAGTGCATGGATCACCTTGTAATAATACTTGGTGGATCCAGGCAATCGATATCTACATTTCCAATCTCTATTCAAAAGAGGAATCAGGCTCGCAAGCAATAAAGTATTCTACACTATTCAATCGATTTGTAAACAGTGAAACATTTGACTTACTCATCTGAACATTGTAGTCACCAGGCAAAAGTTTCAGATTCTCTACCTTGAGGTTGAAACAGAAAATATCCTCAGTCGCACCTACCTGGACCGAGAAGACGTTAGAAGTATCATTCTTGCGGTCACGTACCACCAGTTCGATTTCTTCACCGTTACCGACCACAGAGAGGTCATCTACACGATAGACAATAGCAGCACGTTGCAGGGCAATCAACTGACCGTCAGTAATATCGAACACAACATCAACAGAAGGCATTTCAACTTTCTTTTCTGGAGGCGATGTGATGACAGACGGATCAGCATAAAAATATTTGGTGCGAGTACGAGAACCAGTTTCTTTGATCAAACAATAACCTCTGTTAGAGAAATCAAAGTCAGGATTTTTGAAGAGTCCAATCACACCTAGGAACTCACCAAGGTCATAGATGGAAACTTGACTATCAAAAGTCTCCTGAGTTGTCATACTGGCAAGAATGTTCTTTGTCACTGCAAGAGTACTGATCTCATTGCCAGGTTTGATGACAATAGATTTGTTGATTGCAGAGAAGTTCTTGAGAGCGTTGATAGTAGTAGAAGAAATGTTCATATTCATTGAGGGTAGCTTTCAGTAGTGTTTGACTTGTCAGAGAAGTGGAGTAGAAGCAATGCGTAGTGAAGGATCTTAATGATATCACGACGGGCAGTGCCTTTACGATCATATCGTGAAGCATACTTCAAGATGTTACTACGGCAGAATGCCTCAGCATCTCCACATGCTTCAATTAGATCTAACGTTTGAATACTGTCGTTACCAGCAGAATAATGTTGTCCATAAGTTCCAGCAATGTAATCACTGAGTTCCTTTAATAGAGCATCTTCATTGTATTTTTTGGCCATTAGGCTCCCATTACATAACGAATTTGTTTATGATAACACGTAGTTATCTCATTGTCAACTGTGACAACAGTGTATATTGTCTGACCATTTCTATAGGTACAGTTTAGAATTTTGACTGTACCCATAGTGGTTGCAGCAATAGTATCAGGTTTCAGTATCATTCTCCTCTTTCGATGCAAGGTTTTCATCAAGGGCTGCATAGAGTTGCAGAAAAGATTGTTTGGTATCTTCATCAAATCGGTTAACACACATTTCAATTGCTTTCATTTTATCACCAAAGATCTTATACGCTTGAACAATATGCACTAGACGACGGGTAGAGATGAGTTCATCCATACCACCATCATAGAAGGTCTTACGAATACCCTCAGACCAGTCACAAAGACGTTGATTGAAGTCTGTGTCACTAGAGATCTTATTCATCATCTTCACCTCTTGTGCATTGGTAGGATACTCTTGCTCAAAGGTAATTGGGAATCGTTCAAGGAAGGCTTCGTTCAGAACATTTGTTCCGATGAACCTTCCATCCTCGGATCCTTTTCCCTTAGTATTTGCTGTAGCGACCACCGTAAATCCTGGAGCTGCAGCCACATATCTACCTGTTTTTTTGATGTAGAGTCCTTTCCCTTCGAGTACAGATTGCAGACAAAGGATCTTGTTCGAGGCGAGATCAATCTCGTCGAGAAGCAAAACTCCGCCACGCTCAAGTGCAGAAACAACTGGGCCGTTATGCCAACTAGTATTACCGTCAACCAAACGGAAGCCACCGATGAGGTCGTCTTCATCGGTTTCGATGGTGATGTTGACTCGGATAAGTTCTCGGCCGAGTTGGGCACAGGATTGTTCGACACTGAGGGTTTTTCCATTTCCACTAAGACCTGTAATAAACATTGGGTAGAATTGTTTAGATGCAATAATCTTCTTTACATCTTTGAAGTTACCAAAAGGTACAAAATTGTCATCGATCTGTGGAACGACACCTGCAATTTCTTCATTAGAAGTATTTGTCATCTGTTGTTCCAACTGATCCAGTATTGCAAGATCCCACTTGCCGCGACCGACCTTGTATTGAGCAAGTCGTTTTACTGCAGTTGGATAAGACACTCCAGAGTCGGATGCATACTGACGAACTTGATCAGTAGAAACTTCATCCCCAAAGCGGTTACGGATTGCGGTGATCTCAAAGGTTTTCATGGTGTCGTGTTGTTCGTTGAACATGTATATATTATAGAGGAAAGGGACTGAGGTGTCAAGCGATTTGCGAAACGAATTTCGATAAGATCGTCTTATTGGTCCGACGCTTACCCATATGTTTCCTGAATTTTGTCAGGATCTCACGTTTGGAATAGATCTTGTCATCAGACTCGGCAGTAAAATCATCTGTCTCATCAAGAGACCCCGAACTGACTAGATAGAATTCATTGAATCCATATCCACTGAGAATGAAATGACCTTCTTTTTTCCAAGTTGCGTTGATAACATCTGTAGTAAAAGCAGCATCAGTTATACGACTAACATAAGTGTTTAGATCTCTCTTCTCAGTAATCCTAAAGCAAACAATATTTGCATTAACAATTTTGTTTACAAAGTTAACCATGTCAATGTTTACACGTTCACGATTACGATGACTCATTTTTTGAGTCACAGATTTTTTACGATCACGCATGATAAAGTTTGAGTTCTGATACCATGTACTCATACTGCAAATCTTTCCACAATAGTATCCAATCTTCTGCATACCACCACCTTCGCCATCAGTCAAGAAAATGACATTAGACTTCTGAACTTTCTCTTGGCGATTGAATAGATCAAGAATCTGTGGAACAGATCCAACTGCTTCAATCAAAGGAGTGCCACCTAGATTCATTTGAACTGCACAAGTTCCATATGAACAGAAAGAACATGCTTGGCGATAGACTAAATCCATCTGATGATCTAGAACTCGGGCACTCATTTTAGATGAAAGAAGTTCCATCAATCGAAAGTTCCTACAGAAGTCAAGATCATTTTCTTTGACAGAAGTGAACATGTCTTCATGTTCAATCGGTTCGTTGTCAATATAAGAGTTAGTAAATGCATAGACTCTGAAAGGAATCTGTATTTTTTGACAGAACCAAATCAGAGAATACATTTGACGAATAGTCTTCTCCATGGATCGTGCCATCGATCCAGACCAATCAAGATAGAATACTAGTCCATGATTTTTACCTTCAGTTACAGAAGTAACTTTCTTAAAGATATCCTCATTGAACATATATGTGTGAAGTTTATTGGTATCAAGAACACCAGTCTTAGAAGTAGAAGAACGGCGATACATATCTGCCGACTTCTTCATCTCAAACTCCTTCACCATATAATTTACTTCTTGAATAGACTCCTTCTTATAAGAACGATACCGTGCTTCCCATCGTGGTTGTCCTTCTTTGACCATCCAACTATCTGATTGATCATTAGACCATTCGTTTAAATGCTCAATGATTTTGTCAGAGGGAATAACAATGTTCTTCAGATTTAGTTGGGGAAGTTCTAGATAACAATTCTCAACTGAATACTCATCAATCAAGTCTTGTTGATTACGACTTAGAGCTTCTTCAGTGACAGAAGTAAGTTGATCCATACTATAACTTGGAGTATCAAGATCTGATGGATCATTACTATCTTCAGATTCTTTTTCCCGTTCACTATCAACCTCACTAGATGGAGGCGTACTTGAACCAGGATCTACTACAGTATCTGAAGGTGATGGTTGTTCATTGACTGATGTATCATTAGGTACAGGTTTAGTATCTGGAGTCTTTGTAGACACTGAACCGTAAAGGTCATTAGCGATGTCTACAACTTCTTGCCAGGTCTCTGCAACACTGATACGGTCAATCCAAACCATCTCACTATCATCAAAGGGGATTCGTATAGAGGACCCAATTTTGAAGTACAGATTGATACGGTCAATCAACGCAAGTTTGTTCAGATTCAAATCTGCAACTTCAAAGAAGTCTTTCTCATATAGTTCTTTGTAACCACCAAAGAACTGAGACTTGAGACCAGGATAACGTCTCTTAACAAGTTTCTCAATACGAGCATCTTCAATGATGTTCAGGAAACTTTTAGGACAGATAACGTCTGCATCAACCCATTCATCAACTGGGCTGTACAAAGCATGTCCGATCTCATGTCCTACCAACATCGTATAAACACAATCACTCATCTCTTTCCAGATAGGAAGAGCCAAGAGACGTTTTTCCAGATCAAAGTATGCAGTAGGAATTTTACGATGCTCCACTGTCAAGTTCTCGGTTGCGAGAAGACGAGCAAGGTTTCCCTGGATCTGCTGCTTGGACATCTGACCTCCGTTGGTATGCACCTATACTACAACAGGACCCCCTGCTAGTCAAGGGGTCCAGTCAAATTTATGTCACATCAACACACTTGGAGAAATCAGATACCTTATCAAATCTGATCTGATGGGGGAACCTCTCTGAGAGAATCTCGCCTTTATGGGAGATTACAAAGACGTTTGTATTACTAGAAACATCTTTGAGAATCTTTAAGAGTTCTTCTGTACCAGCAGTATCAAGAGAACTATCAAAAACTTCATCAAGGATAAGTAAATTAGTTGAAACTGAGTTCTTCAGTTTAGCAACTTCTCTCCAAGTAAACAATAGTGAGAGATCGATCTTTTGTTTCTCTCCTTCTGAGAAGGAAGCATAAGAAAACTCGTCTCTAAATCTAGACTTAATAACTTCATTGAACTCCTCGTCAAGAGTGAAATTGACATAGAAGTCCATACTCGTCAAGTATTTATTTATTAACTTATTAATAACTGGAATATATTTTTTGATAATCTGACTTTTGATACCGCCGTCTTTCAGTAGATTAGAAATGATCTTAAACTGATTCTGTTGATTCCTTACGGAAGAACAATCACTTTGTTTCTTTTCTAGATCTGCAAGATTAGTTTTTAATTTAGTATACTCTTTATCTAAATCTGGTTTCTCTGCATTACGTTGACTAACAATCTCCATCTGTTGTTTTGTCAGGCGACGTTCTCTCTTGTGAAGAGATTGTATCTCATAATTCAGTTCAGCAATTTCTGAGTTATATGATCGAAGAGTATTTACAGTCTCTTGCATTGACTTGATGTGTGTACTCATCTGATCAAATCCTTCTTTTAGTTCTGCTTTCTTTGAAGACAAACTACCAGTCTTAGAATTTTTTAGATCTGAGGAGATTACCTGTTGGCAGGTAGGACATGAATCATGATTAGTAAAGAACTGAAGTTCTCTGTCTACTGTATTTGATTTATGTTTTAGTTTAGAATTAATCTCTTTAAGAGATTCAAACTTTTTCTCAATCTGTTCTTGACCTGAAGTGAGATTAACTAGTTCTTCTGTACGACTTTGCTTTGATTGAACCTCAAGGTAGATCGAGTCAATCTCTTTCTCATTAGTCTCATACCTTGTTACTAATTGATTGTCAAAGTTTGCATTAACTTTCTCAAGGCTTGTAATATTATTTTTTTGCAAATCATATTTTTGTTCTGCAAGACTAACACTATGATCACAGTCTCTCAGTTCATCTCTAACATCTTTGATCCTATCTTTCAATAGGGCATTCATACGAGAGAAGATACCAATGTCTAACAGGTCTTCGATTACTTCTCTTCTATGAGACGCTGGCAATTGCATGAACGGTACAAACGTCGAGCTTCCCAAGATGACGACTTGTGTAAAAGACTTGTAGTTAATCTTGAGGATTGTTTGTTCAAGATACTTTTGGTAATCTCTATTTGCTGATTCCTGATCCACCAAGTGTCCATTTTCATATATCTCAAAACTATTAGGTTTAATAGATCGGACAACTTTAAACTCAACGTTGCCTATAGTAAATTCAATTTCAACTACACAATCTTTTTCATTGATAGTATTTACTAGTTGTGGTTTATTAATTTTACGAAAAGGTTTATTAAACAAACCAAAACAAAGAGCGTCAAGCATCGTTGACTTACCTGCACCATTAGATCCTTGAATCAAGGTAGCAGAGTTTTTGTCCAGTTGAATTTCTGTAAACTGGTTACCCGTGCTTAGAAAGTTCTTCCATCTAATCTTATTAAAGATGATCATAGTTTAGTGGGACTACAAAATTGTTCTTGTCAATAATTGAATACTCGTAATTGAACGCTTCGCAATTACGAACTATCATTTCTTCATCTACTTCTGTTACTTCTAACTCATCGTCAAATCCATTAGCGTCTAGTAAATATTTGTATCGTTCAGCATCATCCATGTCCTCCCAAATAAGAACAGTTCTTTTTTTACTTTTCTTATTACTGACGGCATACACCCCACGTTTTGTTGTTGCATTTAGAATATACATTAGAGACTACATGCTTCTGTGTACAAAGATTTAAGAATCTTCTTAATATTTAACTTATCAGAAAAGTCCGTTTCATCAACGTATTGTTCAAGCAGGGTAAGTGTGTCTTCAGTTTCCAACTCCAAGTTTCCTTCGAGTTCTACTGAGAGATCTTCTACAATTTTAAGATCTGCTACACCTACATCATACAACGACTTGACTATTTTGTCAAACTTAACATGGTCTTCACGATCTTCTACGATCAGTTTAACGTACTTGCCTTCATAGTCAGAAATATTTTCTATCACAATATCATCGGTATAGAAAATCTTGTTAAACATTTTATAGGGGTTTCTATAAAATTTGGTAGTCGAGTCTTTTGTATCTAGTACAGTAAATCCTCTTCTAGAATCATAATCATTCCAGTATAACTGATATGGATTTCCTAGGTATTGAACATTATCTTTAGCTGACCTTGAGTGATAATGACCAGAGAAAACTTTATCAAACTTTGCAAAGTCTTTGTGGTCTGCACCATGATCCATTACATGACCAGGGTGAGCCTCGAATCCATTAAACTCAAAGTGACCCATGCATATTTTGCACTCAGTAGATCCTGCTTTTGAAAGAACTTCTGCACGATTCTCATCACAGATCCAAGGAGTCATGAAGATATCAAGTCCAGCAACATTAACATCCTGTGGTTCGTTGATGATATTAATGTTATCATACTCACCTAAAAGAAGTTGTGGTGCATTGATACGAATTGTATTTTTATAATAGATGTCATGATTACCTACAAGCATTGTAAGTTTCACACCCAATTCATGCAGAGGAGTAAACCACATGTCTTTGGCTAAGTCCAAAGAATTAAAATTAATACTCTTTCTTCTATCAAAAGTATCACCAAGAGCAATCACATGTTTGATCTTAGATTTTTTGATAAATGGAATAACAACGTTAGTATAAAACTCTCTGTAGAAAGTAGAGAACACTAACGAATCATTTCTAACTCCAAAATGTTGATCAGTAATTAATAAAATTTTAGCCATCTTTCATTTGAGTTTGAACACGGGACTTAATATAACTCATATCATTAGCACGGTCCCTATCTTCCAGTGATAGGATTTCATCAAAGTCAGATCTTTCAAGAATTTTATTCTTTACTTCCATTTGTTTCTTTTCTTTTTGAATGCGTCGTAGAAAAGCGTAGTAGATAATAGTTGTGAAGTATGCAAAAGGATTCTTTGATTTCTCTGGATCAAAGTTATCAATATAAATTAAACAGTTCTCTACTCCATCATGAATCATATCATCTTTATACATGTAGTTGATAAAGTTTGGTTTGAATGATAGATGGTTTGCAATATCAAGAAAACATTTACCGATGTACTCACTGATCCTAGGCCTAGGTTCTCCTTTTTCTTTTGCTAAAGCGACTTTCTCTCGAAAAACAATAAGAGCGGCTAAGAATTCTTTGTTGTTAATGTAGTGATGTTTTTTCGGTGCCATGTTATGTTACTGATCATGTTTATATGATAACAGAAAACTCCTGATTTGTCAATATGGCTTGACATGAGGATCAATTTTCATTATAATAACTCTGCTAAGGTTCAGAGATACAGTATAGCTTTATTACTTATTGAATAGATCATCTAGTTTCTTTCTCATATTTTCTACACTATCAACAAACCCCAGTTCTTTTGAGATCTTTTTTGGTGCCTTCTTTGAAGGTTCAATGTCTGGATATTTATCTCTCAGTTTACCTACCACGTACATATTGTACATTACCTTGAATTCATCCTTGAGTGGTGTAAGAGAGAGGACATGTTGATCATCGAATACAGTAAACTCATCATCAGAAAAAGGAGCCCAAGGATAGAACGCAACTTTGTAACGTTCGTTATCTTCTTCTGAATCTTCACTCTCAACGAATTGTGCTTGACATGGATTTTCAACAACAAGCATTAAAGTAGTGTCTTCCTTCTCTTCATTCTCAGGAAGAACCATACACTTGCCAATCACATCCTCTCCGTTCAACAATTTAACTGTAGCAACTATTTCTTCGCCTGGTCGAATGTGTCGTAGCATAAGTGTTAATTCCTTAGTTTTACATCAATAATTTCGTAGCCAAACTTCTCTTGCTTGTAAACCTTGATTCTTTCGATCAAGTGATTCAAAGTATAGTTTCGTCTGCCACTTCTAGAAATGTCATCAGCAATATCATATAAAATTGCTTTCGATTTATTCTCACCCTTTCTAAGAACTCTACCTATAGATTGCAGATTCCTAATTCTAGATTTACTTGGTGAAGCAAATACAACGTTGTGAAGGTTCTTAATGTTAATTCCTGTGGAAAATGTTCCATAAGATGCAACAATAACAGCATCAGTTTCTTTCTCAGTCAAAGCGCGAATCTCTTCACGTTCATCAACCTCCACGCCACCGTGGATAAAGAAAACTTTTCTACCTTCAATGTTACTATTTATAAGGTCAAAAAGAGGCTCCCCATGTTTTTCAACGTAGTTGAATAGAACAAGAGTGTTACCAGATAGATCCCTTACAAGTTTCATAATGTAATTGTTCCTTGATTCATTAGTAACAAGGTACTCCATTTCATCTTGATAAGTTTCAAACATTTGGTATTCATGTTTCAATACCAATATCCTAATCTGTAGATCTGCAATCTGACCTTTTGTCATCAGGTCTTTTGTTTTTGTTACTTGTGTACAAACACCAAACAATCCTTCTAGCACAAGTCTATTAGTCTGTGTACCATCAAGAGTTCCAGTAAAACCAATACGATACTTACAGTCTCTGAGTTTTGTCATGATACTAGTAAGTGACTTTGCTTTGAATAGATGTGCTTCATCACCGATGACAACATCAAAAGCATCAAAGAAAGTCTTTGGTTGTTTGTAGACAGATTGCCATGTAGTAATTACCACAGGTTTATCTGTCAGTTTTTCATACCCAGCATAAATTTTATGGACGTTGTTTTGTGAATCCCATCCATAGTCTTCAAAGTCTTTTGACAATTGTTCTACCAATGAAGTAGTAGGGACAACAATCAATATCTTATTGTTTGCAGCAACATGATACCTGACGATACAGTAAATCATTAATGACTTACCAGAAGATGTTGGTGACAGTAACAGTTTCCTATTATGTTTCAACGCTTCATAGATTGCCCTGTATTGATAATCTCTTACCTTAAACGGGATCCCCAGACTCTTGACCCATCCAACGATCGCCTCAGGAGTAACGTATTCTTTAGGTTCCTTTGGATAACCATACCATTCATTTTCTTCGACCTCATAGGTGTATCCCCGAGCAGCAGCAAACTCGGTGACATAATCATACAAACCAGTGTAAATTTCACCAGTACCTGGAGAAAATAATCGTACCTTCCCATCCCATCCTTTGTAACGTGTTTGTCTTTTTAAATACTTAGCTTCAGGAACTTCAAAGGTGAAGTATTCTGATAGTTCATATTTGATATGAGGTTCACACTTTAGTGATATGTAAACCTCGTTTTTCTTTTTGATAACAATGTCTGTCATAATACTCCTTCAGTAAACCTTCGCCAATCAATGGCATTTTTAACTTGAAATGTGCGGTTACCAATAGTCTTTAATACAGACTCAAGAAACTCTAGAATGATTTCGTTATACCTTACTTTAAGTCTCGCCTTAATCACCTCTTCATCAGCATCAATGTAAATGCTTATATCCTGTTTAAGAACTTTATGCTCAAATGGTGTCTCTGCATATACTTTTGCAGGAGACTTACCATGGTAGTACTCCCACTTACTTTTGTATAAAACTTTGAGTTTCATCTCTGCGTCTTCTTTCATAAGACGAAACTCATTATAGTATTTGTAGTATTTTGCATGTAACATTGGCACAGCAATAGACTCTTTGTCTAGTTGAGTGTCATCAATAGGGGAATCTTTTTCCCATTGTTGTTGAAGTGTATCAAGATTCATAATATAAAAAAATAAAGTTAAGTTAGATCAGTTCCATTAGCATCACTGATATTGTAAATAGTATACTTAAAATTTACCGTAGCAGTGAAATATTCGGTATCAGTTATGCCAGCATCAAATTGTAATGTAGTAAGTGATACTGGGAACATATCAGAAAACTTGACAAAATACTTAGGACGTAAATTGCTAGTGTAGATAATCAATGTACCATCACTGTATATAGTCTTGTTCCCGACTGTCTTATTTGCCTCTCTCCAATTGTAATAGTCGTCGAAGTTTTCTGCAGCAGAGATACTCTTCAACCAGTTATGGATCTCTAGGTAGTTTCTAAGATCTTCATCTACTAAAAATGTAATGGATAGATCTTCATACGAAGCATCACCAGCCAAATTAATCTTTTTGAATGGAGTTGGTTGTTGTGCCACACCAATACTAATCTCTGGCAAGTTGGCACTCTGACACAGATATGCAGCCTTAGGAGATTTGTCCAGTATTAGTTTGAAACCAACAGGGGATAGATAATTCCTGTTAGAAATTTGTTCCTCGTACCAAGTCATTTTCTTTCGTGATCGTATTCGATTACAATTTTCTTGTGTTGTGTTGTCTTATCGCAACACTCTATGTAGGTAGCTTTCCCATTAAGAAGTTTTTCAATACTCTGAACTAAGTTATCAGCAATAACTTTGTTAGTTGCTTTTTCCCAGTTCTCCTCATTTTTAGAACGATGATCAGTCATAATCTCTTTCATTTAACTTCTCCAATAATCCATGATCTCATACCAAATGGTGTATCAGCAATGAGAGTCTGTGTTAATGTTGCCACTTCTCGGGGCACAACCAAACAGAATCCAATACCAAGATTGAATACAT
>Ga0233438_10002893_pt1 | contig 16390 bp, 15 predicted proteins | sample SI_123_September_FD_182720 | JGI IMG/M metagenome (GOLD analysis project Ga0233438, IMG submission 182720) | Seawater microbial communities from Saanich Inlet, British Columbia, Canada - SI_123_September2016_10_MG | ecosystem: Environmental > Aquatic > Marine > Inlet | place: Canada: British...
GTCATTACATTCCAAAAATTTAATAATACATCAAATTAGAAAAGATGGCAAGTATTAAACCAGCTGAAGTATCAGCAATTTTAAAAGAACAACTTACAAATTTTGAAGCTCAAGCTTCATTAAGTGAAGTAGGAACTGTATTACAAGTGGGTGATGGTATTGCTCGTGTTTACGGATTGTCTAACGTACAATATGGTGAGTTAGTAGAATTCGAAAACGGCTTAGAAGGTATTGTATTAAACTTAGAAGAAGATAATGCAGGTGTTGTATTACTAGGTGCCTCAACTTCTGTAAGAGAAGGCTCTACTGTAAAGAGAACTGAAAGAATTGCTTCTTTAAGAGCAGGTGAAGGTATTGTTGGTAGAGTTGTAGATACTTTAGGTAGCCCAATTGATGGGAAAGGACCAATTGAGGGTACAACTTACGAAATGCCATTAGAAAGAAGAGCACCAGGTGTAATCTATAGAGAGCCAGTAACAGAACCGTTACAAACTGGTATTAAATCTATTGATGCAATGATTCCTGTTGGAAGAGGTCAGCGTGAGTTGATTATTGGAGATAGACAAACAGGTAAATCTACAGTTGCTCTAGATACTATTTTAAATCAAAAAGAATTTTACGATGCTGGTAATCCAGTATACTGTATATACGTAGCTATTGGTCAAAAAGCTTCTACAGTTGCAGCAATTGCAAATATGTTAGAAGAAAAAGGAGCTTTAGCGTATACAACAATAGTTGCAGCAAATGCATCAGATCCTGCAGCAATGCAAGTTTATGCACCATTTGCTGGAGCTGCAATTGGAGAATATTTTAGAGATTCAGGAAGACCAGCTTTAATTGTTTTTGATGATTTATCAAAACAAGCAGTTGCATACCGTGAAATTTCTTTGTTATTAAGAAGACCTCCAGGACGTGAGGCATATCCAGGAGATGTGTTTTATTTACACTCAAGATTATTAGAAAGAGCTGCAAAGGTTATTAATGATGATAAAATTGCTAGTGAAATGAACGATTTACCAGATTCTTTAAAAGGAATTGTAAAAGGTGGAGGTTCTTTAACAGCATTACCAATTATTGAAACTCAAGCAGGTGATGTATCAGCATATATTCCAACAAACGTAATTTCGATTACAGATGGACAAATTTTCTTAGATGGAGATTTATTTAACTCAGGTGTAAGACCAGCAATTAACGTAGGTATTTCTGTATCACGTGTTGGAGGTAATGCACAGATTAAATCTATGAAAAAAGTATCTGGTACTTTAAAGTTAGACCAAGCTCAGTATAGAGAATTAGAAGCATTTGCAAAGTTTGGATCTGATTTAGATGCAGCTACAATGAACGTAATTTCTAAAGGTCAGAGAAACGTAGAGATCTTAAAGCAAGCACAAAACGATCCTTTTACTGTAGAAGATCAAATTGCAATTATCTATGCTGGTTCTAAGAACTTATTAAAAGATGTTCCTGTAAACCAAGTTAAGAAGTTCGAAAAAGATTATATCGATTATTTAAATGCAAAACATAGAGATACTTTAGATGTTTTAAAGTCTGGAAAATTAACTCCAGAAGTTACAGCAACTTTAGAAGAGGCAGCAGCTGAAATTTCTAAGCACTTTGCATAAATCTATAGTAGTTAAAAGGTTTTAGATTTTAATCTAAAACCTTTTAACTACTAAGTAACAAGTTAAGAATGGCGAATTTAAAAGAAATACGTAATAGAATAACCTCTATTAAATCAACAATGCAGATTACATCTGCCATGAAAATGGTATCTGCTGCAAAGTTGAAGAAAGCGCAAGATGCTATTGTTGCAATGCGTCCTTATTCATCTAAATTAACAGAATTGTTGCAAAATTTAAGTGCAACTTTAGAAAGTGATACTGGTGGAGCGTATTCAACACAAAGAGAAGTTTCTAAAGTATTGTTAGTAGTTGTAACTTCTAATAGAGGTTTATGTGGTGGTTTTAACTCATCTATTACCAAAACTGTAAATAGAACAATTGCAGAAAAGTATTCAGATAAAAATGTAGAGATTTTTACTATTGGTAAAAAAGGTGAAGACGTTTTATCTAAAACTTGTAATGTAGTTGATAGTAGAAATGATATTTATGACGAATTAACTTTTGATAATATTGCTGCAATTGCAGAAAAGTTAATGAACTTATATACAGAAGGTACGTATGATAAAATTGAATTGGTATACAATCAATTTAAAAATGCTGCAACTCAATTACCACAAGTAGAGCAATTTTTACCTATAAAACCAATTGAAGGTGGAGATGCAACTGCTGTAAATTCAGATTATATATTTGAGCCTTCTAAAGAAGAAATTGTAGAAGCTTTAATACCAAAATCATTAAAGACCCAATTATACAAAGCTGTAAGAGATAGTTTTGCTTCTGAACATGGAGCTAGAATGACAGCGATGCACAAAGCAACAGATAATGCTAAAGATTTACGTGACGAATTATTGTTAACGTACAATAAAGCACGTCAAGCAGCAATTACTAATGAAATTTTAGAAATTGTTGGTGGTGCTGAGGCATTGAATAATTAGACGTAGTCAAATTATTAATAAAAGCGAGGCATTGAACAATTAGACGAAGTCAAATTATTAAAAATATTTAAAGAGCGAACTCAAAAGAGTTCGCTTTTTTTGTTTCTATATAAAAATTAAAATATTTTAAAGTTATGATAATTAGTTAATTATGATGATTGGATTTTTGGTAATTTTTTTTGGCACGCAATTTGAACATTCATAAATATAACCATAAAACAGAAGGCTTATGAAAATGCTAAAACTACTATTCACAATTATTATTACAGGTACATTGTTAAGTGCGTGCTCAACAATTAATGACGATGGTTTTGTATACTTCCAACCTACTGTAGAGGAAGTTGTTTCTAGCTATGATTTATGGTATGTAGATTATCACAGAACTACAGGTTCAGGAGATGTGCCTTATGTTTCTAGAGCATTCACACTATCATTTTTAAATGGTATTCTATATGCTAACAACAATATTGTAGATATTGGAAGAACAGGAAGTGGTTTAGGAATTGATGTGGGTACTTATGGTACTTTTAATGGTCTATTAGCGACCAATCATGATTTAGATGGAGTAAACGATTTTGAGTTGACTATTTTATCAGATAATGAAATAGAATTGTATAATTTTAGACAAAATGTAAGCTACTATTTAATAGGCTATAGTGTAAATACCTTTGATTATGATAAGCTATTTTATGAAAATATAGAATATTTTTTACAAGAGTATTTAGCTTGGGAAAAAGTAAGTGCAACAGGTGGTGCTCCAAATGCTTTTGATGATGAAAATTACCTTGAGTTTACACCAGAAAATTTAACAACTTTTAGAAGTTCTCAGGATGACTTTGGCACACAAGTTGCAGATCTTAATTGGAACTATGTTGGTGGGTACGAAGTGTTTGATTTAACAGGCTTTGAAGATCTAAAAATTTTAACACTGAATTATGATTCTGGAGATATAGAAGAGTTTGAATTGAGCGTTGTTGATGATGGTAGCGTAAGTTTATATCATTACAATTCAGATACTACTTACGACTTTTCTGGAAGAGGATTTGTACAGTATCTAAAAGGTGAAGAAAATGTTAAAAGCGCCAAAGAAAATGTAAGGAATAACGACAGGAAACGAACTAAAGTAATAAGAAAAACAAAGAATAGAAGAAATTTTAAATAAAGTTTGGTTAGTTGATTTTTGATTGGTTGTTTTTCGACAACCAATTGAAAGAGAAGTCACCCTGAGGAGGGTGACTTTTTCTTTGTTAATAATTGATGAAAATTATATCATCTAAAAAAGAAAGCAAACCACTAGTTTTCCTATTTTTAATGAACCAAATTTAAAAAATGAAAACAGCTTTTATTACAGGTGCAACTTCAGGAATAGGAAAAGCTACAGCAGCGCTTTTTGCAAAAAATAATATCAAATTAATTCTTTGTGGACGAAGAACGGAAAGGTTAGAAAAACTTCAGGTGGAATTAAGTAAGCTTACAGAAGTAACAACATTACAGTTTGATGTTTCTAAAAAAGAAGATGTACAAACTGCAATTGCGTCTTTACCAGAAAACTTTAAGCATATAGATATTCTAATTAATAATGCAGGTAATGCTCATGGATTAGCTACCATTCAAGAAGGCAGTATAGAGGATTGGGATGCTATGTTAGATATTAACGTAAAAGGTTTGTTGTATGTTACCAAAGCCATTTTACCTACTATGATCAAAAATAATTCTGGTTTTATTGTAAATATTGGCTCTACAGCAGGTAAAGATGTGTATAAGAATGGAAATGTATATTGCGCATCAAAGTTTGCTGTAAACGCTTTAAATAAGTCTATGCGTTTAGACTTAAACGATTATAATATTAGAGTTTCTGCAATTCATCCTGGTTTAGTAGAGACAGAATTTTCTGATGTTCGTTTTAAAGGAGATTCAGAAAGAGCTAAAACAGTATATTCTGGTTATAAAGCATTACAAGCAGAAGATATTGCGGATATTATCAACTTTGTGGTTACAAGACCTTATCACGTAAATATTGAGGATTTAATTGTATACCCAACAGCACAAGCAAGTGCAACAATGATTAATAAAAATTAGCATGAAGCCAACATCAAAAATCATAATAGGATGCATGTCTTGGGGCAAATGGGGCAAACAGTTCTCTACCCAAGAAGCAACAGATATGATTCAGTTTTGCGTAGAAAATGGGAATACCACTTTTGATCATGCAGATTTGTATGGAGATTACACTACAGAAGCTGAATTTGGAGCGGCTTTTAAGTCGAGTAAGATCAATAGAGAAAAAATTCAGTTAATTACAAAATGCGGAATTCAGAGCCCTGGAGAAACAAGAGATAATAAAGTTAAACATTATAATTATAGCAAAGAATATATTATTTGGAGTGCAGAGCAATCTTTAAAAAAATTAAAAACAGATTACTTAGATATTTTTTTACTGCACAGACCAAGTGCATTAATGAATCCTGAAGAAATTGCTGAAGCAATATCACTTTTAAAAAACGATGGGAAAATCATCAATTTTGGTGTTTCTAATTTTACACCAAGTCAAGTAGATTTAATTGCAGATCATATTGCTGTTGATGTAAATCAGATTGAATTTTCTCTAACACAAAATTCAGCAATGACAAATGGTACTTTAGACCAAATGTTACAGAAAAAAATACAACCTATGAGTTGGAGCCCTTTAGGAAGCGTTTTTAGAGAAGAAACACATCAAACAAAAAGGGTAAAAGAGGCTTTAAAACGATTCTCAAAAAAATACAATTGCACAAATGATGTGCTTTTATTAGCTTGGTTATTTAAACATCCTGCAAAAGTTGCTCCAGTAATTGGCACCACAAATAAAGACCGAATTTTAAATACAAATAAAGCATTAGAAATTAATTTAGAACTAGAAGATTGGTTTATAATGTTAGAAGCAAGTAATGGACAAGAAGTAGCTTAAAAATGATAAATAAACGCTTATTGATTAAAAATCTACTCTCACATAATGATGAGAATAGTTTTTATGATAAAAAGCAAAAATTATCTTTAGGTTCAAAAGAAGGAAAAGCCAAATTTTTAAAACATATTTGTGCTTTGTCTAACTCAAATCCAGAAAACAATTCTTACATCGTAATTGGTGTAGAAGATGAGGAGAATAAAATAGTTGGTGTCGATTTTTTTGATGATAGCAAAATCCAGAATCTGGTAAATGCGTACTTAAAAAATCCGCCAAAAATTGAATATGAAAATGTTCCTTTTCCAAGTTTACCTCGTCACAAGGTTATTGGTTTGGTTACAGTTTATCCAAATAAAAAGGTAACTTCACTTTTAAAAAATGCTTGGAAATACCCTAAAGAAAGTATATTCTATAGAAGAGGTAGTAACTCTATTCCTTATTCTGGAGACAATTTTAAACTAAAAAACACTAATAAATTTATTGTAGCATCTGTAGAAAAAAATGCTAGAAACAATATTGAGCTTACGCTAGACGGAGTTTTTGATTTTATAAATAACCATAAGAAAAAATACAATCCTCAATACAAAGTTTTTAACGAACAATTTGTATTGTGTTGGGCAGGTGAACAAAAAACAATCAACTCAGAAAATTTTTACTCTAGAGTAGACATAGAATTGATTAATGAGCAAGTTCGTCTGTTTTTTTCTGCTTTAGATGATGTTCAAATTTCTTACAATCAAAAATCATTTATTATTACAGAATACATTTTATTGGGTTTAGATAAATATGAGAGCCATTACCCTTTAGAAAAAACAATTATTGATTTCAAAGATAATGGTAAACATCATATAGTAAAAGAGTTTTTGTTTCAGCCACCAAAATATGATGCAAATATCATCAATCATATTTATACAAATTGCAACAGAATAGTTTCTAAAATTAATAAAGATGCTCCACTTTCAGTAATAGAACACGAAGATGTTTTTAGGTTACCTTCTAATTATTTACTTTGTTATTTAAACGGATTTTTAGATGTTCCAGATTTACTCAGAAAAGCCAAATATTACATTAAAAATTTAGAAGATAAAACTACTTATGTAAAATATAAGGAAGCAATGAGAGTGATTAGAAAAGTGAAATATAATTAAATATAAAAGCCCAACTTTTTAAGTTGGGCTTTTATACTATTTATGAATAATTAAAGCCTCTTAGAGGTCAAATTTAATTCCTTGTGCTAAAGGTAATTCATCAGAATAATTAATGGTATTTGTTTGTCTACGCATATACACTTTCCAAGCATCAGAGCCAGATTCACGTCCTCCACCAGTTTCTTTTTCACCACCAAAAGCACCACCAATTTCTGCGCCAGAAGTTCCGATATTTACATTGGCAATTCCACAATCTGAACCAGCATAAGACAAGAATTTTTCAGCTTCTTTTAGTTCATTGGTCATAATTGCAGAAGATAAACCTTGAGCAACTCCATTTTGTTTTGCAATTGCATTTTCTACTCCTCCTGTATATTTCATCAAATATAAAATTGGGGCAAAAGTTTCATGCTGTACAATTTCAAAATGATTTTCTGCTTCAATAATTGCTGGTTTTACATAGCAACCACTTTCATAACCTTCACCTTCTAAAACACCACCTTCAACCAACACATTTCCACCTTCAGCTTTTGCTTTTTCAATAGCAGCTAAATAGGTATTCACAGAATCATGATCAATTAATGGCCCAACATGATTATTTTCATCTAAAGGATTACCTATTTTTATCTGTTGGTAAGCACCTACAATTGCATCACGTACTTTATCATACACAGCTTCGTGAATAATTAATCTTCTGGTAGATGTACATCTTTGTCCACAAGTACCAACAGCACCAAAAACAGCTCCAGGAACCACCACTTTTAAATCTGCAGTTGGTGTAATAATTATGGCATTATTACCACCTAATTCTAATAAAGATTTTCCAAAACGTTCAGCAACTTTTGCACCAACAATTCTACCCATTCTTGTAGATCCTGTAGCAGAAATTAAAGGAATTCTAGAATCAGTAGTCATCATTTCACCCACTTTATAATCACCACTAATAATACAAGAAATACTTTCTGGTAAATTATTTTCTTTTAGAATGGCTACAATTATATTTTGACAAGCAACAGCACATAAAGGTGCTTTTTCAGAAGCTTTCCAAATACAAACATCACCACAAATCCAAGCCAAAGCAGTATTCCAAGCCCAAACAGCAACAGGAAAATTAAATGCAGATATAATACCAACAACTCCTATTGGATGCCATTGCTCTCTCATTATATGACCTGGTCTTTCAGAAGGAATTGTTTGACCATTTAATTGACGAGATAAACCTACTGCAAAGTCGCAGATATCAATCATTTCTTGAACCTCTCCATAACCTTCTTGCAAAGATTTTCCCATTTCATAAGAAACTAATTTACCTAATGGTTCTTTTAAATCTCTTAATTTATTTCCAAATTGACGCACAATTTCTCCTCTTTGAGGCGCAGGAATATCTCTCCAAGTTAAAAATGCCTCTGAAGCAGTAGTAATCACTTTTTCATAGTCTTCTTTAGTGGTTGTTTTAACGCTACCAATTAATTCACCATCTACGGGCGAATAAGACGCAATCAGTTCTCCATTAGAAAAGTTATTAGAACCAGTAGAGGTACCTTCGTTTATATCTTTTAAACCAAGTTGTTGCAATACTTCAGTTATTCCAAAATTTGTCATTTTGTAGTTTAATTTTAGTTGTTTACATTCGAAGAACGAATTTACGAATAAAAACATACATATAAAAAATTAACAAAAACAATGTTATTTGTTTAAAATACAACAATTAGATGAAAAAAATCACGCTTTTATTTGCTTTTTTAACCTTATTTATAGGTTGTAATACAACCACTGAAAACACCACCAATGTGTTAGCAAATCAACAAGAAAAAATTAATGATTTTGCGATCATCATTCATGGAGGAGCTGGAACTATTTTAAAGAAAAACATGTCTGATGAAAAAGAAGCAGAATATAAAGCCAAATTAGAAGAAGCAATTAAGGTTGGGCATTCCATTTTAAAAAATGGAGGAACAAGCCAAGAAGCTGTGATGAAAACAATTCAAATAATGGAAGAATCGCCATTATTTAATGCTGCTAAAGGTGCTGTATTTACTAATGCAGGAACCAACGAATTAGACGCTTCTTTTATGGACGGTAAAACATTAAATGCGGGTGCAGTTGCAGGTGTTACCAATGTAAAAAGCCCTATAGAATTAGCGATTAAAGTGATGACAGACTCAGAGCATGTAATGCTTTCAGGAAAAGGAGCATCAACATTTGCAAAAGAAAACGGATTGGAAATTGTTGATCCAAGTTATTTTTATACAGAAAGAAGATTTAAATCTTTAGAGCGAATTAAGGAAAGAGAAAAAACTGAATTAGATCATGATGATAAGACAGCAGCTTTTTATGATGCTGATATAAAAAATGCAAAGTTTGGTACAGTTGGTTGTGTGGCTTTAGACAAAGATGGTAATATAGCTGCAGGTACTTCTACAGGTGGTATGACTAATAAAAGATGGGGTAGAATTGGTGACGCGCCAATAATTGGTTCAGGTACTTATGCAAATAACTTAACTTGTGGAGTTTCCTCTACAGGTTGGGGTGAGTATTTTATAAGAAGCCAGGTAGCTTACGATATTTCTGCTCAAATGGAATATCAACAAAAAACCTTAAAAGAAGCTACGCAAAATGTAATTCAAAATAAATTAACCAAACTTGGTGGTACAGGAGGTGTTATTGCTTTAGATAATAATGGAAATATGGCCTTTGAGTTTAACACAGCAGGAATGTATAGAGCGTCTATGGATGATCAAGGAGAATTGATTATTAAAATTTATAAAGAATAATTTTGATATAAAATCTATCCTATTAATCAACAGGAACTACAATTTCATCAAAAATAGCGTTGTCTTCTGTATCTTTGCCTTTGTAAAATTTAAATACGTAGTCTTTTTCTTGTAAGACATGAATTGGTAGTCTTATTTCTTTTTCAATATTTTCTTGGCTACAGGCTGATGCTAAATCTTCAATACCATCAATTGCTACAACTCTTGTATTTCTTTCTTTAGAATAATAAAGTTCTTTAAAATAAAAACAACTGTTAGGTAAGGTATATTTTAATACAATAGTATCTGAAGTTCTATACGTAAAACGAGCTGGAGTAATAGCCTCATCTATAGGAAATGTAGTTATTCTAAAAAGAGGCGCTTCTTCACTACAAGACATAACACAAAGTAAAGTAAGAAAGAGGAATATTCTTTTCATAAGGCACTACTTTTTAAGTTTCCAATTAAAATAACATCAGTTTTTTCTATAAGTGCTATTTTTGTTGTCATAAAATGAAAAACGATTTATTCAGCATACAATCCGAAAAGCAATTTACAAAAAATGCTTTACATGTTTTTAAACACCAATTTAAAAATAATAAAGTGTACCGTTCTTTTTGTGACCTTCTGTATGTTCATCCATCAGATATTATTAAAGTAGAAGACATTCCGTTTTTACCCATTCAGTTTTTTAAAACAAGAAAGGTTTTATCATCAACAGAAGAAATTCAACAACAATTCACAAGTTCTGGTACAACAGGAAGTACAACTAGTAAGCATTTAGTTACAGATATTACTCTTTACAAAGAAAGTTACTTAAGAGGATTTCACCATTTTTATGGAGATATACAAGAGTATGTGGTATTAGCTTTGTTGCCTAATTATTTAGAAAGAAAGGGATCTTCTTTGGTATATATGGTCAATGATTTAATTCAGAAAACAAAAAATGCTGAAAGTGGGTTTTACTTGAATAATTTAGACGATTTAGCTCAGAAGCTAATTAAATTAGATAGAAGTGGCCAAAAGATTTTACTAATTGGTGTCTCTTTTGCGTTGTTAGATTTGGTTGAAAAATATCAGTTTAACTTAAAAAATACTACAATTATGGAAACTGGTGGTATGAAAGGTAGACGAAAAGAATTGATTAGAAGTGAACTGCACGCTATTTTATCAAAAGGGTTTGCAGTAAAGGAAATTCATTCTGAATATGGAATGACAGAGCTTTTAAGTCAAGGTTATTCTAAAGGAAATGGAATTTTTGAAACGCCACCTTGGATGAAATTTTTAACTAGAGATACAGAAGACGCCTTAACTATTTTAGATAAAGGTAAAACAGGTGGTATTAACGTTATTGATTTGGCCAATTACAATTCGTGCTCATTTATTGCCACACAAGATTTAGGTAAAGTATACAATAACAATACTTTCGAAATTATTGGAAGATTTGACAATTCTGATATTAGAGGATGCAATTTAATGGTGTTGTAAACACAACCTCTATGACTAGTATATATTAAGTTACAATTAATAGATAATAGGTTTTTTTACCTTTTTGTAAAAGCACGTATTTCGAATCAATTAAATCTTCTTTTGTTATAACAAAATCATCTTTAACTTTTTCTTTATTTACAGAAATTGCATTTTCTTTTAGAGCTCTCCTAGCTTCTCCATTAGATTTTAAAAAGTTGGTTTCTGCAGCTAAAGCAGCAATCATGTCTAAACCATTTTCTACTAAAGATGCAGCTACTGTTGCTTGTGGCACTCCATCAAAAATATCTAATAAGGTTTTTTCATCTAAAGATTTTAAGTCTGATGCTGTAGATTTTCCAAATAAAATATTAGAAACTTTAATTGCTTTTTCATATTCCTCTCTACCATGCACAAGCACTGTAACTTCTTCTCCTAAACGTTTTTGTAAAATTCTTGTATGAGGCGCTTCTGCGTGTTCAGCAACTAAAGAGTCTATGGTTTCTTTGTCTAAGAACGTGAAGATTTTAATGTATTTTTCTGCGTCCTCATCAGAAGTATTTAGCCAGTATTGGTAAAATTTGTAAGGAGATGTTCTATTGGCATCTAACCATACATTTCCGCCTTCTGATTTTCCGAATTTAGAACCATCAGACTTTGTAATTAATGGGCAAGTTATGGCATACCCTTTTCCATTTCCTATTCTACGAATTAATTCAGTTCCTGTAGTTATATTTCCCCATTGATCTGACCCCCCCATCTGAATCGTAGTACTATTCTCTCTAAATAAATGCAAGAAATCGTAACCTTGCACCATCTGATACGTAAATTCTGTAAAAGACATTCCGTCTTTAGATTCAGAGCTAATTCTGTTTTTTACAGAATCTTTAGCCATCATGTAATTTACGGTGATGTGCTTACCAATATCTCTAATAAATTCTAAGAAAGAGATGTCTTTCATCCAATCATAGTTGTTTACTAAAATAGCCGCATTCTTTTCGTCTGATGCAAAGTCTAAGAAATGACCCAATTGTGCTTTCACACATTCTTGGTTATTTCTTAGAGTAGTTTCATCTAATAAATTACGTTCTGCAGATTTTCCTGAAGGATCTCCAATCATACCTGTTGCACCACCTACTAAAGCAATGGGTCTATGACCACATCTTTGGTAGTGAGCTAATAACATAATAGGTACTAAATTTCCAATATGTAAAGAATCTGCTGTAGGGTCAAAACCTACATAGGCACTTCTCATTTCTTCTAACAAATGTTCTTCAGTTCCTGGCATGCTATCATGTAACATTCCTCTCCATTGTAATTCTTCAATAAAATTCTTCATTGTAATCAATTTATCAGTTGGCAAATATAACTTTATCAACCAAAATATACTAAATTCGTAGTATGATTTTAGTTACTGGAGGTACTGGTTTGGTTGGTTCGCATTTATTGTATCATTTAAGTGTAAATAATGATAAAATAAGGGCGATTTACAGAACGGAAGCATCTCTAAAAAAAGTAAAAAAAGTCTTTTCTAATTACACTTCAGATGTAAAGTTATTTTCTAAAATAAAATGGTTTAAAGCAGATATTACAGATGTACCTTCTATGAAACCAGCTTTTGCAGACATTAAATACGTTTTTCATTGTGCAGCTTTAATTTCTTTTAATCCTAAAGATTATAGAGAAATGCGTAAAGTAAATATACATGGTACAGCCATTTTAGTTAATCTGGCTATAGATGTAAAGGTTAAGAAGTTTTGCTTTGTAAGCTCTATTGCTGCTGTTGGTAATGCTATGCAAGGTAATTTGGTAGATGAAGAATGTGAGTGGAATAAAGAGCAAGATAATAGTGGTTATTCCATTACCAAATTTGGTGCAGAAATGGAAGTTTGGAGAGCTAGTCAAGAAGGAGTGGATGTTGTTATTGTTAATCCTGGTGTAATTTTAGGAAGCGGTTTTTGGAATGCTGGATCAGGAAAATTATTTACCCAAGTTTACAAAGGATTTAAATATTATACAGAAGGTATTACAGGTTTTGTTGCTGTACAAGATGTTGTAAAACCGATGATTCAATTGATGCAATCTTCAGTTAAAAACGAACGATTTATATTGATTTCTGAAAACAAATCTTTTAAAGATGTCTTTTTTAGTATTGCTGATGCTTTTGGTAAAAAAAGACCTTACAAAAAAGTAAAAACCTGGCAAACAGAAATTGCTTGGCGAATTTCTTGGTTAGTTTTTAAAGTTAATGGAGTTTCACCATTATTGACTAAACATTCAGCGAAAAGCGCACATAATATTACAAAGTATTCTTCTCAAAAAGTAATTCATGCAATAGGTTATCAATTTGAAGCTATAGATACTTCAATTCAAAGAATTACTAGAAATTATACTAAAGATTAATTCTTTATTTTTTTAGGAATAGAGTCAATCAGTTTTAGGGCTTTACGAACACTATCTAAATCTTTTTTCAACTCTTTATTTCTTTTAATAGAATCCAATCGTAAAGAATCTTTGGTGTTTTTAATACCATCAAAGTAAGCTTTTTGTTCTTTTAGGCTGTTTTTAGCATCCTCAAAAATTAATTTATATTCATCAATTTTAGAGATGTAATATAAATTAGAAGTTTGAAATCGAACACTGTCTATTTGAAAACGCTCATAAACCAGAGGCATATAGTTCATATCCCTTTCCATATTTTTATTCTTAATATAGGTTGCAGAAGAAGCAATCATCATTTCTTGAACCAAAAGACTCATAGTATCTTTTGGAATAAGGTCTGTAGGCTTCTCAAAAATTGTATTACTAGTACAAGAACCTAGGATTAGAAAGGCTAATATGTAGCTCAGTTTTTTCATATTATCTATTAAAAGTAATGCGTTTTCCTTTTATGTTCTCATTAATTACACCTTCATTATACATTAAATTTCCATTTACGAAAGTATGAGTTATGGTTGATGAAAATGTTGTGCCTTCAAAAGGAGACCAACCACATTTGTACAATACATTTTCTTTAGTAACCGTTTGTGATTTATTGGTATCTATCAGCACTAAATCTGCATAATAACCTTCTTTAATGAATCCTCTTTTTTCTATTTGAAATAGTTTTGCAGGATTATGGCTCATTTTTTCAACGGCCTTTTCAATAGGTAGTACGCCTTCTTTTACTTTTTCTAAAATTGCTGTGACAGCATGTTGCACTAATGGGCCACCACTTGGGGCTTTTGTGTATACATTGTCTTTTTCTTCTAATGTATGAGGTGCATGGTCTGTAGCTAAAACATCAATTCTGTCATCTAATAAGGCTTTCCATAAACCTTGTCTGTCTGCCTCTGTTTTTACTGCAGGATTCCATTTAATATGAGTTCCTTTTTCTGCATAATCTTTATCTGAAAACCATAAATGGTGAATACAAACTTCTGATGTAATTTGTTTTTCTTCTAATGGAATATCATTTCTAAAAAGGTGTGTTTCTTTTTCTGTAGATAAATGAAAAATATGTAAACGTGCGCCAGTTTTCTGTGCAAGTTCTATAGCTTTAGATGAAGATAAATAGCAAGCTTCTTCGCTTCTAATAATTGGATGGTACTTCATAGGAATATCATCTCCATATTTCTCTATATAATCTTTAGTATTTTTTCTAATGGTAGCCTCATCCTCACAATGTACAGAAATAATCATTTTTGTGGACGAAAATATTTTTTCTAAAACGGCTTCATTATCCACTAACATATTACCTGTTGAAGAACCTAAGAATAATTTAATTCCTGCAACTTTTTTAGGATCTGTTTTTAGCAATTCTTCTAAATTATCATTAGTACCTCCAAACATAAATGAATAGTTGGCATATGAGTCTTTAGCTGCAATTTTAAACTTATTTTCCAATAATTCTTGAGTAGTAGCTTGCGGTACTGTATTTGGCATTTCTATAAAAGTGGTAATTCCACCAGCGATAGCAGCTCTGCTTTCTGAAGCAATATTTGCTTTATGAGTTAGTCCAGGTTCTCTAAAATGTACTTGATCGTCTATAAAACCAGGTATTAAAGTTTTACCGTTTGCTTGAATAATTTCTGCATTTTCTGGAGCTGAAATGTTTTCAGAAATTTGTTTTATAATTTCATTTTCAATTAAAACATCACCTAAAAAAGTAGTGTTTTCATTTACAATGTTTGCTTTTTTAATCAAATAAATACTCATGCTTTTTTATTTTGGCAACCCTTTTAATTTCATTTTAATAACTCCAAATAGCGCCTCAGAAATAATGATGCTACTCATTTTTGATTCTCCTAAGGTTCGATCTGTAAAAATTACAGAAACTTCTTTTATGTTAAATTTGTGTTTCCAAGCTTTAAATTTCATTTCAATTTGAAAAGCATAGCCAACAAATTTAATTTTATCTAATTTAATGGTTTCTAATACTTCTTTACGCCAACACACAAAGCCAGCAGTGGCATCAAAAACAGGAAGTCTAGTAATTAGCCGAACATATCTAGAGGCAAAATAAGAAAGTAAAACTCTTTTCATTGGCCAGTTCACAACATTTACTCCTTTAGAATATCTAGATCCAATTGTTACGTCTGCACCATTTTTTTTACACTCCTCATACAATAACATTAAGTCTTTTGGGTTATGAGAAAAATCGGCATCCATTTCTATAATGTAGTCATATCCTTTTTTTAAGGCCCATTTAAAACCATGGATATATGCTTTTCCTAAGCCATTTTTTTTTGCTCTACTTTCTAAAAATAATTGATTAGGAAATTTTTCCATCAGTAGTCGAACTACTGAACCTGTTCCATCAGGAGAGTTGTCATCTACAATTAAAATATGGAAGAGTTTTTTTTGGCTAAAAGTAGCCTTAATTATGGCTTCTATATTTTCTTTTTCGTTGTAGGTAGGTATTATTACTAAGGCATCAGACATAAACTATTTTTCATCTAGTAATAAGGCAAATATACGTTTTTTAATTACTAATTTTGTAGTAACCCTCTTAAATGAAAGTTATTTGCAAGGCATAGATAAAATTATAAATTCAAACTATTGGATAACAATTATTTTAATTGCTTTATTGGGGTGTATTGTGTTTTTAAAATTATTAAACGCACAAAAATTAACTGAGCGTTTTTTCACGCTTTTTAATTTTACTTTTTTAGAGCTAGACTCAGAAGGGAGTAACGTTTTGATAAATCTTTTTGAAGCAGTAATGTTTTTGTTTTCTTCAAGTTCTTTAGCCTTATTGCTTTTTTATTTTCAACAATATATACAAACGAATAATAAAATTACGTTTGCTACATTTCTCTCGACTTACAGTTTTGTTTTTTGTTATATTTTAGCGAAAAGAGTTTTAGAATTTGCTTTGGTAAGGTTGTTTTTACTGAAAAACCAGCTTCGTACTTTTTTAAATACAAAAGCGCATTACTTGCATTCCATTTCCTTTATTATTTTTATTTTAATTATTTTTCATGAGTTTACAGAAATACACCGTTTAGTTCTCTTCTCCTTTTCTATTTTTCTTTTTGCA
>Ga0233438_10002898_pt1 | contig 16371 bp, 15 predicted proteins | sample SI_123_September_FD_182720 | JGI IMG/M metagenome (GOLD analysis project Ga0233438, IMG submission 182720) | Seawater microbial communities from Saanich Inlet, British Columbia, Canada - SI_123_September2016_10_MG | ecosystem: Environmental > Aquatic > Marine > Inlet | place: Canada: British...
CTTTTGTATACGGAAATGGTGACAACAGGTGCAATTATTTTTGGCAAAGGGGATTACTTAGCCTATAACCATCAAGAACATCCGGTTGCGTTGCAATTAGGCGGGAGCGATCCGAGTGACATGGCTCGCTGTACCGTGATGGCACAAGAATATGGTTATGACGAAGTTAATATCAATGTGGGTTGTCCATCTGATCGAGTTAAAAACGGTCGATTTGGTGCATGTTTAATGGCCGAACCCACCATAGTCGCTGATTGTGTTAAATCGATGCAGGCCGAAGTGGATATTCCGGTGACCGTAAAATCACGGATTGGTATCGATGATATGGATGAGTACGAAGATTTATCTCGTTTTATTGATACGGTTGCCAATGCAGGTTGTGATACGTTTATTGTGCATGCGCGTAAAGCGTGGTTACAAGGTTTAAGTCCCAAACAAAACCGTGAAGTGCCCCCCTTAATGTATGATCGCGTCTATCAACTTAAGCAAGAGTTTCCACATCTGCATATTAGTATTAATGGTGGGATCAAGACCCTTGCTGAGGCACAAATCCATCTTAACCATATTGATGGGGTGATGATAGGACGTGAAGCGTACGCCAATCCATATATATTAAGCGAAGTCGATGCGTTGATATATGGTGATAATGCGCCAGTATTAACCCGTGCTGAGATAGTGTCACGTATGCATGCGTATACGGTTGAGCAGTTAGCGAGTGAGATCCAATATGGCCGAGGCAACAAAGTGTGGCATGTAGCACGGCATATGCTGGGATTATTTCAAGGTCAACCTGGTGGGCGAGTGTGGCGTCGTTATTTAAGCGAGAATGCGATTGGACAGAACACGTCACCTGATGTGCTATTCGATGCGCTAAATGCGGTAGTGGAAACCCAAGCCGCTTCACAAGCTTACCTTGATAGTAAAATTGACTAACGAAGTTGTTATTTTGACCAGATGGTGTGGTTAAAATAACAACTCACTCAAATATCATTTTTTATACCAAATAAAAAATACAAGCAATTCAGTACATTAAGAAATATTTCAATATTGGCACAACCTTAGCAATAGTTATTACGACTTACACAATAACTGTTAAGCACAACTTAAAACCAATAGGAAATATGATTATGTTAACTTCTACTCTACTTGCCGCTTCGCTTGTTACTGCTGTTGATATCCCAACTATGGGTAATACGACTAACCAAATCGTACCACTGACACAATATGTTAATCACTTAGTTCAACAAACGGTAGTGATGACCAAACAAGAAATTAATATTGATGTGCAAACTATGGTACTGACCGCAACGCATAACTTTAGTTTACAAGGCGACACACCAGTACTGAACGCTAGAATTCAAATGCATGATATTGCTCAGCTCACCCTTGCGTTACCGGTAAAACAAGAAGAAGTGACCGTTATTATATCTGATAAAGCCACTGCTGAGTAATTGGTCATGTTTTACTTAATGGATGTGATGTTACTGCTTGGCGCGCCAGTGCTGGCTTTTATATTCGGTGTTTTAGTGGTGATGGGGTGGCGTTTCCTCCCCAAACAACCCCTGTATTCATTACAGCATTACTTACTCAAACTAAGTCATGCACATTAAACGGACTCACCTTAGATAGTCCGTTTTTTTTGTCTTCAATTCCATTCCACGCAATGGTGTGAAAAACACTAATACATGGTCTAAATGACTATTTCTGCACTTGAATTTTTTCCTTTGACCTTGGTGTTAAAAATTAAATAGCAATAAATTCAACAGCTTGCGATATTGGCACGACCCTTGTAACAGTCAACATATATCAATGCAATTACGCAGCGATATCCACCACAACATCGAAGGAGATGATTATGGGTATGTTTACAAGAATGAATGACATCGTGCAATCTAATATCAATGCAATGTTGGATAAAGCCGAAGATCCACAAAAAGTGATGCGCTTGATTATTCAAGAGATGGAAGAAACGTTAGTTGAATTACGCACGATTTCTGCTCGCAACATTGCTGAGAAAAAACAATTTACACGCAAAATTGCGCGCTTAGAGCAAGATGTGCAGCATTGGGCTGGAAAAGCGAAATTAGCTATTGAGCATAATAAAGAGACATTAGCGCGAGCAGCATTAGTGCAAAAGCAACAATGTGTTGAAGAGCAGCATGTTTTAGAACAGCAGTTGACAATCATCAGTGAAAATCTTGCTGCCTTAGAATCCGATGCACAACGTTTAAATGCGAAATTGACTGAAGCACGTGCCAAGCAAAAAATTCTGAATACGCGTGAAGTCAGTAGTGCAACGCGTTTAAAAGCTAAAAATATGCAAGCGCAATATGACATTGACCATGCGATTGAAAAGTTTGAATCGTATGAGCGTAAGATTGAAGATTTAGAAGCAGAAGTCGAAGCGTATGATGTGGTTAGCTCTGCGTCGGCTTTAGATCAGCAATTTGCGGCGTTAGAGCAAGATGACAGTATTGAGGCTGAACTGGCACAACTTAAAGCGAGCATGCAGGCCGCAGCGACTAACAATACGCAGCATGTCGCCTAATGGCGTATGTTAGCGTCGTTGTTTAGACTAATCTTTAACCTAACGTTTAACCTAACGTTTCATACTTGAGCTTAAAAGCTTAACGACTAATTTCAAAGGAATTTATTATGCGTGAATCATATCAACTAAACCGATTATATCGTGACGGCCGTCGTGCCATGGTGAGTGGCGTTTGTGCCGGGATTGCGAGACATTTTGATATCAATCCTAACTGGGTTCGCGGAGCGACGGCCATTGCATTTGTGATGGCGCCAGTGGCTGTAGCGCTCGCGTATGTACTTGCCGTGTTGTTGTTAAAAACACGGTAAGCACTGCCTGCCCCTTTTTTAAGTAATAATAAGTCAGATATTTAATACTAAAGAAGCGCAACCCTGACAAAAACCCTGTTATAATTAGGCTACTTGAATTAGCAGTAGCAGAAAGGACAGCTATGAACGATTATTTTTCTCCGAAACAAATCTTATCCACACTGGGTGGCTTGCTAGCAGTGTTATGGCTGCTTGGCTCATATTGGAGCTTTTCGCCTGATACGTTTTCTGTGAAAGCAAAAGTCGTAGAGTTTACCCAAGCGACTAATTTAAAGCCGGTTACTGGGGTCGCGACCACAACCGCAGTGATTAATGTGGGTGATATGTTGTTGCATAAACCCGGTGGTTACTTATCGAATGACATGTTACCGCCGTCAGTGTTACTGGATAATATGCCTGCATGGGAATTTGGCGCGTTAGAGATGTTGCGTGATATTACCTTATCTTTGCGTAAAGACTTTTCACGTTCGCAATCCCAATCAATTGAGAATGAATACTTAGTGAAAGCTCAACCTAATCTGAATATTGACAGTACCAATTGGATTTTGCCTTCAGCCGAATCTCAATATCAAGAAGCCTTTGATTTGATCAAATTATACCGTGCAGATTTAGCGGATGTGAGTAAAGGCAATAGTCAATTTTATGCCCGTGCAGATAATCTTAGAGATTGGATCAAAGAAGTCGAAAAACGTTTAGGCAGCATGTCTCAAAAATTATCAGCCAGTGTTGGCAGTGATATCCTTGATACTAATTTAGCGGGCGATCCTGCTGCGACTCAGTCCACCTATACGCCTGAACAACAACAAACTAAAACCAGCTGGTGGTTGTTAGATGATAATTTTTATCAAGCGCGCGGGATGTCTTGGGCGTTAATTCATTTTTTAAAAGCGGTCGAGATTGATTTTGCGGATGTACTAGAAAAGAAAAACGCATTAGTCAGCTTACGCCAAATTATTCGCGAATTAGAAGCAACCCAAGAAACCGTGTTCAGCCCATTTATCTTAAATGGTAGTGGTTTTGGTATGGTAGCCAATCATTCACTGGTTATGGCGAACTATATTTCCCGCGCAAATGCAGCACTGATAGAACTTTCTGAATTATTAAACCAAGGATAAACAACATGAATCAACTTGCTAAACTCGGTAGTACAGTTTTAGCGTTAGGCCTACTAAGCTCTGCAACCGTCCAAGCAGATACACTATTAGGTGTATATGCCGGTGGACAGATGTGGGCAATGGAAACCGAAGGTGCATTCGCTACCAATAACGACTTAGCAATATTTTCCTTTGATGATGAACGCAATAGCTCATTTTACATCGCCTTAGAACACTTTGTGCCGTTTGTCCCAAATGCAAAAGTGATACGTACTTCGCTAGACACCAGTGGTGGTGGCGTGCTGTCCAATGACTTTAGTTTTGCTGGGCAAGATTATGCGATGAGTGCAGACTTAGGTACTGAATTTACCATTACCACGACTGACTACATTTTATATTATGAAATTTTAGATAATGATGTGATCAGTATTGATTTAGGGATTAATGCCAAAAACATTGACGGTATCATCGCTGTCGTTGACCGCGATTCAGGCTCAGTCTCTGATGTTAGTTTTAACGGTTTTGTGCCAATGGCATATTCACGCGCCGAGTTAGGTTTACCATTCACTAATTGGTCAATCTTTGCCGAAGGTAACTATTTATCGTTTAACGACCAAACCATCAGTGATGTGCAAGCTGCTATCGAGTATCGCGCGATTGACAGCCTTGCACTTAACTTAAGTTTTCAACTCGGTTACCGTGCATTGAATATTGAGTTAGAAGACTTGGATAGTGTCTATACTGAACTCGATTTTAGTGGTGTGTTCGCAGGTGTTGAATTTCATTTCTAAGTAAATTTGAGCCTTGCCTATTAATAATAAGCCGACATAAATGATTCATTTACGTTGGCTTTTTTCTGTTTAGTCCATTAAGTAATAAAAAAGCGCTATTTATTCTTTTATCTTCTTAGCAAGTTAGCGTAGCCTTACCGTATTCTTGATGAGGTACCTTATATTATGTCAAATAACAACAATCTTGGTACGGGCGGATTGATCGACCCAAGCCAGTTAAACCAAATAACACAAGCTATCACTGGCTTAAATGCAAACCAACTTAATTGGATGAGTGGTTATATGGCAGGCTTGGCCGCTGCGCAGGATCCTGCATTAGCAGCCCCTCAGCAAATCAGTGCCGTTGCCGCAGCTGAGCCAGCGGGTAATTTAACCATTATTTATGGCTCACAAACGGGTAACGCCAAGGGCATAGCGGTTGCTTATCAAGCTAAAGCATCGGCGGCCGGTATTCCTGCTACGGTTGTATCAATGGCTGACTATAAGCCTCGTCAAATTAAAAATGAAACACATGTCGCTATTATTGTATCGACTCATGGTGAAGGTGAAGCACCTGATGATGCGGTTGAACTGCATGAATTCTTGGGTTCTAAAAAAGCGCCTAAATTACCAAACTTAAAATATGCAGTATTAGGTTTAGGTGATACCAGCTATGAGTTTTTCTGCCAAACAGCCAAAGACTTTGATACGCGTTTAGCGACGTTAGGGGCGACAGCGGTGATTGAACGTGTAGATTGCGATGTCGATTATGATAGTGCTGCGGCGAAGTGGCAAGACGATATCTTAGCCAAGATCAAAGATGATTTAACGGCTAAAACGGTACAAGTACCGGTTACCGCTGCTGCAAATACAGCCACTGTTGCGAGTATATATTCCAAGAAGAACCCATTTTCCGGTACTCTATTAGCGAGCCAAAAAATTACGGGTCGTGATTCAGTTAAGGATATTCGACACATCGAAATATCGTTAGAAGAGTCAGGGATCCAATATCAAGCGGGAGACGCGTTAGGTGTGTACTTTTTAAATGACGCCGATATGGTTACACGAGTCATTGCAGCATATGGTTTAGATGCTAATGCCTCGGTCACTATTGGTGAACATACCTTATCTTTAGCGCACGCATTGACTGAAAAATGTGAATTGACATTATCTTATCCAACGTTTGTTAAAGCCCTGGCTGACACCACGAATGATACAGGTCTTGTTGCGCTTCTAGCCGATAAAACGGCATTACGTGAATATTTAGTGCCACGTCAAATTGTCGATATCGCAATTGATTATCCCGTTGCTATTACTGCGCAGCAGTTAGTAGATGCCTGTCGTCCATTAACCGCACGCTTGTATTCGATCGCATCGAGTCAAGCTGAAGTCGAAGATGAAGTACATTTAACCGTCGCCTTAGTCGAATATGACGCACACGGCTTTACGCATCAAGGTGGCGCATCGGGTTATTTATCAACCCGTTTAGAAGAAGGTGCGGCAGTGAAGGTTTATGTTGAAAGCAATGACAATTTCCGTTTACCTGCTGATCCAAACACGCCGGTTATTATGGTTGGCCCAGGTACAGGTATCGCTCCGTTCAGAGCATTTATGCAAGAGCGTGATGCTCAAGATGCACAAGGTAGTAACTGGTTGTTTTTTGGTAATCCTAATTTTACTCAAGATTTCTTATACCAAACCGAATGGCAAGGCTATGTTAAATCAGGCTTGTTATCGAAAGTCAGCTTAGCGTTTTCGCGTGACCAAGCAGAGAAAGTGTATGTTCAACATCGTCTAGTCGAACAAGGCGCAGAAGTCTATAAATGGCTAGAGCAAGGTGCACATTTTTATGTGTGTGGCGATGCTAATCATATGGCAAAAGATGTGGAACAAGCATTATTAACTATCTATCAAACTCATGGTAAGCAAACGGCTGATGAAGCTAAAAAAAGCCTTCTTGCCTTACGCAAAGCAAAACGTTATCAAAAGGATGTCTACTAATGAGTGACAACAAAAAACTTATCGTTGAAGGCAAATTAGCCGTCAATGAACGCATTAAAGGTGAAAGCAATTTTCTGCGTGGCACCATTGCAAACGATCTAACCGATGATATGACGGGTGGGTTCACTAGTGATAATTTCCAGTTGATACGTTTTCATGGCATGTATCAACAAGATGACCGAGATATTCGTGCTGAGCGTATGAAGCAAAAATTAGAGCCTTTACACAATGTTATGTTGCGTGCGCGTTTACCGGGTGGTGTTATTTCACCAACACAATGGTTAGCGATTGATAAGTTTGCTGATGATTACACCATGTATGGTTCAATCCGGTTAACCACGCGTCAAACCTTTCAGTTCCATGGAGTGCTAAAGCCGCATATGAAACTCATGCACCAAACGCTGAATGCAGTAGGTATCGATTCGATTGCAACAGCGGGTGATGTAAACCGAAATGTGCTTTGTACTTCAAATCCTGAAATATCGCATTTTCATCAAGAAGCCTATGCATGGGCAACTAAGATTTCAGAGCATTTATTACCTAAGACCCGCGCATATGCAGAAGTGTGGTTAGATGGTGAAAAAGTTGAGACAACCGATGTTGAGCCAATTTTAGGCTCTAATTATTTGCCGCGTAAATTTAAAACCACGGTTGTGATCCCACCACAAAATGACGTGGACGTGCATGCCAATGATTTGAACTTTGTTGCGATTGAAGACAATGGCAAGTTGATTGGGTTTAACGTACTGGTTGGTGGTGGTTTAGCGATGACCCATGGTGATCATGCAACATTCCCACGCAAAGCAGATAACTTTGGTTTTATTGGTTTAGATGATACGTTGGCCATTGCTGAAGCGGTCGTCACGACGCAACGTGATTGGGGTAACCGTGTTAATCGTAAAAATGCCAAAACCAAATATACACTTGAACGAGTCGGCGTTGATACGTTTAGAGCTGAAGTTGAAAAACGTGCGAATGTGCAATTTTTAGCAGCAAAAGAGTTTGAATTTACCGGCCGTGGCGATCGCTATGGCTGGGTTGAAGGGGTTGATGGTCACTATCATTTAACCTGTTTTATTGAAAATGGTCGTATTCTAGATTACCCAGGTAAAACACTTAAATCAGGTTGTAAAGCGATTGCTCAAATTCATTCAGGTGAATTCCGCATGACCGCAAACCAAAACTTAGTCATTGCCGGTGTAACGCCAGAATTAAAAGACCAGATCGATGCGCTTGCAAAAGCCAATGGTTTAATGCCATCAGTGAGCAATCAACGCAAAGACTCTATGGCATGTGTATCTTTACCCACTTGCCCATTAGCAATGGCTGAAGCCGAGCGTTATTTGCCGGATGCGGTCACTGAAATTGAAAGTATGTTGACTAAACATGGTATTCCTGATGAGAGTATTATTTATCGTGTTACGGGATGTCCGAATGGTTGTGGCCGTGCGATGTTGGCGGAAGTCGGCTTAGTCGGTAAAGGTCCGGGTAAATACAATCTACATTTAGGCGGTAACAAAGCGGGTACACGTATCCCAAAAATGTACAAAGAAAACATCACCGACACTGAAATCATGTCTATTTTGGATGAGTTGATTGGTCAATGGGCACAAGAACGACTAGCCAATGAATGTTTTGGGGACTATGTGATCCGTGCAGGTGTTGTCGCTGAGGTAGTTGATCCGGCTAAGGATTTCTATGCCTAGCACACTATTTAATCAAGCATTTTCGAGTGATATTATGAGTCAATTAGCGCAACATAATACTGAGCTTGAATCATTATCTCCGGTGCAGCGCGTTGAGTGGGCGTTCAAGCATTTACCGGAACAAGCGATTGTATCCTCATCGTTTGGCGCGCAATCAGCAGTGATGTTGCATTTGATCAATACTGTCGCACCTGGTACGCCAGTGGTGTTGACGGATACAGGGTATTTGTTTGCTGAAACTTATCAATTTATAGATGAATTGACTGCGAAGCTCAACCTTAACTTAAAGGTCTACAGCGCAGCTAAAAGTGCGGCATGGCAAGAGGCTTCCTTCGGTAAATTGTGGGAAGAAGGTGTTGCAGGTATTGAGCAATATAATCAAATGAACAAAGTAGAGCCAATGCAACGTGCATTACGTGAGTTGCGCGCGGGTACTTGGTTCGCGGGGTTACGTCGTGCACAATCAGCAGGACGGAGTAAGCTGTCTGTATTGCAAAATATTGGCGCTCAAACTAAAGTTTATCCGATTATTGATCAATCCAATAAGCAATTACACGAATACCTCAAAGCACATGATTTACCTTATCATCCTTTATGGGAGCAAGGCTATGTCTCAATTGGCGATTGGCATACCACTCGTGCACTAGAAGCGGGAATGACAGAAGACGACACGCGTTTCTTTGGTTTAAAACGCGAGTGTGGTCTGCATGAGTTTGGTGATGGTATTTGATGATCACTGAAAGTGAAACACTGCTTTGGGCTGCGCAATCTTTTTTTTAATAGATACAAAATAAAATGATAAAAACTATCCTATACTGAATAAGTGAGCAATAGGAAGTATCATGAAAACAATATCATCTCAATTAACGGAATCACCTCATTCAGCGAAAAATGGCTTCTCACCTGTCAGAAGTGTCGATGATCAGGATATAGCGAGTCTCAATAAAATTATTGGCTCAGCGACCAATTTTTTTAAACAAAGTTCGCTGAATGATTTTTCCGATGGAGTGATCTCGCACATTGCGACACTCTATGGACTGCATAAAGAAGATATCATTTGTGCCAAACTAGGTTCGTTATTTGATCGTCGCGAGTCTAATATACGATTTTGTGGTGTGGCGGGTAAAAATGATAACCTATTCAATCATTCTCTCAACCAACTCAGTAATCCTCACGTCGAAAAACTATTAGAAGATGTCTTTACACTAAAGCATGAGATTTTATTAGAAAATGAAAGTGTCTTATACTTTGTATCCACAGACTTTCAAATGGCGCTGTATGTCAGAGCACATTTGACCAAAGAAGACAGTCTGTATCGTACATTACAGTATTTCTTATCGAGTATTTCTTCGGGTTATATTTCCATTGTTGAGGTTATCCATTTACGGTCAACCGCTTATCATGATCAGCTCACGCATTTACCTAATCGCAATGATTTTATTAATTTGTTAAATAACCCAGATTATTCTACCAGTAGTGATGGTTTACATGTTGTGTTAGTTGATATCAATCATTTTTCAGATACTAATGATGGCTTAGGTCAAGATGTCGGGGATTTATTACTCAAAGCAATATCGAAACGCTTGCGGGCTTCATTTCATGAGACAGTTAAATTGGCAAGGATCGGAGCTGATGTATTTGGTTTTCTAGGGCCTGCAAAGTACTTATTGCCAAATCAAATTAGCGATAAATTTGTTGCTCCTTTTCGCGCTGGGCAATATGCATTATCGGTAAGGGTTTCTATGGGATTATGCAAAATTGAGAGTGAGTTTGATAATGGGTTAAACATTATTAAGCGCTGTAATATCGCCCTCAACCTAGCTAAGAAAAAAGCAGGCTTAAATTATCGTTGGTACAATTCTGAGTTAGAATCCCATACGGCTTGGCGGTTAGAGCATATACGTAAATTATCGATTGCTTATGAACAACGCAAATTACAAGTTTGGTATCAGCCTCAACTTGACTTTAAAAGCAGACGAATTGTCGGTGTTGAAGCTTTACTGCGTTGGCCTGATGGGCACGGGGGGTTTATAACGCCTGATATTTTTGTTCCATTAGCCGAATATTCTGGATTAATTGTCGATATGGGATATTGGGTGTTACGAGAAAGTTTAACGGCAATCAAACGATTAAGCCAACAAGGGATAAATGATATTCGAATAGGCGTGAATGTATCTATTATGCAGCTAAGAAACAGTGACTTTGTAGAACAAGTAAAGGATATGCTGACGGAGTACGATCTTGAACCAACGCGATTAGAATTAGAAATCACTGAAAACATTTTGATGGATGAACCCCAAATTGTAATTGAAAGCCTGCATTTATTACGAAATTTTGGCGTTCAGATTGCGATAGACGATTTTGGAACAGGTTTTTCTTCTATGAGTTATTTACAAAAAATGCCGTTAAATCGGTTGAAAATTGATCGTTCGTTTCTCAAAAGTTGTTCACATGCTCATCCTTCAATATTAGCGGAAACGGTTATCACCTTAGCACAAAAGCTCAATCTTAAAACAATTGCAGAAGGGGTGGAGCGGAAGGAACAAGCTAAATATATTGAGTCTTTGGGGTGTGATGAAGTTCAAGGTTTCTTGTATGCAAAACCTTTACGCTTTAATGAATTATCCAATATGTTGCAAATGCAACTAAACAATGATTCACATGACACTAAATTGTCATCATAGTGTTATGTAGTGACATGTGAATTAACAATAACGGTTTAAAATACCCGATTTAACCCATTTAGTGCTGCTACCCGATAAGCTTCAGCCATAGTGGGGTAGTTAAAGGTTGTGTTGACGAAATACTCAATCGTATTTTGGTCACCTGGCTGTTGCATGATCGCTTGGCCGATGTGAATGATTTCCGATGCTCGTTCACCAAAACAATGGATGCCTAAAATTTCCTTTGTCTCTCGATGAAACAAAATTTTCAAACTGCCGACCATCGTATTTGCAATCTGTGCGCGAGCAAGATGCTTAAACTGTGCGCGCCCTACTTCATAAGGTACTTTGGCAGCGGTTAATTCTTGTTCTGTTTTACCTACGGAGGATATTTCTGGGATAGTATAGATGCCTGTCGGAATATCTTGGACTAAACTGTTGTGCGCTTTTTCTGATAGCATTGCTTCTGCTGCGAAACGCCCTTGGTTGTATGCAGCAGATGCTAAGCTTGGATAACCAATGACATCCCCCACGGCAAATACGTGTTTGGCTTCTGTTTGGTAACTCTCGTTCACGCTAAGTTGGCCTCGTGAATCTGGTTTTAAACCTACCTCTTCGAGATTAAGCATTTCGGTGTTACCTGAGCGCCCATTGGCAAATAACAAACAATCAGCGCGAAGTTTTTTACCTGAGTCAGTAGTAACGATAACACAATCATCGAACGTTTCTACGGTGGCATAGGTTTCATTATGTTTGATCACTACGCCGCTGTTCCATAAGTGGTAACTCAATGAATCAGAAATTTCATCATCTAAGAAACTCAGTAGGCGATTTTGTGTGTTGAGTAGATCAACTTTGACACCCATGCCTCTGAATATCGATGCGTATTCGGTTCCAATGACACCTGCACCGTAAATAATCATATTTTTTGGATCATGATTTAAAGATAAAATCGTATCTGAGTTATAGATCCGCGGATGAGTAAAATCAATATCTGGCGGTGTATAGGGACGCGAACCTGTCGCGATAACAAATTGCTTTCCAAGAATTTTTTCTTGGGTCCCATCAGGACGGTTAATCTGTAATGTATTAGCATCAATAAAAGATGCCTCTCCGTGGATTAATGTCACTTTGTTGCGGTCATAAAAACTACCGCGTAATTTGGTTTGTTTACGAATCACATCACTCGCATGTGTCATGATCTCTGCAAACGTCAAATGGCGACTGGCATCTTCTTGGTTAAATAGCGGTGATTGATTGTATTCTACTAAACGACTAACTGAATGACGTAAGGCTTTAGAGGGAATGGTTCCCCAATGTGTACAACCGCCGCCAACATGTTCGTAGCGCTCAATCACGGCAACGGTTTTACCCGCTTTGGCGAGTTGCATTGCTGCCCCCTCACCTCCAGGACCGGTACCAATGACAACAGCATCAAACATAATATGGGCGTGGGGCATAAATCAAATTCCAAAAAAAAGCCAATAACAAATCGTTATCGGCTTATTATACCAGTGCTTGAACTCAGAGTCATGCTCGGACCTGTTTAGGCTGCTTGTAAAGGTGACGAAGTCAGTGCGTTAAAACGCGACTTTTGTGCTTGGAATGCAGCCTTTAGTTCTTCACATTTAGCATGCATATCAATACTATCAACAGTTCGTTTAAGGTGACGTTGTTGTATACGCATTAAACGTTTTTTAGTGAGGTAGTATTCATTGCACTTAGCAATTAATAGTTCATATTCTGCTTCGAGCTTTGAAATGATCTCTTCTGGATTAGGGTAGCGGTGTTCTAACTTCTCTTTAGCAAACTGAAGTTGCATCGCAAACTTGGCTTGTTGGATCTTGTCTTCAGGACATTTACGAAGATTAGTCGTCCAGCCAATTAGCGATAACGATTTTATTACCCATTTAGTTGGGTCATAGTGCCACCATTTTATCCCATTACGGTAATCGTATTCAAAAATATGATGATAGTTATGATAGCCTTCACCGAACGTAAACAAGGCTAAGATCCCGTTATCTTTGGCTGTGTTGCTATCAGTGTAAGTTTGTTTGCCCCAAATATGACATAAAGAATTGATAAAAAAGGTCACGTGGTGGACTAAGACAATACGACATAATCCAGCTAGCAACATCATACCCAAGATATTCCCGTTTAAATAACCTAATAATGCAGTAATACCGATATTTGCGACTAATACGATAGGTACATAATAGTTATGTTGCCACATGACGATTTTGTCTTTTTGCAGATCACGACAGTTCGAATAATCCGCGTAACGCTCGGCTTGATATTCTCTCAACATCCAGCCGATGTGCGAAAACCAAAAACCACGTTTGGCAGAGTAGGGGTCTTTGTCATTTACATCGACATGACGATGATGCACCCGGTGATCCGATGCCCAATGCAAAATGCTGTTTTGTAATGTCATGGCTCCACCTACAGCTAATACAAACTTAACGAGTGCGTTTGCCTCATAAGCTTTGTGCGACCACAAACGGTGATAACCCGCTGTAATTGACATGCCAGTAAAGAAGAACAATACAATGGTAGTGACAATTTCAACTGTATTAAAACCATAAGTTAGCGCCCAATATGGAACGCCGATCACACTAATTAAAGTGAGTATGGTAAAAAGTGCTACGTTGAATACTATTATTGGTGGTTTTTTCATAGGGGATATTTACTATTTTAAATTAAAGCTTTAAATTTCAGCGTACAAGTGTAAGCTAAATGTAATTGAGTTACCCAGTTTTAGCAAGGAATTAATAATCCATGACGGCAAAAAAGAGTCGTGAACAACAGAAACAAGAGACGCGCCAGAACATTATAAATGCGGCTTTTGCTTGTTTGGATGCGGAAAAAAGTCTTTCTTCTCTGTCACTTAGAGAGATAGCACGAAATGCAGGGATCGCCCCGACGTCATTTTATCGACATTTTAAAGATGTGAATGACTTAGGTATGACATTAGTCGATGAAGCGGGATTAATGCTCAGGCAGCTGATGCGCAGTGCGCGGCGACGAATTACTAAAGATTCTAATGCGATTGATACATCAGTGGATACGCTAATGGAGTTTATTAATGAAAACAAAAATGTTTTTCGGGTACTACTTCGTGAACATACTGGGACATCTGCTGAGTTTAGATCTGCAGTACGTCGTGAAATACAGCATTTTATTAAAGAATTGTCTGACTATATTATGCATCGTCAAAAGATCTCACAGCACTTAGCGGATTTACAGTCAGAAGCGATGGTAATGATTGTGTTTAGTGCTGGGGCTCAAGCATTAGATGCTCAACCTAATCAACAATTTGTTATTGCTGAAAAGGTTAAGTATCAATTGATGTTTGTTCAACTCGGTGTGCGTCAATTTAAGCCTCAGTGAATACAGATCAACGCTTTTGTAAAATCACGCCACTTTCGATATGGTGTGTGAAAGGAAATTGATCAAACAACGCACTACGAACAATTTCATGAGTTAGCGTCAACGTAGCAAGATTCTCAGCTAACGTTTCTGGGTTACATGAGATGTAGATAATATTGTCATACTGACTAATCATAGCAATAGTGTCATCATCCAATCCTGCTCGAGGTGGATCAACCAGTACCGTTGAAAAATTATATTCGTCTAGGTTAACAGCGGCAAGACGTCGAAATTCTCGTTCTTTGTTTTTCGCTTGGACGAACTCTTCACTAGACATACGTAATATAGTGCAATTATCTAAATGGTTAGCTGCGATATTAAATTGCGCAGCATTGACAGATGTTTTCGATATTTCCGTCGCTACAACTCTGTCAAAATAATCACTCAGAGGGATGGTAAAATTACCCGCGCCACAATATAGCTCTAATAAGTCACCAGATATATTCTGCGTGTGGGTGGCTACCCATTCAATCATACGGCAATTCACTTGTGCATTAGGCTGCGTAAATGAGTTCTCAATATGTTTGAACGTGTATACCTTATTGTGAATAGCTAAGCGTTCAGTAACAAAATCTTGGGAGACAACCAGTTTTTGCTTTTTGGCTCGTCCAATAAAATGAATGTCGTAGTGCTCAGATAGTTCTTTTTGCAGCGCTTGAATGGCAACTTCCCACTCGGGCCCTAATTGAGTGTGATAGAGCATAGACACAACAATTTGATTCGTAGTTGCACTCAAATAATCAATTTGAAAAAGCTTTTTGCGTAATACAGGATTAACTTTAACCTGATTAATGACATCCGCCATGACCTGGTTAATTAGTAATGAAGCCACAGGAAAGGAATCAACCCGGTACTGTTGTTTAGTTTCTTGATTAAACATGATGTGATACAAATCAACACCTTCGTGCCAAATTCTAAACTCTGCACGCTGTCGATAATGTTGTTCATCGGAAGCAAATGTATCTATAGGGAGTAATGACTCCCCTTTAGTAATAAAAGGGGAGAGTAAATCTCGTACACGAGATTCTTTTTCAGCAAGCTGAAGGGAATATTCGGACATACTAACTAATCTTCAACTTTCTCTTTGGCAAGACGCACGCGTAACGTACGTTCTTCGAATACTGAATCATTCAGTTTGGTAATCATTTTATTTGCTGCATCCGCTTCTACTTCAACAAAGCCAAAACCTTTACGACGACCGGTTTTACGATCCTTCATCAAACGGACTGAATCTACGTAACCATATTGTTCGAAATACGCCTTTATAGCGTTCTCACTTACTTTATAGTTTAGATTACCTATATATAAGGTCGTTAAATCATTAGTTTCGACTGATTCTTCAGTAGAACTAGTTGTTTTAACAAGTAATAGTGCAATACCAGAAATAACTGCACCGGCAGCAAATGCAATAGCAGAAGTTACCATTGGGAAAAATGGTACTGCGACAAATCCTGCAACAGCGATAATAGCTATAAGAACATAGCGTGTGACGTTAGACGATTTCATAAAGGACCCTTGTTGTTATAATAATGAAATGCAAAAGGCACAAACATATTACTCTTATGGCTATTTTGTGCAACTTTTCACAGTTTGAGGCTTATGTACTGATAAATAGGCTGGTAAACGGCAGAGTAATGATTACTTTGTGAGCATTACAACACGATATTCATCAATAATGCGTAAAAACACAAATAAAGTGTATTAGAGTGTTGACGAATATATTTTTATCTGTAGAATGCGCTCCTCACTTGAAGGGACAAGATTACGTCGGCAACGACAAAGCCTTACTAAGCAAGTGTTTGAAGATGTTTTAGTTAAATGATTTATTAATAAAAACTTTAAATAAAGCGTT
>Ga0233438_10002900_pt1 | contig 16370 bp, 16 predicted proteins | sample SI_123_September_FD_182720 | JGI IMG/M metagenome (GOLD analysis project Ga0233438, IMG submission 182720) | Seawater microbial communities from Saanich Inlet, British Columbia, Canada - SI_123_September2016_10_MG | ecosystem: Environmental > Aquatic > Marine > Inlet | place: Canada: British...
CACCATCTTTTAGCATAGACGCTACCACTGCTAGAATCTCTTTATGATCAAACAGTTCAGTCTGGCTTTCGTGGTGATTAACAAGTTCTGCTTCTAATTGCTTAATGTCGGATGTATCGATCTCTTCAACTTCTTGCTGTGCGCCATCAAGTTCTTTCTTAATAGACTTGCATGTATTCATGCCAATCTTGACGTTTGCTCTATGCTCACTGACAGAGATATTCTTTTCGGATATAGTATCTTCTACAAGATCAATAGCACATAGACGCTCATCGACCACTACACTCTTATGTCCAATCTCTTCTTTTGCTGTTTCGATTTCTGTTGCTTTTGATCGTGAGGATTCGATTGTTTCTTCTTTAAATTCGTGTTCGATCCCTTGTTTACAGGTTGGACAGTTGTCATGCTTTTGGTAGAATTCAACGTCTTTACGTAACTTGTTAAGCCTGGTTGTAAGATCATGGTTTACCTCTTGAAACTCTGCTAACTTCTTTTTCTGTTCGGCTTTGTCGCCAATACTGTTATTTAGTTCTTCGATAGCATCAAGTAAGACTTCCATCTTTGCTTGCTCTTCTTCAACAAACACAACTTGGTCTTTCAACTTATCTTTTAGCTTACCTACTTCGGTCTCTTTGATCTTTCTGATAGACTCGTTATGCGTCTTAGCACTGTCAATCTTATTGTCAAGTAGATCAATCTGATACTTGATATCAGTGATTTCACTCTTATTGTCAGACAGTCTTTCCTTCAACAAAGTATTCATTGTAGTGAAGATTTGAATGTCTAGAAGGTCTTCAATGATGTCTCTTCGCTCACCAGTTTTCAACTGCATGAATGGTACAAACGTAGAACTACCTAATACAACTACTTGACCAAAAGACTTATAGTTAAGCTTTAGAATAGTTTCTTCTAGATATGTCTGGTAGTCACGGGCAGCCGCATCTTGGTTTAGCAGTTCGCCATTCTTCCACACTTCGAATATGCCTGGCTTAATGCCACGCTTAATCATATAAGCATTGCCGCTTATACTGAAGTATGCTTCTACTAGCAGTTCTTTATTGTTAACACTGTTTAGTAGCTGGTACTTATTGATCTTTCTAAAGGGTTTACCATATAACGCAAAAGTCAGAGCATCAAGCATGGTCGACTTACCAGCTCCATTATCTCCAACGATAAGCGTAGACTTGCTTCGGTTTAAAAAAACTTCTGTGAAAGTATTACCAGTACTTAAAATGTTCTTATAACGAACCTTTTCAAATAGTATCATAAATTAATAGCCTCATTATGTAACTCTTGCAGAACTTTTTCAATCTTAGTTTTGTCTGTACTAATCTCTAAGTTCTGGACGTATTGCTTCAATATAGTCAACGTATCTTGTGCTTCATCGACCAGTTCACTCTCATCGATCACATCTAAGTTCATATGATCTTCGACAACCTTAATATCACAAGGTGAGGCTGCCTGTAGTCTATCTAAGAACAAATCAAAGATATATGGGTTAGTCTTGTTTCTGACAATAACTTTAATGAAAGTATCTTTCAATTGAGTAGTGTCTAAGTGTGCAATGTCTTCGATAGTCATATCAGCATCATCATACATGATCTTATGGAATAGACTAAACGGATTACGAATGTATTCCATCTTACGAGAGTCAGTATCGAATACACTGAAACCACGCTTCTGATCATGATCGGACCAAGTCATTTCATACTGGGCACCTAGATAGGATATGTTACCAATAGAAGACGGCTGATGAAAGTGACCAGAATATACTGAATCAAACTTAGCAAACGTACTACGGTCCATACCATCAGCACATAGATGTCCTTTGTCCATCTCGTAACCAGTGATCTCAAAGTGACCCATGAGTATCTGTGCTTTCGTATCAGCCATTGCTTTCATGGACTCTGACCAGTTATCAGAACACAGCCAAGGAGCAAGCATAATCTTACACCCATCCATATCTAACTCAACTGGCTTTTCCCAATACAGATGTAAATTTTTATGGCTTGTATTGCCATATAACTGTCTGAGACTGTTTACATCATTAGTGTTCTTAAAGTAAGTATCATGGTTGCCAGCGATCATATACATTTCGATGCCTTCATCGGCACACACTTTCATGAAATGATCTTCAAGGTTCTTGGCAGTAACGAAATTGATATACTTACGCCGATCTGTAACATCGCCTAAGTGAAAGATAGTTTTGATATTATTTTCACGTAGATGTGGGAAGAAAACTTCCCGATAGAACTTTATCTGATGTTCAGCAATTGCGGCATTATCATTTCTCGCACCCCAATGTGTATCATTTAGGATAGCAATCTTCATTCTTTAGCCTCTTTTTTATCCTCATCCATAAATTTCTCTAGACCCTTCTTGGCTTTCGTTTGTGCCTTCTTCTTATCGTCCATCTTCTTTTCATAGCCACGAACAAAGTCAGTCATGTAGTCATTGTTTAGATCAATATAGCCTGGTTCACCATTGCGATCAACACTACCTTCTGCATGATCTACAGCAGTACCAGTCATAACAGAATTCTCTGTGACCTTGTGTTTGATGTACAGTTGCTTCTTCTCTTTGTCAATTCTTCGCAAGAACGCATACCAAATAATCTGTGTAAAATAAGCAAACGGATTATGGGACTTGTTCGGATCAAAGTTACCTAGTGCTTGTATCGCATTCTCCAAACCATCACTGATCATCTCATCTTTATACGAGTATCCTGAGAAGTTAGGCTTAGATGCAAGCCTAGTAGATATCTGATAGATACAATGTCCGATGTAGTTGGGTATCTGCGGTCTTTTGTCACCAGAATCCTCTGCTTCACTGCATAGCTTTTTATATGCTATGATAGCTTCCAGAAACTCTGGATTGTTAACGTAATTTCTCTTTGCCATGCATTTCACTCCTTATTGTGTACAAGTATAACCTATTGCAGTGCTTTTGTCAAGCACAAAATAATGTAATAATAATCTAAAAAAGACTTGACATCCCTGAGGAATAGTGTATAATTGAGTTATACGAATTTAAGAACATTAATGCTTTATAGAGTCTTTTGACTCCATGTATGCTACAAGCACATCTTCAATCTCTTCGTACTCTTCTTGTCTCTCTTCTTCTCTGGCTCTTAGACTCTTTAGTTCTGTGAGTCGTTCAGCAAATGAATCGTAGTATTCGATTGCTTTAACATTTGCTTCTCCCCAAAAGACTATATCTCCGAGTGACAGGTCCACGCTGTTGGCTTCTGATAAGAGCATCCAACTCTTAGCAAAGAATCCGTGAACTGGGTGTATTTTGACTTGTATTGGATTTTCAACAGTAACTTCATTATCATCACGCTTAACGAGATTACCTATTAAATCATCACCTGTTTTCATCTTGATATGAATAAGCATCTAATCTCCCTTTATGTTAACATTATATATACGAAATTCAAAACCTTCTTCGTTGTAGACTTTCACTCTTTCCATAAAATGTTTAGTTGCAAAGTTCTTACTACTCTTCCACTGTAGATCATCGACTATATCATATAGAGTGGCTTTAGTGTTATCTTTACTTTTACGTAATACACGACCTATTGATTGTAAGTTTCGTATCTTCGATTTACTAGGGCTTGCAAAGACGATATTATCCAAACGCTTAATATTAACACCAGTGCTGAAAGTACCATAACTAGCGAGAATAATATTATTATTGCTTGACTCAACCAAGTGCCTAACTGCTTCACGCTCGTCAGCACCAACACCTCCGTAGATAAAGTGTACGGTTTTGTTACCTCCCTCAAGCATCGGATGTAGTATCTTGCCGTGCTTTTCAACGAACTGAAAAAGGATAAGCGTGTTTCCTTCGAGGCTATGTGCGAGGTTTCTGATGTATTTGTTTCTTGCTTCATTGCCAACTATCCAGTCAATTTCTTCTTGATAACTCTTATTCTTATTTAGCTTCCTAATTTCATCAGGATATTGAAGAACGATTGCAGTGATGCCAAAGTCTGCGAGTGTGTTATCTTCGATGAGTTTCTTAGTCTTTGTGACTTCGTAGACTGATCCAAAAAGACCTTCTAATACAAGTTTATGTGTCTGAGTACCATCTAATGTACCAGTAAACCCATATCTATATTGACACTCAGGCATTTTTTCTAGTACTTTAGTCAGCGACTTAGCCTTAAACAAGTGTGCCTCATCTCCTACTACAACGTCAAACTTAGCGAACCAATCCTTTCGTAACTTGTACACAGATTGCCAAGTTGTGATGGTTATGTCTGCGTCAACATTCTTATCGATGCCACCACGAATTTTATGTATTGACAACTCGTTACCATTGTTATATTCAACAAAGTCTGAAGCCATTTGCTCGACTAGTGAAGTAGTTGGTACAACAATCAAAACCTTTCTGTCATGTGCATCTACGTGAAAACGAGTCAGTAGATATATGATGAAAGATTTACCAGATGCGGTTGGTGATAAAAGCATTGCTCTTTCACTACGTAATGCATGAACAACTGCTTCATTCTGATAGTCACGTGGCACGAATGGTGAATTGAATTCTTTTGCAAGTTGCATGCCAGCATCATCATTCACTACATTGTTAGGCACTAAGCCTTTATCAATTGTTACGTGATACTCTCTTGTATTACAGAACTTGAGTATGTATGGGATTAGTCCAGCATAGATCATGCCAGTCATTGTGTTCAATAGACGTATCTTGCCGTCCCAAACTTTGTTTCGAACAGCAGGCATGAACTTAGCACCAGGCACTTCGAATGTGAAGTACTCGCTCATTTCCATCTTGATCCCTGGGTCAGCGTTTACTCTTATGTAAACGTCATCGACCTTTTCAATACTCACATTATCCATTAAGCACCTGTTCTAAACCGCTCCCAGTCTATAATTGATTTGATTTGAAATCCACGATTGTTTATCTGTTTGATAATAGACTCAAGATACTCTACCTTTTGTTCCTGCGCTCCTATCTTCAACGATGACTCGATGATGTCATCATCTGAATCTATGTAAGAAGGAATATCTTGTCGTAGAATTTTGAGTGGTTGTGGTTCCCACCCATACTGCTTCAGTTCACTAATATCTAGTTCGCCTCTGTAGTACTCAGTCTTTAGTCTGTGTAGCTTTTTGTAGTCAGCCTTCATCTTCTTCAGGAGATAGCCTTCTCCCATATAGAATTTGAAGTACTTGTTGTGAAGCTTTGGTATCTCAGAGGACTCTCTAGAGATGTTGATGGTGTCTACTGGACCATCTTTTTCCCATTCTTTAATAATATCATCTATCTTCATTCATATCTCCATAATTAAGTACGTGTATAACTATACTAGTCTACACGAAGTTCATCAAAAAGTCAACCTTAAACGTCTATTGTATAGCTACTATATTTAAATGTAACGTCAAACGTAGGTGGTACAACATCTGAATCTGAAGTATTTAGCTGTATTGGACCAACGGTAATTGGAAAACAATCTGTGAACGATAACTTGATATTCGCATTTTTGTTACTGTTCATTATTAGTAGTGAAGCATCTGACATAGCACCGCCACCATCTGTATTAGTTCTATTTGAATCTCCTACTTGAGGAGCACCAAGTCCACTATATCCTGTAAAGCCTTCTGATCTAGTTACAGCAGTAAGCCAGTTCCAGCACTCACGAAAAGATGTCAAGTTCTCATCTGCAACTACTGTGATATTCAGGTCATCAAAGATTAGTTTATCGCCTGGTGTGTATATGTTCTTAAACGGAGTCGATCTTTCAGCATAGCCAGAACCAATGCCAGGCAAGTTGATTTGCTGAACGTAAAACTCTGTATTAGGCAGCCTCGCAAAGACTAGCTTAAACTCTACTGGCGATAAGAAATTTGATGTTGACATGATATCCTCTATCAAAGTTGTATAGTACTATTTATATAGCGTATGGTAGACGATAGCGAACTTTAGTGGGTCGCCTCTATTAAGTATCACGCCCCATGATACTCTGCCATACTGTTATATTTATACAGACAAAAAAAAGAGGCTCCGAAGAGCCTCTTAAAGTCAGTTGGGTTATTTCTAATCTTCCCGATCAGAGTCCCAATCTTATTTTTATAGCAAGTTAGAAACTGCTGTACGACGGTAGTACACGTTAGAGTTGGCAGTAAGTGCGCCATTACCAACAGTAGTACCTTGTGCGAATGGGTTAGAAACCATTCCGTAACGAGTTTTGAAGCCCAGTTTTGACTGGAAGCTGTTCTCGCCAACTGCACGAACCATTTGTAACGGTACATATGGGCAATAGAAAAGACCAGCATCAAATGCGCTAGAACCTTTATAACCTACTACCATGTAGTTTGCACCGGCATATGGATCGATGTACACTCTAAAGCGACCGTTAAGAACACCAGCAAATGTGTTGCCTGTGTCATCTGGGTTCAAGTTGTTAGAGTTAAGTGCTGGAGTGTAATCAAGAACACCAGCCATTTGAAGTGCAGAAGCAACATCAGATGAACATACGATCATGTTACCTTTTCCTCTACGAGTGTCTTTAGCGATTTGATTCGCTTCTTTCTCGATTTGGAACATCAAGCCTTTGAACTTCTCTACTGACCAACGGCCATTAGCATCAACGTCTAAGTTGAAAGTACCGTTCACAGCTACTCCACCTTGAGAACCAGCAACAGCGTTTGAATACACTGTACGGATTACTTCACGGTTGATTTCAGCAAGCAACTCAGCAGACAACATGTTTGCTAACTCAGTCTCAGCATCCAAACCATGGATAGCTTTAAGGTCTTGAGCAAGTTCAGTTGTGTACTCAGCTTTCAAAGCACGTGACTTAGCAGTTACAGATACTTTTTCGATTGAGAAAGACATCTGAGCGAACTCATCACCTGCTCCATCACCCAAAGCTTCTGCATCAGCAGTAGCAAGGCCAGTACCAGTTGTTTCTGATCCTGCACCCAATGCGTTAGCATGAGTACCAGCACCGGAGTAATCGGTATCTGCTTCGCCGTAGAAGGCTTCTGGCTTACCAGATGTGTCTTCGTACTTAGAACGCATAGCGAAGATCAAGCCAGTTGGGCCAGTCATCGGCTGTACGCCTGCGATATCATATGCAACCAAGTTAGGCATTGCACGGCGTACTAGTGAGATCAGTACGGGATCATATTTAGCCATATCAGCAGTAGAGTTAGCTGGTGCGGCTTCTGAAAGCAAAGATCCAGTGCCAAGGCTTTCACCTTCACGCATTGATTCTTCAGTGTTCTCCAAAAGAGTTGCCGTTACGGCCGCTCTGTGAGAATCTTGGATGCCGGGCAGAGCGCCATGCTCTAGAATCGGCTTCCACTTTTGCATTAGTTCTTCATTTCTCATTGTGGTTCTCCTTTTTTGAGATTTTACTTAGTATTATTTATATAAAATTTATTTTGCGGCAAAGCGGCCAAGCGATTCCGCATAACGAGCCATCGACGGATCAATAACAGGTTTTGCTTCTTCCGCAGTCTCTTCTTGTAGAAGATCGGTTTCATCTTCCTGCACAGGAGTTGGAGCTTGTTCAGCAAAGTAAGAAGTTTTAATAGCTTCCATCTTTGATGTAAACTCATCTACTGATTCGTAAGACACGCCTTCTGAGAGAACACGCAATTTTTCGACTTGTGTGTCTGTTAAATCCTCAGAAACAGTTTTGAATGCGATAGCAATATCAGCCTTTTCTTTCGCTTCACGAACTTCAATCATTTGCTCAACAATGTCGTTGTACTTAGAAGTAGACTCTTCGAGTTTAGCTTCCAAATCTGCAACTACATCGATTTGCTCATCATCGATTTCCATGTTATGCTCAATAACAAGACCTTTGATACTTGTCAATAGTGACTCAGCGACTTCAACTTTAATGTTGGACTCGACTGAAACCTTGTTGTCTTCCATCCAGCTTTCTACTACGTAGTCTAGATATTGGTCAACTTTTTCTACTAACTCGTCTACAGATGCTTCAACTTGCTCCTGCAGATCACTTTCAAACTTTTCTTCAAGTGTCGCTCTTTCAGCAACAACTTTTTCTTGTACAGCCGCTTCAAAAATAGCTACTGTTTGTGTTTTAAAATCTTCAGACAATTCGGTGCCTTCAAATAGACGCTCGACTGCTTCTTTCAGTCCTTCGTCATTTGAGCCCTGTGGTGTTTTAACATCATCTTCGATGTTATCTGCTTTTGGGTCAGCTGCCTTTTTAACATCGCCTTTACGCTTTTTTACAGCGCCACCAGCGGGTGTTACAGGATCAGCCGCAACAGAATCTTCACCAGTTGCTTTGGCTTCGTCCAAGTCTAGATTTTTCTCTAGTTCTTCACTCATTTGGTTTCTCCTTTAATAGTAGGTGTTTATCTATTATATTTATAAAAATCATGTTTTTGACAATGAACTTACAAATTTTTCGAAAAGAGCGGCTGCCTTGATCTCTAGTTCCCTAGTAGATACTTTAGCAGTCTCTTTGATTTCCTCTTCAATCTGATCAAATGCATTTGCCATTGTCCACGAAGAAGATGCTACGTCATAGACCCAGTCAACGCCTTCCATAACACCCTTAACGAATGCATCTGGAGCTGATGGATCTGCAACGATATCTCCGGCAGTTGCTAACATAAAGTCGCCCTGCACTTCCATAACGCCGTCTTTGTTTTGCTTAATTGAACCCATGCCACGTGATGAGATACCAAGGTTTGCACCTTCATCGATAAGACTTTTTACAATCTTACCCATTGGAGTATCCATAACTTTGGCACGACCGATGATGTTCGATCCGTCCTGTTTAAGTTCTGTAAACATATGCGACACACGATCTAGATTGATTGTAGGTCCAGCTGGATGACCCAACTCGCCATATGCACGTTTTGCTTCAACGTAATTTTTATTGTATCTGGTCATCTCTTTGATAAGAGTTGATGCTGGATACATACGCCCATTTCTATTTTTAATGTCACCTTGCATGATAACACCTTCAATGAAATAGTTTTTGCCTGTTTTCTCGCCTTCTTCGTTAAGAATGTCTTCCGAGATATATTGTACGTCTTCAACGATTTCTTTAATTAGTAATGACATGTCTATTTACCTGCCGTCATTGCGAATTGAACGATCTGCATAAACTTCTTACTGTCATCTAGCATGCCTTCAATCTTCTTTTTATTTGATCCATTCAGTTGCTTATGCATAGATAAGATCATCGATGCTGTAGTTAAGTCAACCTTCTGCTTCTTTCCGTCTTTAAACTTGATCTGTCCGATAGACTTCTTTTTGACAATAGTTGCCAAATCTGCGAGGACGCCTTCGACAATTACTTCTTCAGCTTCAGTCTCTTCATAGACTTGCTTATCTTGACCCTCTTCACGATCCGCCTCACGCTTCTTTTTCTTCTTGCCTTTAATTTCACCTGAGAACTGGTCATCAGGTGCGACAGGATGATCACGCTTGTCAACGATATGTTTGTCTAAAAAATTCTGCTCGTCTGGAGACTTTGGTTTGTCTGTAGTCTCAGCAAGCATTTCCTTAAAGCTTTTCATTGTTGCCCCTTACTCTTCGTTTGTTTCTGCTTCTACGTCATCGACAGCTTCAGTCTCTTCAACTTCTACTTCGCTTGCGCCAAACATATCAGCATATTTTGTTTCGATAGCAGATGTCATTTTGTCTGCCATAATATCATCGAACTTAGATTCAAACCCAGTTGCATCTTTTTCGATTGCATGTCTAATCAATTCTTTCACGCTCATTACTATCTCCTTCTTTTATATAACTTATTTATATTCTTTTACAACTAGTCTATTGGATCTTATGTTCTGCGCCAAAATCCATATTTGAATCAGAATCTTCGCCATCTTCAGATGCTTTTTCTTCATCTTCGATGTCTTGACCCATTTTTTCAATTTCGTCTTCATTCATATATAGTACATTCTTACGTACCCAATTTGTTGAGTAGTATTTACCTGTATACTCATCAATATCTCTCAGAAGACCTAGTCGCTCTCTCAAAATCTCACTTGTTTTCAATTCTTCAAAGTGATTATCACTCATGAAGTCATATCGGAGATTAGATTGAATTTTATTCCAATCTTCAGGAGCAATAACTCCTTTCAAAATTAACTGCTTCTCTAGTAACTTGTCGAATAATGTAGAGAATCTTGCTCTCAATCTTCCGATAAATTTACTAAACTTGATCTCATCTCTAGATATTTCTGATGCTCTGCCTAATGAAAAGCCTGCGTCAGATTCCATTCTTGAGATAGGAACGTTCAATGATTTATATAGACGTTTCTGAAAGTACAAAACGTCATCAAGTTCGCCCAAATTCTGACCGCCTGGTAAAGTTGTGATCTCTGTCCCTCTACCGCCTTCACGTCTTGGTAACCAAAAATCATCAGTCATAGACATATGCCTACGATCATCTTTAACATCGCCTGTTGCCATATCATATACGACACGATTTTTATGTTTAGTCATCATATCACGTAGATATTGTTCTGCCTTCATCTTAGGCAAATTACCTACGTCAATATAAAAGATACGTCTTTCAGGCGCTCTTGAAATTCTGTAAATAACAACTGCATCTTCCATCATTCGCAGTTGGTTTAAAGGCTTGTAAGCCTTATGTAAATGTGATAATACTAACGTACTGTTCTCATTAACTAGACCGGAGTTAGCAGAAACGATTGAATCCTTTGCAATCTTAAGTCCTGCCATTCCACCTTGAGTACTGCCGTCAGCGAAACTTTGTGGCTTACTGCCACTGATATTATTGAATCCTTTTTCGCTAAAAATGAAGTATTCATTTTTAATCTTCTTCGCAATAGCTTGGTTGTCGTTTTGTCCAATTTTCTCGTTCTTGTACTCACGAACTTTTCTGATCTTGCGAGGATCAATATATCTTAATTCTTGTATGCCCTTTTTAGGAGCTTTAATGTCTATCATAACGTGATAGTTAACTCTTCCGTCAACGTACCACTTCTGAAATGTCTCATAGCCAGTGTTAGAGAAGTCTAGTAGTTTAAGAATTCCATCGAACTCTTCTCTAATCTTCTTCTTAATGTTGTCAGGTTGATCTAAATCATCTGTAACACATTCGACCACTTTCTGGTCGTTTGTTACTGATATAGCTTCATTAACGACATCATCAACAGCTTGAGAAACTTCAGGCTGTTGCAACATAGTTCTATATTTCTGTACCAGCTCTGCTTCTGATTTAGCAGTGCCGTCCATATCCAAAAATGTACTGATCCCAGTACCTGTTGCGGCGATATTTACAGCGCCGTCATCCGTTTGAGGTGTTACAAAAGATGGAATGTTATCATTCTCATCCTGCTTCCTCTTTATTTCAAATCCAAATAAATCCATAGTTAATCCTCTAATAGAGGGAGAGAAAAACTCTCTCCCCTAATTATTGTCCAATTAAGCGTTGGTGCCGCCGGTGCCAGTAATGCCACCATCAACGTTCCACCAATCATATTGGAATGTCACATCAAATCTTTCAATGTCGTCCGTAGTGTTCCAGTCCATAGCAATTGAAGCAACTGCTGTTGGGAACAGACCATTAAAGTTATACGTTCTCAACGGTACACCAGTTTTTGAGTACTGAGTAATCTGTGCTTGTGACTTATACTCTGAACTCGCCGCTGTTGCTAACTGTCGTGTATTACCTTCGTGTGCATTGATTGAAGCCATCCAGTTTTCCATCGCATTGCGAATTAGGAAGTCTTCATCATTCATGATAGTAACAGTCCATTCAGCGAATGTCCTGTCACCTGCGATTTTTACTTTACGACCGAAATACGGGATCTCGATTGTGCCCAGAGTACTCTCTGGAATTGCTGCCGCCTGTACCATGAAAGGTGTTTTAAGATCGGCTATTGCATTTACAGGGTTTGTAATCTGTACTTGAAATAGCGATGCTTTAGCACCCCCGAAGGTCAGTTGGCTTTTAATTTCATTAATGTTGAAAGCCATTATTCATATCTCCTTTGATTAATATTTATTAAAACTGACCTACTACTTCAGAAAACTCTACGCCCGATCTAACGGCTACAAAGTTAAGCTGAATGAAGTTGATAGAACGTGCTGGCTTGATATAGATATCGCCAACAAATTGGTTACTATCAATGACGTTTGAGGTGTTGTTAGTTTCGTCACAAACAACTCTAAAGTCATAGATACCACGTCTACCTTGAACATCTCGCAAGAAAGGCTCAACTAGGTTCTTGAACTGGGCTCTCGTAAAGTCATCGTTGAACTCAAACAATGTAGACTTAGCGGCTACACCGATTGCTTTCTCTAGTACGATAAACAGTCTACGCACGTTAATTCGATCAAATGCAGATGTAGTAGGAGCATTTGTCTTATCGCCAAACAAGATTGTGCCTTGTCCTGGCTGTGTGATGACTGGGTTAATCTTGCTCTTATACAGAACATCTCTCTGCGCTTTAGCAGGATTCAACTGCAACTTAACAACATTCTTAACGTTTCCTCTGCTATAACCAGCAGGTGAGAACCAAGGATCTCTTACGTCATCTGTTCTAGCACAAAGACCAGCAATATCAGCATTCAGAGGAATCCAACGATATACATCTGAGTACTTGTCATACTGATATTTATATCCGCTGTCAATGACTGCAAAAGTAGATGCTGTTAGACCGTTTGCGAAATCAACCATATTAGCTACGGTAAGATCAGTCAATTCTGGTGAGATACATGCGATACAGTCTTTACGAGTTTCACATACATTGTTAATAATGTGGTTAGCAAGAGTTGTTCCCTTAGCTTTACCTTGAATGATAAGCGAAACGTCAACGTCTGCTGGATCAGTATACAAGTTGTATCCACTGATAACGTCACCTACAGTGATACCAACTTCGTCAAGACCGTCAGCGCCTGAAGTAAGAATTGCTTTGCCGTAAGTTAAGGCTGCCTGTAGCACTGCTTGAGGTGCAGTACATTTAATCCAATCAGATCGATTTTCGAATACGTCTACAGAGAAGTTAGTTGAACCATCAGCGGCAATTGCAGTTGAGCTGGTATCAATATCTTCAAATCTTTCTAAGATAGCTCCTTTAGTACCTGAAATCTTTCCGTCTGCATCTCTTACAACTACGTGCATTCTTGTTGCAGATGATGGAGCTTGATCAAATAGTGATGCGTCTCCCCACTGCGTTGAGAATGTTGAGGCATAGTCAGCGCCGGTAGCAGGATTGTATCGAGATCCAAAAGTAACAGTTCTTTGGAACTTAGTGTTATCGACAGCATCCGCTACTGCGGCTGCAAATGCTGTGACGATCAACTCTTGACCGTCTGATAGGACGATTACATCGCCTACGCTCAAGTAATCTGCGTCAGTGGAATTAACCATCGTGTTAATGATGCCTGTTGTACCGTATGCTGTAATAGATAATGCTTGTGTTCTGGCAGTAGCTCCCATATTAGAACTACCAACACAATGTGATACTTCAATAGAATTGCCTAGTACACCTTTATACTTTGCACTAAAGTTTGTACCAGAGGCAGCAACTGCTGTTGAATCTGTTACACGTGTTACGTACAGTGCATCACTATACGATAAAAAGTTTGCGGCAGAAAACCAAGTTTCATGGTTTGACCACAGTGTAGTTAGATTACCGTCTGTGTAGTAAGAAGCAGGCTTGCCAAAGCGATTAGCTAAGTCTTGCTCTGATGTTACTAGGATACGTTGATCTTCTGGACCCCAACGGAAAACACCTGCGATAGCGCCTTCAGTTGTTGCTACAGCGGGGACGACATTTGTTAGGTCGATTTCGCTGATGTTAACGCCTGGACTTGTTTGAAAAGCCATTTCTCATTTCTCCTTGTTTATTTTGTAAGTTATAAACTTCTTTATTTCTATATTTATAAAAACAGCAATTTAGTAGTTTAACCATTGTGCTGATCCTAACTGTTCCTCTTCAAGGATATCCTCGTCATAAGTATTAAAACCAATTGGTAGAAGGCTTTCCATAAGTTCTTCCTCGTTCCTTGATCTGAGTTTATCGATAGTATTTATGTCTGTGACTTCTTTGAAAAACGCTTGATCGGTCATCCATCCGAATAACACTAGACACATAACTAAATCATCGTGGGCTCCAGATTCCGCTTCATAAGAATTACCACGTCTGGAGAATGTTGAAAGTTCATTTATTGTTTGGAAGTCATTTATTATTAACTGATCTTGCTCAATCAACATTTTAAGCATATTACAGCCTATAGACTTCACATTTTTAGTGGTTCTAATTCCTTTATCAGAATTTTTTGAGAACCCTGTAGATAGTCTTTTTCCCGCCCTTCCTGCCGACTCAGTAAACATTAGCGTATCAACCTCGAATTCATAATGCAATACTTCTGATACTTGTTCGCCAATGTCATTTACCTCTATCAGAGTATAAGCTTCGTTATATCTCTCTATACTTCTATATATGATTTCAGCGTAGTCGATAGGCGTGATATTATTGTCTCTATAAACGCATACTTGTCTGTAAGGCATTTCAGTGACATCAATGATCTGGAATGCAGAATAATCTAGACCCTTACCTCTTGATACGTCTACAATACAACAGTACACGTGTCCTTGTTGAGGTTGTTCGTAGACTTTTACTGTTTGAGTCTGAGCAATAGGTGTCAAATCAACCATAGTTTTAAGCTTTGAGCCTTCAATCAATGTTCCAGAGGAACCTAAGAAAGCACATTCAAATTCTTGCGAGAACTTTTGTTGATCAAAGTCCATAGCCGCAAGAGTTTCTTTTTTCCATTTGTCATCACGACCAGGAACTTTGTTCCAAGGTACTTCAACGTAAATGTAACCATTCCTATCTTCTTGTGCGCCAACACAAGTTTTATAGAAGTGATTCAGTCCGTTAGGTGTAGAAGTGAAAAGAATTTTGGTGGTATTACCAGACGAAATCGTTGGAAAAACAGAAGCAAAGAACTCATCCCAGTTCTCTACGAATGCAGTCTCATCGATATACAAGAATGATATAGATTTACCACGAATAGCACTAGATGACGTAGAACCAGCAATGATCTTACATCCATTTTCAAATTCAACAGAACCTTTGTTCCATTCGATAACGCCCTGTTGTAGCCAAGCTGGGAGTGCTTCGTATGCAATTTTGATTCTATCTAAGATTTCACGTGCCGCATCGCCTTTGTTTGCAAGTAGTGCAACAGTTTTAAAGTCGTTAAAGATGATATAGTGCAAGATTACTGCAACGGCTGTAGTGGTCTTACCAGCCTGTCGAGAGGTGTTAACTGTAACCCGTCTGTTTTCAGTAATTGCTGTACATATCTCTTTTTGGTAGTCATACATTTTGATTGGTATAAGACCATGATCAACGTGTACGATTTGAATATATTTCTCTGAGAAGTATATAGGATCTTTAGCGCATTTCAGAAATTCAGATATCATCTCTTGGGAGAATTCTACATCTGTTCCCTTACGCTTTAGATTAACGTTACCGTTGTAACCTTTTGCTTGAATGCTACTCACTGCTTCTCATGTCCTTTAAGAGTTGTTGGAGTTCAGCAGTAGATCCCACAAAAAGATTATTATTACTCACTGTTTTCTCAGTCGGATTCTTCTCTTCTTCGCTCTCTTGCTTCTTAGTAGACATTGTTACTAAATCTTTGTTCGCATCTACGAGTGTCTTCATAATAGTGGACACTACCTCATAAGCACGTGGATGCTCTGATGCCTTTGCAACATCTAGCATTTGCTCTAGTGCTTCTGTGCCTGTTTCAATGATGTTATAGAAATTTGTTCGTGCGTAGTCATAGTCCTTCTCAACTTTATCGTTGACAGGTCTTAGTTCAGCAATTTCATTCTTCTTAGGAACTACTAAATCACCTTCACTCAAATTTTCTATGGGCTCAAGACCCAAGCTATTACTAATTTCATCTTTTATCATGTTAAGCATCCAATATTTGTACGATACCTGCCCAATCGTCATCAATGTTAATATCTGAATATGGCACAGTGTCCGCAATCTTCGTAGTAGGTTGACCAACACTGGTCAATCCTGGTTGCACGTTCACTTGTTCTTCTGCTACAGTTGCAGTTGTACTAGTATATATGTTATTGTCAACGAACTTAATCATCTTCTTATTTGTGACCGGTCCAAAGAAGAACGCCTTCATTTGAAAGTTTAACGTCCATGTTAGCACTCTCCGGCTTTCAAAGTCTCCTTCATAGCTGTCTTCTGTAGTCACACTCTGTAATACAACAGGAATATCTACATAAAAGTCCATTGAATCGATCATCTTAACACTAACAGTTACATCTGGCTTAAAGAATGGTAAGATTTGCTCAAGTATTTTAGTGCCATCTTCTGTATACTTTGTCATAATGTTCA
>Ga0233438_10002912_pt1 | contig 16330 bp, 17 predicted proteins | sample SI_123_September_FD_182720 | JGI IMG/M metagenome (GOLD analysis project Ga0233438, IMG submission 182720) | Seawater microbial communities from Saanich Inlet, British Columbia, Canada - SI_123_September2016_10_MG | ecosystem: Environmental > Aquatic > Marine > Inlet | place: Canada: British...
CGATGACTGGATGATTTTGCCGATCGCGCGACAGGGCTGATCGTTGAATTTTTTGAAGTTTTCGTAACCGCCGAGGGCCTGGAGGATCTTTTTGCGCAATTGAGCCATGTCCAGCGGCTTTTGGCTTTTTATCGGCGTTGCAGCCTCAGCCTTTGGTTTAGCTGCGTAAGCTGGCGCAACCGACAGAGTAAAAGCCAGACTGAGAGCGGTCAGAGATCCGACGGCACTGGTGAGGTATGGCAGCAAAAATGCATTGAGGGCTTTCATCAGGTATGGACACCGTTTTTGGTCACGCGACTAACTATTGTATGATACGCAAAATGTTTTTATAGGAAACAAGCAGTGTTTGTCGCTCACTCTATCGAAGAACTTGTCGAGTGGAGAACGATGCTCGAGACTCCCTGGCTATTGGGGCCGGTCTTGCCGGCTGGAGCGCAGAGGATCGGCTTTGTTCCGACAATGGGAGCCTTGCATGATGGTCATCTCGAGCTGGTGCGCTGGGCGCGCAAGGACTGCGATCTCGTCATAGTCTCGATCTTTGTCAACCCATATCAGTTTGGTCAAAACGAAGATCTGGACAAATACCCGCGGACCTTTGAAAAAGACCTGGCACTGCTCGAAAAAGAGCGAGTAGATTGCGTTTTTTATCCAAGCGAAAAAGACATGTATCCACGTGGGCGGGATGCCATAACGAGCGTCGTACCGGCAAGCCCACTCAATGACACTCTCGAAGGGGCCTTCAGACCGACTTTCTTTCGTGGGGTGGCCACCATTGTCTCCAAACTTTTCTGCCTCGTGCAGCCTCATCTGGCTTATTTTGGCGAAAAAGACTATCAGCAATTGCAAGTGATCAAGGCCATGGTCAAAGATCTAAACATGCCTGTGAGCGTGGTCGGCGTCCCGACAATAAGAGAAGAAGACGGCCTCGCCATGTCCAGCCGTAATGCCTACCTTGATGCCGAGGCTCGAGAGATAGCACCAACGCTTTTCGAGAGCCTGTTTCATGTGATGGATGCTGCGCGCAAAAACAAACCGATGTCTACAGCAATGGCGGAGGCGCGTGCCAAGATCGTGGATACAGGCCGGTTTGAGCTGCAATATCTCACAGCGGCGCATCCAGAGACACTGGCGCCTCTAGAGGGTGATTTTGCTAGACCATTTGTTGTACTCGTAGCCGCAAAGCTTGGCGAGGTCCGCCTCATAGACAATCTCGTCGTGCGCTGATACGGCTGTGATCAGTGCGAAAAATTGGCCACTGCCAGGTGGTTATATGCTGCGACCGGTGATTTTTTGTAGTTGAGTGCAAGGTCGAGGCGCGGTAAATAGTGATGCGCGGTGTCCAGGCTCTGGGGGTCGATGGCGATCGCCGGCATCGCGGCCGGGGCATTGGATACTGTGGTTGTGTCCATGTATTCCTTGAGGAGCGCGTTGCCCATGGGGATGGATGCTCTTTTTACTTCTTGGATATCGAAGGCTTCGAACATGACTCTTTCTCCATTGGCTTGTTGCGATGCCCTGATCTATACAAGCGCTTGACAATCTGGACACATTTTTAATAAAACCGCAGATCAAGCGGAGGCGTGAAATATTAAATGGAAAAGTCACATTAAAGGTTAAACCTGACGGCTGGATCTTGTCTTCTGAGGAGCAAGTATTTATGCTGTGTCAGGCCAAATTTCTGTAGCGCTCTTAGATTAAATCATGGGCGTTTTGAGATAATGGCCGGCTCAAAAGAGCCATTTAGAGCGCATCGCTCCATTTAATCTTTTGCAGGACCATAGTTTGTTTAGCCAAATTGCCAGTCTGGGACGCCATTTTTCGACAACACAGCTTAATAGCAATGCTCTGGATCTCGATCTCAATCTAGCTTGCTTGCCGATCGCGATGATTGGGCCGTGCAATGAGCTCGAGCTTTTTGCTGCGCACATCGCACGCAATCTGGATGGTATCGGCAGGCAGTCTATCCGTGGACTAGATCTTTCGCTTGCGCGTAGTTTTTGCAGGCAAGGCTTGTTTCGCGATCCGGTGAGTCGATCTGCAAAGCCAGGAGATACCGAGGCTTTTACTCCAGTTAAATCCATCGTAGAGCTCCTGGATGGCGCGGGCGCTTTGATCGTCGCCGGCGGTGCTTATGACTATGAGGTGTTGGCGCGAGCCATCGGTCCGATACTTGACCGCAGCCTGACCATCATCCTTGCTGGCTGTCCTTTTATGGCATCCATAGAGCTGGGTCGGCATCTAGATGCATTGCGTCCGGATCTCATCCTGGATGTGATCGAGATGGATTATCCCTTTGATCGTCGCCAGGTCAATCTTGCCGGTCGCACCCGCAACGAGCTGAGACGCTCCATGCAGGCTGCATGCAGTATCAGTCAGGGTCTGATGCCCGCCAGCTCGGTCATCGAGAGAGGTCTCAGCGACCTCAAGTCGATATTGATGCCGGTTTTTCTGGTGGATATGCTTTTTAGAGACAGTGTAAGCGTGGATGCAGACATGGTCGATCTGGTCTTGCGGTTGCAGGCGGAGATCTCCAGGCTCAGTCAGATATTTCAGGGGCCCCATCTCGATTTTTGCACCATCCTCACCGAGGATCTGGTTGCCACCAAGCAATCTGATATTTCCTCCCTGCTTAGTCAGGCCGGCAAGCAATGGCTCAGCGGCGACTGCATGGATCATGCGGATCTCGCCAGGCAGACTCTGGCTGATTGCGTCATCGATCACTTGCTGCCGATTGCGCAACTTGCTCGCATGTGCGGACTTTCGACTCCTGCTTGCGACAGCCTTTTGAGCAATGCGTCCATGACTCTCAGCATCGATCTGAGCAGGCACGCACGGGACATCGCTTATCTGATGCAAATGCATGAAACGACTGAAGACCTCATCGAATATTTCAATGGTTGAGATTTTACCCGGGTAGTATTGACTAGGGGTTTTTGCCCGGGTAATATTGCGATATAACGCAATAGGATTTTAGTCATGGAAAAAAAATTCGCTGCATTCAAGATCAGTGAAAAAGAGTGTTTTTGCATGGGCAGTATGGACCAGGTGGCAGAGGCCTTTGAGGCTATCGCCGAATCTCTGGCTGCCGAGGGTGCCATTGAGCGACCCGATGTAAGGATAGTGGCTCAAGATTTTTTGATTTTTGATCTGGCTACCGGCAAGCAAGTGGATCTGGAGAGTCGCAGCAAGACAGTCGGACGACCAAAGCTTGGTGTGATTGCTCGTGAGGTGACACTGTTGCCGCGGCACTGGGATTGGCTTGCGGCTCAGCCTGGTGGTGCATCGGTGTGTCTGCGCAAACTGGTCGATGAGGCCAGGGCAGGGGAAAGTAGTGAGATGAAGGCTGCGGGTGAGGCGCGTCGAGCTCAGGATGCCGCCTATCACTTTATGTCCGCTATGGCAGGCAATGAGGCAGGGTTTGAAGAGGCAACGCGAGCACTCTACCGTAGCGACCGTCAAACTTTTGAAAGTCTTGTCTCTAGCTGGCCTCCGGATGTGCGCGAGTTAGCGCTATCTCTTTCAGGACCATTTTTTGACTTTAGCGCGAGCTAGCGACCGTGGAGAGTCTGTACCTGGGACTCTCTTTAAATCAAATATTAGTTATTTACTAATATTTTGAATCAAGAACCTTGTGTTTATGAGTTTAGTTTCTCTAGGCTCAAGATCATCTCTTTTTTCTAAATACACAGGACTGTACTTCGGAAGACCAATAACAAGACCCCTCGCTGTTTTTTCGTGAGCTTTATCGAGCTTTCGAGGATGGCCGGGGTCTTTTGGCGTGTCCATCGAGGCGGTTTTGCTTCTGTCATTGCTGCAACTTGGCTTGTACAGCGAGGTTTACATGCAGCCAAAAACTTAACAAAACACAAGAGGCTTTTACTATGCCAGTATTTGAAACTCACGATCAGGCGGCACTGCTTGGTGTCTCCCCGATCGCTCACGTGAGCGATGAGGAAATCTTTCGCCATCTGGTAACTCCGACGGTGAAGGGCCTGCTCGGTCAGATCAACAAGCGCGGTGAGACTCGCGTCTTGGAGACTCGACAGGGCATTTTTCCTGGGGACGAGGCGACCAATCTCAATGGTCACCTGCTTGCGGTGGGACCCAATCAGCACAGCGCTGCTTTGGTGCGTTTTCCCTACCGCCACACAATCTATCGCACCGAACGCGGTGCTATCGTCGTCAAGGCTGACGGCGTCAAGTTTGAGGTGTTTTGCTGGTTTGGCAATGTGGACAAAGGACGTGCCGAGCTCGTGCTCAAGGCGGCTCTCCGCGATCGTCGCTATGACGGTACGTGGCGAGCCAACGACAGCGCATTGCTCGACTACACCTACGACCATCCCGTCCGGCATCAACGCCTGAGCGACACGCTCAGCTCCGTCGAGCTGTCCATCTATGGCTTCATGCCTGCGTCCCGTGCCGTCGACGCCACCGGCGACAAGGACTACGACGCTTTCCTCCAAAATCCTTTCCGCTACCTCCAGGATGCGGACAAGTTTTTGGAGCATTTCGAACGGGCCTTCAAGAGCAAGCATGCTCCCGGCCAGTTTGCTCGCCCCGTGCCCGATGTCTCGCAGTACGCGCTCAAAGGCTTTGACATCATTGCCCGCAAGCACGGCTACGATCTCATCGAGATGGCTGCAAGCCATTATCACGTGGCGATGTGGGCGGTCGATGGAGGCTTTGCCTACTCCGACCCAGCGCAGGAAAAGATCGTCGCCAGGCTCACCGCCGGGCTCGAGAAGATCCGTGCTTCTGGACAGCCTCTCACCCGCACCCAGCAATCCTGGGCTTGCGTGATCCAGAGCTTGCGTCCTGCCGATCGCATCCCGGCCGGTCTGTCCATGGGCAGTCTGGCTAACGGGCATGAGACCGATCTGCAGTGGCCGCAAAACAACCTGGACGAGACCTGTCTCTGGCTGTACAAGCCTCTGAGCGCGCGCGCGCGTGGCTTTAAGCCGCGGGTCTGCTTTAACCCGGAGGTGTGTCAAGCTCAAAAGATAGCCTGAGGTCGCAAGACCTCGGGCTATCCCGAGCTGCTTTCTCTTGGTGCGAATGGCTGTCTAGCAGGTGCACTGCAATGAAGAAAGTGCTAGTGATCGACGGCTCTGGTGAGCCGTTGAATTTTTGCAGTTGGAAACGGGCCTTTGCCATGCTCTCTACCGGGCGGGGCAAGGTGCTTGAACTCGAGTCGGGCGAGGCGGGTGATCCGTCTTTTCCGGCCGTGATCCAGCTGAAACGCAAGGTCGCAGATTTTGCGCCACCGCGCCTGGTGCCTGGTCGGCGTAATATCTTTCATCGCGACGGTTATGCTTGCTTGTACTGCGGAGCGCATGGCGAGGGAGTCCACCTGACTCTCGACCATGTGGTGCCCCGGTGCGACGGCGGTAAAAATACCTGGGAAAACCTCGCCACGGCTTGTTTCGCATGCAACCAGAAAAAGGGCTGTCGCTCTCTCGAGGAATCGGGCATGGTGCTCAAGAGCATTCCTGTTCGACCCTTGCAAGCGATTGCTTTCAGGGCTGACCTGTACATCTCGGTCGGTCAGGGGCATGCGAGCTGGGCAAAGTTTTTTGCGGGAGTTTCGACTTAACCTTTAGACCAAGGGGCAATATGGAAACTTTGAAAAATGTCGATGGCGTGCGCGGTCGGCTGTTTCTCATCGGAGGGGCAGCAACGACGTGCATGCAGGTGTTTATGCGATTGGCTGCCGATCGATGCGCTGGCGACAAGCTGCGCGTTTTGGTCGTGCCTTTCGCTTCGAGCGAGCCCGAAAAGGCTTTTGCTCGGACTCGCGATGCACTTTTGGTCGGCGAATATGCCGATGCGGAAGTGGTGTGCGCTGGCTCTGACTCTGGCTTTGGCGCGGATCTGTCAGATTTTTGTGCTGTTTTTCTCACAGGTGGCGATCAGTCGGATCTGGTGGCGCGCCTGGGAGATCTCGGCATCAAGGCTCTGGCGGATTACTACGCTGGCGGCGGGCTGATTGGCGGGACGTCTGCCGGTGCTGCATGCATGGGTAAGACCATGATCACGGGCGGCACGCATCGCGATCTCACGATGGCTGCAGGTCTCGGTCTGACTGGTGAGGTGATGTTCGATACTCACTTTGCCGAGCGTGGGCGGTTTGCGCGGCCAATCGTGGCTCTGCAGAATCCAGCATCGGGGGCCGAGATGGCGCTCGGGCTGGATGAGGACACTGCTGTTCTGATCCAGGCTGGGCAATCTTGCGCTCTCAGCGCCACTGTCTTTGGCAGCGGGCAGGTCTATGTCTACAGAAACTCCGGGATCGCGATCGGTCCTGCGGGCGCTGTGGAGACGCGTATTCTGGATGCTGGCGAGGTCATTTATTTGCGCCGCTAGTCAGTTTGTTAAAAAGTGCCCCAGGCGCTGCGATCGGTCGTGAGATCGGTTGCATCCTGGGGGCTTTTTTTTGTGCTGTTTGCTACTAGCGAGCATAGTGATTTATGCTTTTTTGAATGTGTCTTTGGTTGTTTGGGTTGGTATCCTTATGCATCGCCCCCGACCAAGGATTGCCACCGCAAACATGCTGACCATCAAAAGTTTGACAGAGGCCGATTTTCCGCGTGCCGACGACATCATACGCCAGGCCTTTGCTGCGCAGATGCAGATCCCTGATCCAGCACGGTTTATGCCTGGCGCTACTTTTAAGTCGAGAATGAGCCTCCAGCCTCAATCCAATTATGCTGCACATGACGGTGACGATCTCATTGCGCTCATCTGCAGCTCCATTTGGGGCTCTGTCGGCTATTTTGGCCCTCTCACCGTCCTTCCCGATTATTGGGGCCGCGGCATAGCGCAGCAGCTTTTAGAGCCGATCATGGCCGACTACTCAAAATATGGCACCACCGCCCAGGGCCTTTTCACCTTTGCAAACAGCCCAAAACACATTGGTCTTTATCAAAAATTTGGCTTTTATCCCAGGCGACTCACCGCCCTTGCTCGCAAAGAAATCGCCAATGTCGGCGTCGCAAGCGAGTTTACGGGCCGGGGCCTGTCGCAAATGAAAGATAATGATCGTGCCCAGGCGCTCAACATGATGCGCGAGCTTTGCGACGGGCTCTATCCTGGTCTCGATCTGAGACCCGAAATCGAAGCCATCGCAAAAGAAGGATGCGGAGAAACTTTTGTCTGGCCTGACGCATTTGCGATGTGCCATTTTGGCCCCGGTGCCGAAGCCGAGACCAATGCGTGCTACGTCAAATTTGCTGCTGTTTCACCTCGATTGAACCAATCCGCAACCACCGACGTCTTAAGCAAAATGCTCGCCGAGATCGAGACGATCATGCGAGCCAGAGGCATCAAGGTCATTGGCACAGGAGTCAACACAGCCCAAGAGGCAGCCTATGGTTGCGTTCTGGGAGCCGGATACAAACCAGTCAGCTTTGGTATCATCATGCATCGACCCAACGACACGGTCCTGGACCGTGAGGATCTGGCGGTCTTGTACGATTGGCGCTGAGGCATCTTAAGATGCATTTAGGTGAAATAAAGAGGTAAATATGCAAATCAACAAATTGGCAATAGCAGCCTTGCTCGCTGCATCAGGTTTCGTGGTGGCACCAAATATGGTGTCGGCTCAAGAGGCTATGCCGGATACTGGGTGGTATTTTATCGTCAACAAAGCAAGCGGTCAGGCTGTCGATCCATGGGGCGTTTCGCCCGGACAAAACGTATTTTTGCAAGACTTCAAAAAGTCAGGCCGTCAAAAGTGGCAGTTTATTCGTCAGGTAGACAAAAAGACCGGCAAGCCACTCAACAAGTACCTCGTCAAAGCCAATAGCGACAGTGAGGGGCTCAACCTTTCACCCCACTACATTGCTGAGCGCACAGCCATCCTCGACAGCGAAAAAAACCTATTTACCGTCGTCCCTACCTCGGACGGCTATAAGCTCACCAATGCCAAGGCTTCGGGCGACTCCATGTATGCCTTTCACGTAGAAAATTTGAGCACAGAGGTGCACTTTGGTCCTGACGAAGCCGATCCCAAATATCGTTGGGATTTGATCAAGACCGAGCAATAGGCTCAACGTTCGGCCAGACAGGCAGCGATCCATTTAGCAGACGCTGCTTGCTTTGCCGGATCTATTTCTTTGGCAGCGTCTGAGACCAGTTCGGCAAGAGTGGCTTTTTCTAGCTCTCGACGCCACGCGCGCTCGGCATTCCACATTATTCTAGCGATGCCGCAGGGTCTTGCGTAGTCCTTTTGGAAGGCCGCCGTCGGGCCTTGCTGACGGATCTCATTGCATTTAAAGCAGGGATCGTCGCCTTCTATTGCGATATAGATTTGTAGCAGATTGGTCTCGGCTGCAGTTTTGGCCAGGCGGTAGCCACCTTGAGGGCCGGTGGTCGTCGTGACTATACCCGCACGTGATAGAGCTTGAAACTGCTTGCGCAAATAGGGCAAAGGCAGATCGTAAAACTCGGCTATCTTTTCCAGCCTCATCGTCACCTCAGCAGGCAGGGAGGCCAAAAGAGCGCAGCAATGGATGGCCCATTCGACACCCTGACTCATCTTCATATGTGGTTTCCTCCCGCTACGCCTCGTTTTGAGGTCGTGGATATATTTTATCTAAAATTATCGACTTTGGATCAAAGAGGTATTGTGGATATTTTTTATCCATGATTCAATTTGAACATCGCGATTGGATTAGCACAATATCTTTGAAAGGCGAGATCATGAACGAGAACAATGAAATGGGCGGCGAAATAGCTGTAGTAGGCGGTGGCATTGGTGGTCTGGTTGCTGCTTTGCGCCTGGTCGAAGAGGGGCGCCATGTCACTCTCTACGATCGAGCACCGGCAGCAGGCGGCCGCGCAGCGACCCAGCAAAAGCAGGGCTTTTTTCTCAATCAGGGACCGCACGCTCTCTACAAGCATCTAGCCATGCACACATTTTTGACAGAGCGAGGCCTGTTACCCTCTGGCAAAGAGCCTGCCATCAGCAACGGCAAGGCCCTCTGGCACGACAAGGTCTACAATCTGCCCGGCGATCCTATAGCACTTTTGACCAATGACTATTTTTCAGTTACCGAAAAAGTTGAAGTCGGCCTGCTCTTGCAAAAGGTCATGAGCTTTGACCCACAATCAGCAGCTTTTACAGCACTAAATACGGTATCGGTCAAACAATGGATCGAGTCTGAAACGAAGAGCGAGCGGATCAGAGCCTTTTTTACTGCCATGATCATGCTGTCCTCTTATAGCGCTGCAGCCGAGATCCAGTCAGCCGGCAGGGGCCTCGCACAATTTAAATCCGCGATGGGCGGCGTACTCTATCTCGATCACGGCTGGCAATCGATGGTGCAAGCTTTGCGCGATCGCATACACAGCCTGGTAGCGAGTGGCCAGGGTGGGTATAGAGAGGTGTTTTCGGCACGCATCGACAAGATCTATGTCGTCCAGGCCACTGGCAAACGAGTCGTCTTGAGCTTGCACGGACAGACCGAGCCCCATACCTATGATGCAGCCATCATGGCTGTTCCCCCTGCCGAGACCTCCCGGCTGCTTGCCGACCAATTATCGCCACTTCAATCCCAAACCCTCCATAGTCTGGTGCCAGCACGCGCGGCTTGTCTCGATGTCTGTTTAAGCGAGTTGCCGCAAAAAGATATGACTTTTGCCCTCGGTCTGGACCAAAATGTGTATTACTCGGTGCATTCGGCAAGCGCAGAGCTGGCACCATCCGGCCAGGCTATGATACATCTGGCTGTATATCTCGGTCCGGATGATAAAGAAGTCGCCGCGCATCAATACAAGGATGCACTATATGCGGTGCTCGACCGCTTGCAGCCGAGTTGGCGTGATCACCTCGTGCAAGAGCGTTACCTGCCAGGCATGATCGCGGCCAATGCTATCCACACCGTCGATCTCGAAAATTCCGGTGGCCGTGCAGCGCTGCGCGAGGGAGTGTCGGGCTGCGTATTTATCAGTGGTGACTTTACCGCTGACGACCAGATGCTCGTGGATGCGGCATGTCGTTCGGCCTTGATGGCATGTGACAAAGTGCTTGCCGGTATCAAGAGTGTTGTGTTGTGATCTTGGTGTCTTACAAGTTTCGCTTAGAGAGCATCGGTCTGATCATTTGCAGGTAGAGGTATTTCAACTCCGGTATCCCCTAGAGGGGATGCCGGTTTTTTAACAACTAAAGCTGAAAATGGCTCATCACCAGGATACTCTACAGGCCTTATGACCTTACCGATCAAGGCATGCCAGGCAGCTTTAATCAAACCGCGGGAAGCATCATTTAAAAAACGCACGCACATCGGATCCTTTACGACCGCCAAATTTAGAGTTTATAAGTTCATTTTTCTCTTAGATGGTTTTCGACCAAATTTCGAATGCACTGTACGCTGACTAACAAATCTGAGCAATGTAACCTACCTGTCCATTACTATAACACATAGGCTCAATCTTGGTTTTAGCAGTCACAGCGCTGAGGTTAAGGGCACACAAGGCAAAACTGCCCAGTCAAACACAAGTCGAGTAGGCCTACGATTGGCGGCGGTTTTTAGAACTATGAGAAGTGCGTACAGGAGTAAGCGGAGCGCGAAAAGCTGCCCTAGCAGGCAAAACATTCCTTTTCTGGTGATTTCCTGGACCTCTTTGTCGCAAACTTGGGAGCGAACCTATCAAAGATGCACAGACAGAGGGGCTATGTGGTCAGCGGAGCTTAACGCCCTGTTCAAGAAAGAGTAGCCAAAACTCCCTATAAGAGGCGAGGGTAGTGTTCAGCAGTTTCTTATCAGACCCTTGCGGGCATAATGGCCTGAGTAATGGGCCGAGGACGCGCCAATGTCAGACACTAAAGTAAAAGACCAGGGCGATCAGCAGCAGGCAAAGATAGAACCTCAGCCTCTACAGGCTCCTGATGCTCAATCAGTCCGACTAAGCGGCCGCGTAGAAATGAACCAAGTAGAGCAAGCCCGCACTAATGCTAGTGATGGGTCTTTGCGGCACTACCAGCCAACAAATTTAGCCGGTCGAAAGCTGCCCGCAGATTGGGACGAGCAAAATAGAAGTTTTGAGTTACAAGATGGCGAAATCTCTATATCGAGAGTAAATCCCCTTAAGGAGGTGGATTTAACAGCATCAGACAAGCGCAATGCTAATGGAAAACCTTATCAGGTCTACACTACCGAAGCATCGCAAGCATTACAGAAGCCTGGAGCTATATCAGAAGAGCTTACACAGGGCGAATATCAATCGAGAACAAAGCTCAACGTACAGATTACCAATGTGCCGGAAGTGTCAGCAGGTCTTGATCCGCAAGATGCATTCAAATACGCTAGTACCGTTATGGATGCGGGAGTAGCAGCCGTTAGGCAAGTTGAGCATCATATGACCGAGCCAGGCGCCATTAACAAAGACATTGAAAAGACTGCGAATCATTTCAAGGAGAGCCCTTTCCAGTTTCAAACGGATGTACTAGGAGCTTTCTTAGGTGCGATAGATAAGCTGGACAAGCCAATGACGGCAGAACAGAGAGCCAGCGCCGCCGGTGCACTTATGCCCATGTTCTTCTTTGAAGGAGGCACTAAGCCCATAGACAAAGCCGCCGTTAATCAAATGAAGCTTGATCAGATGACAGCGCAACAACTAAAAGAGCTAGGTATTGAGCGTGTTGAGATGAATATGCCGAAAGTACCAAAAGACTTTGGTCACCTGGAGCTGCAAAAATGCTCTCCAGAATTGGTAAATGCAATGGAGAGCAAAGGACGTCAGATCGATTTTGCTAGAGCTGGTTCAGAGGATCTCGCCGCTTTGGACAAATACGGCAAAGAGGCATCTTCTGTGGGAATGCATATCTTGCTGCGCGAGAATCCGAATAAAATAGCTGCTTTAGAAGAGTTTTTACATGGCACTCAACAAAAGTTGGGGTTTTTCTCTGGACCGGATGCCCTTTTACGAGAGCAGGCGGAGGTGCACGTAAAAGACTTTATGATTAGACACTCCAGACTGCTAGGGTTAGGAGAGAATGATTTAAAGGTGCTGGAATCGCTAAAAGAGATCGAGATAGAGGCATTGCGCAGAGCTGGTTTTATGTGGAAGGGCAAGTGAGGGGCTATGAAAAAGCGCATATTTACTGTTACTGACTATATTTGGCAGGCAGGCGATTGTTTGGTTGTTGTCAGTGATGTGAGTCAGGATGATAAAGATTATCGCGTTGGAGACCTGTTAGAGCTGCGCCGTCCCGATGGAACAGTTTTGATTGCCAAAACAACGTATGCTTTTGTTGATCCTCCGTCAGGGACTCCAAGTTCAGTTATGTACGGGCTTGTTGGTATGACTAAAGAAACCGTGCCCATAGGCACAGAAGCCTGGCTTGACTGTACCCAGCCGCGTCAACCTCGTAAAGTCAATTCAAAATTTGAACGCATTGAGCCATCTACTAGCCAGGCTCTATAGGACTTTTTAGCAATGTTGCTACTGCTGCCTCCGAGGCTTACCCCAAGCACTGTCTTGCTGCAAGAAGCCGCAGAGAAGCAGGGATGGCAGGTTGAGCGCCTTGCAAATTGGCGAGCGCCAGCAGGCGTTAATTTAGATGCCGGGGTTTTGGCATACGGGGAACCCCTATTTGTGGCTGCTATGGCTGATGCACTCGGCTTGGCTTTAATCGAACCAGCTTTTGATTGGTTGGCAAAGCTTCCCTTTCGTTATACCAAGCGCCAGATAAGCTTCACAACATTGGGGCAGGCTAGAAAAATTAAAAGAACAATCTTTGCCAAGCCCGCTGATGATAAGTGTTTTCCTGCTGCTGCTTATTCTTGTGGAGCTGATATTAAAGCTTCTTCCCTCCTGCCATCAAGCATTCCCGTCTTGATTTCCGAAGTTGTTGACTGGGAAGTCGAATATCGTTTTTTTATTCGTGATAGGCAAATAGCCGCTTCATCAGTCTATTTACGGCATGGGCATTTAGTGGACTGTAATGGGCCTGACTCAGACCATGGTGAACAAAAGCAAGTAACAACCTTTGTAGAGTCGCTTTTATGTGACTTAGAAGTGGACCTTCCGCCAGCCGTTGTTATTGATGCTGGAAAAATTCGCGAGCGCGGGTGGGCTATTTTGGAGGCAAATCCCGTATTCGGAGCAGGTTTGTACTGTTGTGATCCCAATGCTGTCCTTAAAGTTTTGGCAAAGTCTGTAGTAGCCACAAAAAGCCTTAGCCCGTTAGACAGCAAATATGTCATTGAAAGACACGAGTGAGAGACCATTTAAAGCAATACTCATAAGCTTTACCACGGCAAAGTGTGAGGCGCTATAGGAGTAAAAAGCGGCATCACTACTTTCAAAAATTACTTGCAGGTATCATAAGTTTTATATTATAACGCATAGTATAAAAGCGGTTTTTCTAAATGATCGAGGCCGGCAGTCCGTTTCAGAGCAAATGCTCCGATTAGACTGCCGGCTCGATATTTGACCGTTCAGGGTAGATCGCTCCGCAATACCTCGGACCTGATCAAGAGATGCCTCACTCCCTGATAGTGCGCCTCCCATGCCCGCGGACCATATCCACCGGCAAAAACCATGGCCAACGGGATGCCGCGCTCGACCATCGTGTCGATGACCAGCTCATCGCGCTCTTTCATCTGATCGAGCGTCAGAGCAAAATTGTCGCCACGATTGTGCAGACCATACTCAAAGGCATCGGCACCCTGCACAAACAGCACCAGATCAGGTGCAAATCTACCGAGAGCCTGCGTCAGAGCCGCCTTGAGCTTGTCCAGATAGAGATGGCTATCCCGCGTGCTGAGCGGCACGGCGAGGTCGACGGGCTCCTTGCGATAGGGCCAGCCTTCGCGCGCAAAGACGTCCAGGATAAAGACATCATCACGCCCGTAGAGGATCGAGGCCGTACCATTGCCCTGATGAAAATCGAGATCGACCACCATGACCTTTTTGCACAGACCCTGCGAAATCACCAGATTTGTGGTCATGGCGATATCGTTGATCAAGCAAAACCCATCGCCCCGATCGCGGTGCGCATGATGATAGCCCCCACCGAGATTGGCTGCCAGGCCGTATTTGAGTGCGAGCTTTGCTGCCTCAAAGGTGCCACCGCTCTTGAGGCGGTAGTCATAAAAGAGCCTTGCGAGGATGCGAGCAGTCTCACGCGAATGCGGCAGCACGCGCGGCACGCCAAAGATCTGCGACCAGGTCGCGGCATCCTTGAGGTCCTGCAGATACTTGTGATCGTGCGTTTGCGCGATCTGTTTAAAAGTCAGTTGGCGGGCGCGCCGGGCCACGATCTGCTCGCCAAATTCGGCTCGCAATCTGGCCAGGACCTGCCTGCCTCGACTGGGTGCAAAATCGACCGGCGTGCCGAGCACCGAAAGATCGGTTTCGTATCGGTCGCTATAAACGAGATGGTGTCTTGGGTCTTTGGATCTAGACATTGACAGGGTCTCCTCTCCGTTATGCGCATGCAAACGGATATCAGCGCCCCGATCGCTAGATCGAGCACGCAGATACCCTGTTTGCATGGTTTGCGTCAGTCTGATTGTTGCTTTTGGAGCAGACTGCGCTTGCGGCTATAGGCAAAGTAAACGATCAGGCCGAGGCCCATCCAGACAAAAAACCGGATCCAGGAGTCGAGCGGCAAGCAAAGCATGAGAGCAAAGCTGGCCACAGCACCCGCGATCGGCAGGTAAGGCGCCCCCGGGCAGCGAAATTTGCGCGGCCAGGCGGGTTCTTTTTTGCGCAGGATGACCACGCCACTGCACACTAATACAAAGGCAGCGAGCGTGCCGATATTGGTGAGCAGAGCGAGCTCGGAGACATTGAGCAGACCGGCTGCGGTGGCGATGACCACAGCGCAGATGATCAGTCCGACTCGGGGAGTGCCGGTCTTGGCATTGATGCGGCTAAAGACCGGCGGCAATAGTCCGTCTTTGGACATGCGCATGAGGACGCGCGACTGGGCCAGGATCGAGACGATCAGGACCGAGGTCAGGCCAGCGAGTGCCCCGACCGAAAGCAGCGGCACTGCCCATTTGTAGTCGAGTAGCTCGAGTACATGTGCCAGTGGTGCGGCTGCCGCGCTGCCACCGAGAGCAGTGTACGAAACAGCGCCGACGGTTACCAGTGCCACCAGTATGTAGAGCACGGTGCTGACGGCGAGCGAGCCGAGGATGCCTTTGGGCAGGTCCCTTTGCGGGTCGCGGCATTCTTCGGCAAGTGTCGATACGCCATCAAAACCAATGTAGGCAAAAAAGACCACCGCGGCACCGGTGAGCAGACCGGGCAGGCCAAACGGCATGAAAGGCACCAGGTTGGCGGGGTTTACATGCCCGATGCCGAGAGCGATAAAGATGCTGATGACCAGTAGCTTAATGACGACAAAGACCGAGGTCATCTTGAGCGACTCGCGCACGCCGCGGATCAAAAACAAGGTCAGCAAGCCCACGATGCCAATGGCGAGAACATCGATGCTGTCGATGTGCATGCCGGCGTGGATGCCGCAACCTAGTCCGATAGCGGCCATTGCTGCGCCGAGCAATTTGTTGCCGATCTTTCTACCGCCGTTATAGGCCATGATACCGCCTACGATGCAAAATACCGCTGCGAGTACCGATGGCCATGGCACGTGTGCGGGTGCCTTGCTCAACACCGCTGGCAGGGCCAAACCCATGGTCTTGAGCACGCTCTGCAGATAGGCGCTCCAGCCGACGGCCACGCAACTGGCGCCGACGGCGTATTCGAGCACTAGATCCCAGCCGATGAGCCAGGCAAAGAGCTCGCCCAGCGTCGCGTAGGTGTAGGTATACGCCGAGCCAGAGACCGGGATCATGGACGAGAGCTCGGCATATGAAAATGCCACGATGGCACAAGCCACCGAGGCGATCACAAAGGACAGGATCACGGCCGGACCGGCGTGGTCGTGAGCAGCCACGCCGGTGAGGATAAAGATGCCGGTGCCGATGATGGCAGCCAGGCCCGCAGCAAAAACGTCGCGGGCGGTCAGGACCTTGCGCAGGCCCTGAGTCCCAGTCGGATGGTCGCCTGCTGCCGCTTGCTCTGCTGCGGCTTCGTCGACCATCGACTGCACTGGTTTGCGGCGAAAGAGTCTTGCAATTGTTTTGTTCATGCTCTTGACGCCTTTCTGGGGATCAGACCAGGACGGGCTTCATCTGCCGGGCCTTGTCGTTGAGGGGTTTCCAGAGCCAGAGGTTGGGCAGGGTGATGTTGTCCTGCGGCCAGCGCGCGCCGTCGAGATAAAACTCGCGCGGGATGCGGTCGGCGGGCAGACTCTGCAGCACCGTGATCCATGACTCCTGCCGGCGCGTGAGCTTGGTGCCGCGGGCCTTGATGG
>Ga0233438_10002920_pt1 | contig 16297 bp, 20 predicted proteins | sample SI_123_September_FD_182720 | JGI IMG/M metagenome (GOLD analysis project Ga0233438, IMG submission 182720) | Seawater microbial communities from Saanich Inlet, British Columbia, Canada - SI_123_September2016_10_MG | ecosystem: Environmental > Aquatic > Marine > Inlet | place: Canada: British...
GGCTTCTCGGTGAGCGTCTCGGCGCGGGCGTTGATCATCCGCGCGCCAATCTTGCGCTCCTTGGCCCAGCTGGGAATCAGCCCCCAGTGGAAGGCCTGGACCGTCTTGTCGAGCGGCGCATCCGGATCTGCGGCGCGTGCAACGACGCCGTAGACGTCGTGGGTCGGCGCGACATTGAAGTTTGCTCCGAGCGGCGCAACATCTGCGGTTGCGCCGAAGTGGGCCGCTATTGCCTCGGGCGTTCTGGTCGAGACGAATCGTCCGCACATGTCAGCTCGGTGAGTCGGCGATGGCGCCACTCAGGCTGCTGATAACGCCATCGATGGAGCCGGGGCTGAGCCGGTACCAAATCCAGCGACCTCGTTTGTCACCTGCGACCAATCCGGCCTTGTTGAGCACCTTGAGATGGTGTGAGATCGTGGGCTGCGACTTGCCGATCGGCTCGACGAAGTCACACGCACACACTTCGCCGGTCGCCGACGACGCGATAATCGACAACATCTGAATGCGAACCGGGTCCGCGATTGCGCTGAGTTGAACCGCAAGCGCTGTTGCGTCGCTGAGATCGAGGCGGGAGACGCCGCCGCCGCAGCACGGGGCGTCGGTGTTGGTCGGGACAGGCTTGGTCATATTGGTCATATTGGTCATCGTTGGCGGGAAAGCTCGCTGGTGCACGTCATCGCTGACCGTGACGCTACTCGCCCACTCAGGTCTTCTATTGACGCGAGATTCGACGCCCGAGCGAGGTCTTGTGGACTTCATCGGCGCCGTCGTAGATTCGCGCTGCTCGTTCGTGGCTATACCAGTAGGCGAGAATCGTGTCGTCGGTGACGCCGAGGGCACCGTGGACCTGGATGGCCGTGTCGACCGCTTTGAGCATGGTGCCGGCAACGGAGAACTTGATTGCCGAAATCTGGTCACGTGCGCCTTTGGCTCCATCGGTATCGATCTTCCATGCTGCGTGCAGCGTCAACAGGCGGGCGCTTCGGATCTCGGCATCAAGCTCGGCAACCCAGTGCCGCACGATCTGCCGGTCAGCGAGGGTGTCTCCCTCGGCGGTGATGACCCGTTGGTTGGCGTACGCGCAGAGCAGACAGAAGGAACGGCTCGCGATACCGAGCCAGCGCATGCAGTGATGAATGCGCCTGGGACCGAGCCGCTCTTAGGCAGACGCCCATCTGGCGGACCCGTTGCTGCAGCGCCGCGACCTGCTCTGCGACAACCTCGGGGTGCCCGCGGAGGAACTCGCCTCGAGTGGAATCACCTCCTCGTCCATGGAAGCATGGTCAATGGGGAGGATTGTCCGCATTGTGTCGGAGATCTCGAAGTCCATGGGATGTCCCTTCGGCCGTGCTCGGCGCAACGTCGTTGCCTCCGCACGGTAAGCAAGCCTGCGCTTGCTGCCCAGTGCCGGAAGTCCCTGGTTGCAACGAGGTGTTCTAACTTTTCGGCGGGGCCGCTGAAACCGCGCGATCGACCGCCGGAAGCCGCAGCGTCAAGAGCCAGGTGACGCCCACGAAGGCCGCGGCACCCCAGAGTGCGACGGGGAGCCCGCCCCACAGGTAAAGCACACCTGACAGCAACGTGCCGACAAAGCGTCCCACTGCATTTGCTGAGTAGTAGAAGCCGACATCGATAGATACGTCGTCTTCGTTGCTATAGGCAAGGATCAGATAGGAGTGGACCGAAGAGTTCACGGCGAACGCCACGCCGAAGATGATGAGCCCGCCCACGATCACGGCGGTGACTGCGATGCCGGCTGTGACGAGGGCGGCGATTGTTAATGCGATGAGGCCGAGGATCATCGCCCACCGTCGAGCGCCGGCAACGTCGCGGTCGACCCCGTTGGCCTGGTCAGAGCCATCTGGTCGTGTCGAGCCGAGAATACGAGGGGCCATCGACTGCACTCCCCCGTAGCCGATGACCCACGCGGCCAGAAAGCCGCCAACGGCGTAGAACGACCAGCCCAACTCCTCTTCGAGGAAAACTGGAAGTGCCACGACGAACCAGATGTCGCGAGAAGCGAACAGGAACACTCGGGCAGCAGACAGCCGGTTCACGGGGCCGGATTTGGAGAGAATTGAGCCGAGGGGCGTCCGCTTCTTCGACTTGCCGATGTCCTCGTTCAGCATTGCCATGATGGCGACGAGTGCGATACCAACGATCGCCGCGAGCGTCCAGAGCGCGGCCTCGTATCCAAGCGATGCAAGCAGCGCAGCGCCCAAGAAGAATCCGACGCCCTTCAAAGCGTTCTTGGAACCGGTCAGTATCGCGACCATCTTGAAGAGGGCACCGTCTTCGTCGCCGGCGACGAACTTGACCGCGCTTTTCGAACTCATTTTCGTGAGATCTTTGGCGACGCCTGACAGTGCCTGCACCGCCATCACGAACACCACTGAGGTCCACTCGGCCCACGATTCTTGCTGCAGCGTGAGAGCAACCAAGGCGGCGACTTGGAGGCCCAGACCGACCCGCAAGGTGAGCCCGAGACCTGTTCGCGACCCGACCCAGCCGCCGATCAGATTGGTGACAATCCCCATGAATTCATAGGCGAGGAAGAGAAATGCAAGTACGACCGGCGAGTAGCCCAGTTCGTTGAAGTGCAGCAGCACCAACATGCGCAGGGCACCGTCGGTGAGCGTGAACGCCCAGTAACCGGCGGTGACCAGCGCGTAGTTGCGAACGTTCATTGCTCGGTGGTCACCCTGCTGGGAGTAACGCTGCGACCTTCGCTGCGAGGTCAGCCATGCGGAAGGCGTACCCATATTCGTTGTCGTACCAGACGAGCACTTTGACCATTCGACCATCGATGACCATGGTTGAGGGGCCGTCAACGACGCCGGACCGTGTGTCGTTGGTGTAGTCCGCGGATACCAGGGGAAGGTCTTCGAATCCGAGGATGCCGGCCAGTTCGCCGTTGGCGGCGGTGCGGAAGTGATCGTTGATTTCATCAACGGTCACTTCTCGTTGCATGGTGAAGACCGCATCGGTGAGCGACGCGTTGAGCAGCGGTACGCGCACTGCGGTTCCGTTCAGTTTGCCGCTGAGTTCCGGATAGATCATGGTGATGGCGGTCGCCGATCCAGTCGAGGTCGGAATCAGAGAATTCAGCGCCGACCTTGCACGTCGGAGATCCTTGTGTGGGGCATCGACGACGACTTGCGTGTTGGTCACGTCGTGGATCGTGGTGATTGCCCCGCGTTCGATTCCGACGTGCTCGTGCAAGACCTTGACGACAGGTGCCAGGCAGTTGGTGGTGCATGAGGCGGCCGTCACGATGTCGTGCACGGCTGCGTCGTACAGGTCGTCGTTGCACCCCATGACGATGTTCAGCACGCCGTCGGCCGTCACGGGTGCGGCCACGATGACCTTGCGGACACCGCCGTCGAGGTATGGCTGCAAAGTTTCGGCGGTCTTGAATTTGCCGCTGCATTCGAGCACGATGTCGACGCCATGGTCGGTCCACGGCACGGCTGCCGGTGTGTCCTGTGAGGAGTACGTGACTGCGGTGCGGTCGACCGTCATTGATGTGCCATCAGTGCTGACTTCGCCGGCGTAGCGGCCGTGGACAGAGTCGAATTGGAGAAGGTGCGCTGCGGTGCCGACATCTGCCTGAGGGTCATTGACGTGGACAACCTCGATGCCGTCTCGGCCGCTGAGTCCACGAACGACGAGGCGGCCGATTCGTCCAAAACCATTGATTCCGATTCTCGTCGTCATGGTCGATTCCTCGTAGGTGTGCTCGTCCACCACACTCTCGGCGAGAGCCTGGGCGTTTAGTCAGATTCAATCACTCGAGGAGTGTTGATTGGCTGAATGCAGAGTGAACTCCAGGTGGCGGAACGCGCTGCGGATTCAGGATGACAGTTTGCGGACCACGTCGCAGCCGGACGCCGACTGCCGGGAAGAGACAGCTTCCCGACGCCGTCCACCTCGCTGCGAGGCCTGTTCAGGTTGTTTGGACGATGAGCACGGACCGGTCGGCGTGGTGGGCGCATCGGCTGGAGATGCTGCCGAGTAGGAAGCGGCCGATGCCATGCATGCCCCGGTTGCCGACGACCGGCAGGTGGGCATCGACCTGCTCACATAACGACAGCAGAGCATCTGCTGGGTCGCCAGAGAGCGCCTGGGTCGTTGATGTCGCACCTGCTTCTTCCGCAAAAGCTGTGGCTGACTCGAGCGCCGCTCGGACAGTTTCCTCACTTGCTTCGCCCCATCCGCTCAGGTCAACGATTGCGGCAGGCGATGCCACGTCACCCACGCCGCGATGCTTGCCGCCATGTCAGGCGCACACATCCACATCGCAACAACTGCGCCAAGGATCCCGATCGTGGGTTGCGGCGCTACTTGAACCGTCGGTACCGACAACAATGGATGCGTACATCGCGAACCTTTCGTTCAGACGATGGATGACTTTAGCGCTGGTCGGAGGAAGCGATCCGGCGATCGTCGGCGCGTGCACCGCCGTCGCCCCGATTCCTCAGCGCACACGAGAGTGACGACTTTCTATGGCTTGCGGGGCCCCGAGGGCACGGTTCGCCAGAGGCCAGCCATCGTCAGTGGAAGCAGCACAGCGGCCATCCACCATGGGATTGCACCGAGCGCCCACGCCAACGCAATGACACCGATAACAAGGATCAGCAGCAAGGGAATCACAATCCACGCGACTGACTTCTCTTGAACCGGCATCATCGCAGAGTCTTGCACGCAGCGCACGCCAAGCCTTGGGCGCAGCCGTCAATAAGTGGTGTTGACGACGAGGACATCGCAGGGTGCGTGGCGGATGACATCGGTGGCAATTGCGCCGAGCAGGCGGGCAACACTTTTCACGGGGCGATTGCCCACCACGATCATCGACGCGTTGAGTTGCTCCGCTTTCTCAACGAGCGACTTCGTTGGGTCTGTTCCCCCGAGCGCGTACGTGGCCGTCGGCACCGGTGATCAGCACTCGATTGCCGCGCAGGATGGATGTCACGGCGTCGAGATTGGTTGCAATCTGTTCGGGTCCCAGGAGGTCCTTGATCTGCACGTCACGAATGTCGGCGGTGATGTGCCGCTGCGCATCGCCGCCGACATTCGGGGAACGATCTTCATTGCAATATCTGCAGCCTCAGCTGCATCTGTGGCGCGTCGCACCGTCTCCTGCGGCGCATTGGTGATCGCGAACACGGCGAGGTTGGCGCCTGTCGCCGCGACAACATCGGTCAGATCATCGATTCCGCCGACGATCGGTACTCCCATGAATCATCGGCCATGGTGGTCGGGGTCCTCGTCGAGCACCGCAACCGGCCTGAACCTGGCACGTGGGCTGTGCAGCATGTCGGACACGATGCCGGCGCCGGAATCGCCCGATCCAATGACGACTACGCCCAGTCCGAGTTGATCCACGGATCGGCGAAAGGAGAAGAACCGGCTCTGGAAACGCAATAACCCCGTGAGGAACGTCACGGTGACCGTGCCGGTGACGACTACCGAGGTTGGCACGAAGCGGGGCGACACATTGACGACTATCAGGAGGGCCATCACTGTTGCACCCGACTTCAGGAGCAGCGGCGCTTCGTGAAGGCTGGCGTGACGCCAGAGCTGGCCGTACAGGCCCCATCCGAAGTTGCTGAGCACCACCGCTCCAGCGGCGAACGGGAGAAACGCTGCGAGGCCTGATCAGCCGTCGGCGAGGATGGTGCCGTCATAGCGCAGCAACAGCATCAGTAAGAATGCTGATGCCACGAGCGCGAGGTCGAGCGCCACGACAACGAGGTCGCTGCGCATGCGCACAGCTTGACTCGCGAGCCGGGCCCACGCGTGACGCAGGCTTGGTCCGGTGTCTGCGGAGAACTCCAGCTCGTTAATCATCGGTCCTTCTCGAGCCCTTGTCCGGGCGACACGGTTTCGCCGTTGGGAATCGCGCTCTGTTCGACCTTTCGACACCGCAGCCCTTCGCCTTGAGAGAATCCGGAACATGGGCCGGGTCCTGGCGCGATCAGCCAGACCCAGCCACGCCGAGATGAGGCAGGACGACCAACCTGCCAGCTCGTCTACACCGATCGAAGGTTTTACGTTGTGTGGCGCGGCTGGAGAGTGTGGACTCGGGCCCGCAAGCGCTCGCGTCCGGCTTCCACTTCGCGCCGTTCTGCTTCTCGGTGGGCACGTCTGGACTGACCAGCTTCAATAGTTCGCCATCGGCACGCCTTGCCACGACTGCAGTCAAGAGTTTGTCTCGTTTCACTGAGATCGACTCGATGGGGGTTCGTTAAGTTGCGACGATGCGTGACCGCACCAGCTCACACCCCGGGTATTGGCCGTCGGCATGGCCCGTCGAGTGCGGCGGGAACCGGCGGCAAAAGGCCAGCCCCGGACGACTCGATGCAGCCTCCGGTGCAGCGAGTGTGATTTCTCGCCACGACGACAAATGGCACGTTATGGCAATCGAGAGAAACAGCGGGCAGTGGTACGTGGGCGGCACGATGGCTGCGTTCAGTGGGCCGCCACCATTCGGGTGGGTGGAACGGATTGATCCAAACACCCTCGATGTTCTCGCCGCTTCGCCACAGTTGCCCTGTGGGGACCATGTCTGGTGTGGTGCGATCCTCGCTCACGCCAACGGGTCGATCATGTCGGTCAATGGAAATTATCTTCATCGCCTCGACCCTGATGATCTCTCGATATTGGTCGAACGCAGGCTGCCAGCAGACCGTTCGCATAATGGTCTGTTGGCGTTGGCGGACGGCTCGTTGATCACGAAGGACCTGCGGCTTGAGGGCCAGGGCGGCACGACGCTCACCCGCCTCGACCCGGGATCCCTTGAGATTCTCGGCCAACCGCTGGTGCTCCCCGAGGGATCGATGGGACGGATTGCCGCCAATCTTGAATTGGATGGAACTGAGACGGTGTATGTGCCCGGAACCGAACATCTCTGGCGGATACATCTTGAGGGGGACGAACTCGTCATCGATGCCGAATGGCAGCCCCGATACCGAACCACCGATGACCGGTTTGGCCTGTCATGGGATGCCTGCCTGTCAGACGACGTGTGTTGGGCCATGGACTGCGGTGACGTCGCCTCGGTCCGACGAATACATCAGACCGAACCGAACGGCCGCTTCGGCACCCCTCCCGGGCGGGACCTGTCGTGGCGCCTCGACGCGCCTTGGGACGGCCCACAGCGGCTCCATCGGATCTCGCTCACTGACCCGACGGCGCACGTTGTGATCGAGCCTTTCGGCACTGCAGGCGGCGGCATCATTGCTCCACCAGTCCACGTCCCTGAGTTCGACATGGCTATTGCGTGGGACAGCATCAACGGTGGCCTCGCCGGAGTCTCCACAGCGGACGGCGGTCTTGAGGTCGCGTGGCACCTCGACGTACGTGCAAGCATGCAGCCAGTGGTTTTCCCCGAGTCCGGTGAACTCGTCATCAACGACTTCACTGCTGCCGGAACTGACGACGTCATCGTGGTCGACATCGCTACTGGGGCGCTCCTTGATCGAGTCGCAACGGGCTCGCGGATCGCGAACGGAATGTTTCTCACTCCGGGAGGGAATCGAGACATCTTTTACTGCAGCACTCTCACCGTTGCCCGCATCGCTTGGTCATGACGCGAGTAGGTCACCTGCGGTAACGAGCGCCGGCCACGAAGCTGGGGTCGTCAGGCTGCCCCACTCGGATTGTTCATCGGGAGGTCAGGGTCGGCGGTCCACTCCATGAGGCTCCCGTCATAGACAGCGACATTTGTCTTCCCGAACAACGCCAGCGCAAAGGCATCGACCGTTGCGGCGATTGCGCCACCGCAGTAGGTAATCACATCACGTTCGTCAAGGAGTCCAGCTCGACTGAGGTGTTCGTGCATTTCGGCTGGCTCAACAAATGCAGCAGTTTCGGCTTCGATCAGCGACCGGAATGGCACGTTGATGGCCCCGGTGATGTGTCCCGAACGCGGACCGTATGAGGTGCCGGTACCGTCGAAGCTGTCGGCCGGAAGTGAATCGACAAGACATGTGAGGGCGGTCGCCTCCTGAGCGAGGGTTCCGTGCACTGCGGCGAGCACCTCTGCTTGAGTTGCGTTGCCCGACGTCGCCGGCGTGAGTACATCGGGCCGCGCGATCGATGGAACCGTTGAGGGCTCGTCCGTGAGTGGCCGACCTTCAGCCTCCCACTGTTCGATACCTCCCCACAGAATGGCGCAGTCGACTCCAGAATGGTGCAAGGTCCACCAGGCCCGCGTGCACCACATCGTTCCCGAGTCGATGCCCTCGCGCGGTGTCCGAGCAACGAGCACCACTTTGGTGTCGGGCCCGACACCGACCGCGTTCAGCGCAGCGCCCACTTCGTCCACAGTCGGCCACATCCAAGGAAGTTCAGCCGACTGATTCGAAAGCACACCCTTGCCTGCGGCGCTGTCAAAAAAGAGAGAGCCAGGGATGTGCCCTTCTCTATAGCACTCTGCCTCTGCACGATTCTCAAGCCGTCCGTTGAGTTTCGCAGTGACGTCAAGGACGCGCACATGAGGTGAGTCGAGATGTGCAGCGAGCCAGTCGGTCGTGACGAGGTATTCGGGCCGGGCAAAGTCCATCTCCGAGTCTTGCCCGTACGGACTGCTCTCGCCAACGCGGCCTGAATCCTGCGGTGTGGCAGGGGTGCAACACCGGGGTTGTTCAGGAGCTGTGGAGATCTCGGTGGAGGAAGGCCCACCAGCTGATCAGGAGTGAGATGGTGGCGACGCCGAAGGGGATGAGGACTGGCCAGTTGAGTCCGTTGATCAGCATGACATCGTCGACGTACCACCGCCATGAGGACAGCCACGTCAGACCGTCGAGGCTTGAGGTCATGCTCGACAACGTGTAGAGCACGTAGCCACCGACGCCGAGGGTGACGGCGCCGCCCATAGCAACGCTTTTGCGACCGGTGACGGAACCGATCAGAAACGCCAGCGACGCGAGCCCGAGCGCGATGGCAAATGCTGAGATCGTGCCGTCGACAATGTTGCCGATCGTTGCGCCGGGAGCCGTCGACGTCGTTCCGTCCGGCAGCGTGGTGGTGACCGAGTCGGTGAGGTCGAACATGGGCATTGCGACGACGAGGGACAGGCCCGATAACCCAGACGCGATGACCAATACGGTGATAGCAGCGGCGAAACGGCCCATGATCACCTGGGTACGAGTGACGGATCCCGACAGCAGGTATTCCAACGCTCCAGTGCCCTCGTCGCCGGCGAGAGCAGCAACGCCGAGTGACACGCCGAGTGCCATGAGAGTCCAAGGGAGCACGTTGGCGTACAACCCGATCCAGAGGTAACCGAGCGGCGAACTCGGGTCGATTCCGGCACTCAGGCCGAGCACGCTACTCATTGCCTCGCTGCCGCCGCTGGCCATCGCGTCAGCCGAGCTATTCGGACGCGAGTTGCGACGGGGCAGTGAATGTCTCAGTGACTTTTCCCTTGTCAATCATTTTGATCTGGCCCCGCTGCAACTTTCTGAAGTTCGAGAAAAATTCGGGGTTTCACCGCCGGTTGATCCGACCGACGGTCATCACTGGTGGTAGATCGTCATCAAAAGTAACGACTGGCTCCAGTCCTGAGCGAAGAGACCAACGTGGTCGACGGCGACCGCGTCGGCTCGACAGGATGCTCGAAAGATGGAACGACCTCAGTGTTTGAGGAGTTCGACGTAAAGCCTTCGAGCGAAGCCGAGAAGGGGACCAAAACCTTTGGGTCAAGCATAGGCCAAAAACTTCTCTCCTACATTGACTGCGGCGAGCTCGTGTTGCATGATCACTGAATGTCTAGTTCAAACAGTGACCTAAGCAGTAACAACCGTCCTGTCGGTAGCTCTCGTCTGCCGTTTCGGAAGCCGAAATCAACAAGCATCGCGGCAAAAACGATGCAGGAGTCACTTTACGCACCGACTCCTGAGCCATCACGGCTCCATGATAACGCGCCGAACGTTGTCGTAATCCTCATTGATGATGCCGGCCCTTCGCTGCCGGACACATTTGGAGGGGACGTCCACACGCCAACGTTGCAGCGAGTGTTGGATCAGGGCATTGGGTTCAATCGGTTTCACACGACGGCGATGTGCTCGCCAACTCGAGCGTCCTTGTTGACGGGTCGGAATCATCACCGGGTCGGAAACGGCCAGATTGCTGAACTCGCCAACGATTGGGACGGCTATACCGGTCGTATCCCGCGCAGCAGCGCGCTCCAAGCAGATGTTCTCCGCGAATACGGGTACTCAACTGCAGCTTTCGGTAAGTGGCATAACACTCCAGCCGCGGAGACATCGGAAACTGGCCCATTCGAGAACTGGCCGGTGTCGCTTGGCTTTGAGTACTTCTATGGCTTCCTCTCTGGCGAAGCGTCCCAGTACGAACCGAACTTGGTTCGTAACACCACCGTTGTTGCCCCTCCGTCAACTCCAGAAGAGGGCTATCACTTAAGTGAGGACCTTGCCGAAGATGCAGTCCAGTGGCTTCGAAAGCACCAAGCAATGCAGGCGGACAAGCCGTTCTACATGTACTGGGCTAGCGGCGCAATTCATGGCCCACACCAGGTGCATAGCGAGTGGGCAGATAAGTACGCCGGGAAATTTGATGATGGCTGGGACGCGTACCGCGAACGGTCATTCGAAGGAGCGAAGGAGACAGGCTGGATCCCCGATAACGCAGAACTCACGCCCCGCCATCCCCAACTTGCTGCCTGGGACGACATTCCTGAAGATCAAAAGCCGTTCCAGTCGCGTCTCATGGAGGTGTGCGCAGGGTTTGCTGAGCACGCAGACGTTCAGGCGGGCAAGATTCTTGATGAGCTCGAACGTTTAGGCATCGCTGATAACACCCTGGTCTTTTACATCTGGGGTGACAATGGATCATCCGGAGAAGGCCAAGAAGGAACAATCAGCGAGCTGCTTGCTCAAAACGGGATCCCAACGACCCTCGATCAGCACATCGACACCCTCGAGTCGCTTGGCGGACTCGAGGTGCTCGGCTCCCCTCTCGTTGACAACATGTATCACGCTGGGTGGGCCTGGGCTGGCTCCTCGCCGTACCAGGGGATGAAATTGATGGCATCCCACTTCGGCGGCTCCCGAAACCCGATGGTGGTTCAGTGGCCAGCGCAAATCAAGCATGACGGCCAGGTGCGTAGCCAGTTCCATCACTGCAATGATCTCGTCCCCACCATCTACGAGGCCGTTGGAATCACGCCACCTGATTTAGTCAACGGGATCGAGCAGGACGAGATCAACGGGACAAGCTTTGCTTACACGTTCGACGACCCTCAAGCTGACGGTCATCTCAAAACTCAGTACTTCGAGATCATGGGAAGCCGGTCGATTTACCACGATGGCTGGATGGCATCAGCTATTGGACCGCGTTTGCCGTGGGTCAAAGGTGTCGACCCAGCGATCCTGCAGTGGTCACCTGACGATGACACTTGGGAGTTGTACAACATCGATGAAGATTGGTCGCAGGCCCATGACCTCGCAGGCGAGATGCCTGACAAGGTGGCCCAATTGAAAGACATGTTTCTAGTCGAGGCGACGAAGAACCAGGCGCTTCCCATTGGTGGAGGCTTGTGGATTCCGGTCTTCCATCCGGAGATGCGAATCAAGCCTTCGCAGACTGAATGGAACTTCCCTGGCAACATGACCCGTATTCCAGAGGTAACGGCTCCAACACTCGGCAACCGAGCGAATGTCGTTCAGCTGGACGTGAATCTTCCAGAAGATCCGAGCGGCGTGCTGTACAAGCTCGGAGCCAACTCGGGCGGCCTAACTCTCTTTATCCAAGACGGAGTCTTGGTGTTTGAATACAACCTTTTCATTGTCCAGCGCACACAGATTCGCGCAGCTACGTCTCTTCCGGTCGGCGATGCCTCTATAAGCGTGATCACGACCCCAGTCGATGAAGCTGCAGCGGGGCCGCTCAACATAGAGATCCATGTCAATGGAGAATCTGTTGCGGAAGGCGTCGTTCCGGTGAGCGCACCGTTGTTCTTTACTGCCAACGACTGCCTGGACTTCGGGAAGGCTCTCGGTTCGCCCGTCTCGCTCGACTACCACAAGCTTGCACCATTCGCCTTTAACGGCACTATCCGGTCAGCGAACGTGCGGTATACCGATTTAGTCGAACAGCCTGCCTGACCCCCGCAGGACGCTAGTAACCGGTGCCGGCATCGCCCCGGCACCGGTTTACGGCGTAAATGACTGTAGAGAAACGGTGCGGTGTGACAGCGCTTTTGTCAGCGCAACGTCTCCTGGCAGTCCCCCGCTCGCAACGAATTGCCCAGATAGGTGTCGTAATCCTCGGGGCTCAAGGCGGAAAGGTCGTCCTCTCTGGCAATCGATACCTCGTTGAACCACCGGATGTAGTCCTTGGTGCAGCCAAAGTTTTCGCATGCGCACGCAGCGTCGGCTTTCTCAGTCGACTCCTCAACTAGGTCGCTACCTCCGCCATCGCCGCCGCACGCGCTGAAAGCTGCCGCTAAAGCAGTGATCACGCTGAGACGAAAGGCACGACGCATGCGAGTTTTGAGCATCTGCGGAGGCTATCCCCCGGGCAAAATTACATTGAATCTGGGCGGTGTCGTCATGGGTGCGGCTGTTGACTCCCATCGGTGAGTAGCAGCTTCGCCTTGTGACCGTTGTGTGATCGAAAGCGACACCGAGACTCTCTCGGTTTGGAAAGTTCCCGTCTTTCGGTGTTGGGCTAACAGGATTTGAACCTGCAACCTCTAATCACGCAGTAAAGCCGCAAGGTAAACACTTGGCGCCAAGTTTGGTGTCTCCCCTGCGTATGGTGCCAGGTGTGACGACCCTGAGGGGTGATTGGCATCCAGTTACGCAACCCTTGAAAGGCGAACACCGAAGTCGGGTCAGAGCGCAAGTCTGCTGAGAATCGCGCCATAGTCGTTGAGGCCCGAAACGGCGAGACCGCCAACCTTGGCCCGGTCGTCCCATCGTCGGACAAGCGTGGCCTCCCGATGGTGCGGGCGCCGTTCGAACGCCTCAACCTCGGTGGCCGACATGGGGCCACCCTGCACGTGTAGGCTGCGTATCGACGAAGCAGACAGGCCGTCGAGGTAGCTCGCCTCGACCGCACAAAGGTAGCGCTTTGCTTGAACGTGGAGCGCAACGGGAGCGGTGACCTCTGGACTGAACCAGCGTGTGAGGAACTTTGCGCCGATGCGTTCATGGTGGAAGTCGTCGGAAAGATCTTCCACGAGGCTGACGTTGTCGTCCGACACCAAATGGCCGACGTCGTGCAGCAGCGCGGCGGCCACTAGGTGATCGGGTGCGTCATCGGCCTGAGCGAGCGCTGCAGCTTGCAGGGCATGTTCGACTTCGGTGACGTCCTCGTCGTACAGTCGATTCGCCGGCGGCGATGCGTACAGCGTCAAGAGTGCGGCGAGATCACTCACGGTTACTCACTGACTGTCGCTTGCCGGGAACCGGCTTGCCGAGAAAGTCGTCGCTGATGCTGATCCGCACTCGATCGCCTTCGAAGTCGTCGCCTTTGGCAGCGAACTCGGCGCGCTTGTCGGCGTAGTAGCTGTCGCGGTGGTCGCCGACCGACGCCGCGTTATAGGTGAGATATGCAGCGCGACGTGAGCGGCCAGTGGTGTTGGTGTCGCTGTAGTGAGGTGTGTACGAATCGAAGAACAACAGGTCGCCCGGGTCTACTAGTGCAGGTCGCCAGGCGAGTTGGGCGGTGGCCGCGACAGTGATGCGGCCTCGATTATCGGTGGGAAGTTGGCCCGCCTCGTAACCAGGCGCCACGTACAGGCAGCCGCTCGCAACCGTCGACGGATCGATCGGCACCATGCACGAGATGTGGTGGTCAGCGAATCGGTAGGCGGTGGCGTCCTGGTGTGGTGCGAAGCCGCCACCTCCCGGCTGCTTGTAGTTAACCTTCTCCTTGAACAGCACCGCCGGTTCACCGAACAATGCGCCCAGGATCTTGACGACGATCCCGCTGAGGATCAGGTCGCTCAGCACTGCGTCATCGTGCACGAAGTCTTCGCTGCGCGCCAGCGCAGCGCCAGCGTCGGTCTGCTCGAAGTGGTGCAGCCCAGGTCCGCCGCCGATGGCCGACCGCTCAAGCCGGGTTACGGCAGCATCGACCGCCTCGACGTGTCCGGTTTCGAGCGCTCCGCGAACGACCAGCCAGCCGTCGCGCCGAAACGCATCGATGTCGGAAACGTCGACCGGCGAGGACATCTCGGTCACGACGCATCACCGTCGATCTGGAGCAACCTGGCAGTCAACGGCGCCCAGTCGAGCACCGACGGATGCGACTGTTCGATCTGTCGAGCCACGGCGGTCACGCGATGATCACCTCCCGACACGATCGCCATTTGGGTACGACACCGAGGGCTGCCGTGCTGTCCGTAGATCGGGATCGGTGTCGACCCGAAGGCCCTGCTCGGTTCGGTCCACGCCATCCACACGTCCGGTGTTAGCGCTGATACGGCCTCGACGCCATCGACCGCTCGGATCATCGCCTGCAGGCGTTCATCGTCGATGTAGGCGTCCGACGCACAGCGATGGATCAGAGCTGCTGTGCCGTCGTTGGCCACCTCGACGCCGGAGACGTCGCTCAGGGCTTCAGCCAACTCGACCGGGTTGAAGTCAGTGATCGTCTCCTGGTCATGATCCGACACGGTTAGCACCAACGTATGATCCCACCCATCGTCCAGTTGCATTATGACCTCGCCGTACGCAGTGTCGGTGGCCCGGTACTGCTCAAATGCCTCGGCCGAATCAGGCCCATAGAGGTGAGAGGTGGTGTCTGGTTCATTGAGGTGAACAAGTGCGAAGTCGACGTCGAGATTTATGTCCGATAGCGCCGACAGCACGGCAACATCAGACGCGTATCCAAACGCACAGCGATCGGTGCCTTCCGGGAGTCGACCCTCCGGCGGCCAGTGGACGTCGGCACGTCCACCGCCCATCTGAGCGACGAGCTTCTGGTCGCCGGCCACCATCACCGACGTTCCGCCCGAGTCGCCGACCCGGTCGAATAGCGTCGGCGCCCGCGGGCCGTACTTGGGTGCGGGCGTCCACCCGATCTCGTCGATCCAGGTGTGGTTGCCATGTACTCCGGTGATCGCCGGGTCGGCGCCGGTAACAAAGGCTGCATGGTTCGCATAAGTGACTGACACCGGCAACGACATCGCTCCCATCGGAGCGCGAGCCCCCAACCGTGCTTGGCGCCATAGCATTGGTGTGAGGCTTGGGCTCATATGGCGGTGCGGCATCGCATCGATCACGATCATGACGACGCGGAGCCGCGCGGCGAGTTGGGTCACCTCTACAGCGTAGGGCCAGCTCGACACGACGCGATTGTTGGGACGGTGGGGCGTGCCAGTGCGACCTTATTGATCGTCAGTGCGCTACTTCGTCGTCGCAGGCAAAAATGAGCTCACCCTTGAGTCGGTTGGTCGCTCGAACTAACGCCACCCTGGATGCATCGGTAGCGACGGCGACCAAGCAAACGTACGCGCAGTAGAGCGCCGTCGTGGGATCGGGACAAATCAGCGGCCGCGACCGTTGCTGGCAGTTACGACATTGGCTGACTTTCCGCTTAGTGGGCCTGAGATTCTGGACGGTCAGAGGCTTTTTCGGCTTTTTGGTGACCGTCTTGTCACCGAAAACGACGGCAGGGACTCCCCTGTTTTGGAAAGTCCCTGCGTGCGGTGTCGGGCTGACAGGATTTGAACCTGCGACCCCTTGTCCCCCAGCGCTCATCAATTCGTTGCTGTCACTGGGTTTTAGTATTTCTGCCAGGAATGGTGCCCGGTATGACGGCCCTGAGGGGTTGATTGACAACCAGTTGCGCGACCGCACGGTGAGGTCAATGAACGATGCTCAATCGACAGCGGATGTCGAACTTTGGACAACTAGCGACATAGCGTTTTACTGGCGTTGCGGCCGGAAACTTGCGGCATCGAGGCTGTCGTGTGTTGGCGCTCCTGCAGCGATCGTCTTCGAGGGAAGTCGTAACAAATTGTGGGTGTCAAGAGAGATCCGCCGTTGGACACTCACCAAACGCAAGTTTCCAAGCCGTGTGGCCGGTTCAGCGTCGTTTGAGGCTCCGCTCCCCCGCCGTCGTGGCCCTCAGATTGGCCGAGTCTGATGCGCCCGGTAAAAACTGCGATATATGTCAACGGTCCGGTCCGTGTGGCGGCAAAGAAGCAGCGGTTTCGAGTTCTGTGGACCGAAGAGGGAATCCAGCGAGAACGTAGCGCTACAACGTTGGCTGCTGCCCGCACGATCTGCGATGAACAAGCCAAACGGCTCAGCGC
>Ga0233438_10002921_pt1 | contig 16292 bp, 18 predicted proteins | sample SI_123_September_FD_182720 | JGI IMG/M metagenome (GOLD analysis project Ga0233438, IMG submission 182720) | Seawater microbial communities from Saanich Inlet, British Columbia, Canada - SI_123_September2016_10_MG | ecosystem: Environmental > Aquatic > Marine > Inlet | place: Canada: British...
TTATTCTTCATTGGAAGGGTAGAGGCGAAAAACATTATGGCCGACTAAGCCGATGACGCCAGAGGAGCTTCCTTGGTACGTCCTGTACACCAAGCCTAGAAACGAAAAAAAAGTAGCCCAGCGCCTCTCAGAAGCAGGCTACAACGTCTATTGCCCTTTACAAAAAGTTCGTCGCCAGTGGAGCGACCGTACCAAGGTGGTGGAAGAGCCGCTATTTAAATCCTACCTCTTTATTCAGATTGAAGACCATCGCAGAGACGAGGTGTTTACTTTTCCAGGAACGGTGCGTTACCTGTTTTGGCTCCGTCGTCCTGCACAAGTACGCCAATTAGAAATCAATACCATTCAAAAGTGGCTCGGGGAGTACAACCATGAGGACATCGACATCTCAGATATCCAACCCGGAGATCTTGTACGTATCACCTCTGGTCAGTTCTCTGGCGAAGAAGCCGTCTTGCTCGACCGTACTCATCACAAAGCCGTCGTACAGCTCAAGGAAATGGGTATTCAGCTATCTTTGTCGCTCTCTAACAACGACCTTCTCGCGTTGTAAAAAAGTCCAAATCGAGACAAAGCGAGTTATTGAGTAAAAAAATTACTAGTAACTTACTTGCAGTTTACATTTCTGGTGTAACATTGTATTCCAAACCAATAAGACCAATAGATCCTAATGAACTATTGGTGGCCGACCCGGTAAGCCCAAGCTACTTTGATTATAAAAGTATGGGACTCACCGCGGCGAAGCCGTGAAAAACCACTCGATTCCCATCGACCTCTTAGGACCACTTATTACTTCCAAAACCCGCTTGAAGCTCTTACTGCGCTTCTTTCTTAACCACAATCTTAGCGGGTACCTCCAAGGACTCTCCAAGGAGCTGGATGAAAACACCAACAGCATACGGGTTGAACTCAACCGCTTGGAAGAAGCCGGTATTCTCTCTTCTGAACTAGAAGGTAGAAGAAAGCTTTACCGAGTAAACGAGCAGCACCCATTAACCGAGAACCTTACGGCCATTGTTCGCAAGGTCACTGGTGTTGATGCCTTGGTCGATCGTGTCGTAGGAAGATTACCTGGGTTAGAACAAGTATGGGTATGTGGAGACTTAGCACAAGGGCTTCAAAGCGAAATCATTGAGTGTGTGTTGGTCGGAGAAGAGTTAGACGAGGCCTACATTGAAGAATTATGCCAACGTGTGGAAGAACTGACCGGTAAAACAGTCAATGCCCAAGTGAGCCCAGAAATACAACTTGAACAGCTGGGCCAATGCCTGTTGGTTTGGGCGCAAGAAACAGAAGAAAAATGACAGCCCGGTTGCAAGCATATGGCCCGTTAAATACGGTCATTTACGGTGGAGTAGACATAAAAGTGACATGAGTATTTTGAACGATAGTACAGATATGCTCTCAATTGCAGAGCTTAATGACATCTTTAGACCACTTCAACCGGAGCAGCGCATTACCGAACTATACCGTCACTTCACGACCAATGATGTGATGTTGACCAGCTCGTTTGCCGCAACTTCTGCCTATTTGCTGCATCTTTTTTCGGTGTACCAGCCAGAGCAAGAAGTGTTGTTTATCGATACAGGCTATCATTTCGAAGAGACCTTGATTTACAAAGAATACCTGACCAAGGTGTACGGGTTGAAGAGGCGTGAGGTTCGTGCTGAGGCTTGGAAACACGAGTTCACTACCAAGGACGAGACGTGGACCAAGGATCCAGACTATTGCTGTACCATTAATAAGGTGGAGCCGCTGGAGAAATTGAAAGAGGAACACGAGATTTGGGTCAGCGGCTTGATGAGCTGGCAAAGTGACCGTCGCGCGACCTTAGATATATTCGAAGAGCGCGGAGGAGTGATCAAGTTCTATCCGTTATTAGATGTCACGCGTGAGCAGCGCGAGGCCTATATCAAAGACCACTTGCTTCCGTTTCACCCGTTGCAATCAAAGGGGTATTTCAGCATTGGCTGCAAGCATTGTACACAGCCAGGCGAGGGCAGAGAGGGTCGTTGGAACAATAGCCCGAAAACAGAATGTGGGTTGCATTTATAAATAAAGAACTTTGAACTTAAAAGATGTAAGAAACATGCTAGTTAATCAAGGCTTTGATATATCTGCGGAAGATAACTCTAGGCCATGGGGCGCTTTTTTCGTTATCAATGAAGATCAATCTCAATCATTTGCTGATTTATATTTTGACGGAGTAAATGCGGAAAGTCTTAGAATTCATGGAAAATTAAGTCCAAAAATACTAGTTATCAAGCCTAGCGCTCGGCTTTCTTGGCAATATCACAATAGGCGTGCAGAGATATGGCAGGTATTTCATGGGACTGTCGGGGTTATTCGTAGTAACGATGATGTAGAAGGAGATTTAGTTCAAATACTCCGAAGGGGAACAGATAAAACTTCAGCAAGGTGAGCGACATCGTTTGGTTGGACTTTCTGATTATGCTAGAGTTGCCGAGATTTGGCAACACACTAGCGAAATACCTTCGGATGTAGACGACATTGTAAGAGTCCAAGACGATTTTAATAGGTAATGAAATGAAAAAGAAAGGAGTAATAGTATCGGGGTACTTTAATCCCATCCATAAAGGACATTTGGAGTATTTTAATAATGCTAAGGCATTAGCTGACGAACTTTTTGTTATTGTAAATAATGATCATCAAAGGGCTCTCAAAGGAAGCAAAGAATTTCAAGAGGAAGGAGAGCGTATGATAATTGTATCCAATATTAAGGCTGTTGATTATGCCATCCTCTCTATTGATGAAGATCGAACTGTATGTGCAACGTTAGAGAAAATTGCCGAAGAGTTTGGTCAAAGCCATGATTTGGCTTTTGCAAACGGCGGTGATCAAAACAATGACACCATACCAGAACGCCCAATCTGTGAAAAAATGGGCATAGCATTGCTAGATGGATTAGGAGATAAAATACAATCAAGCAGTTGGTTGTTATCGTAGTAACAAAATAATGGACAAATCAAGAGTATTTTTTTATAAAACGCTAGGGTTAATAATTAGAGCTCTTCCTATTCTTTATTTTTATAGCAATAAGGATTTTCTAGCGTTAGGAAACTATTCATTATTTTCTTCTATCTCTGTAGTAATATCTGGAATTATAGGTTTCGAATTTCATATGATAACCAGTAGAGAATTGGCAAATAAAAATGTAATCAGTCAAAAAAGCCCATTGAGTCAGCACATCTCAGTAATCATATTATTAACAATAGTGATAAATATAGTTTTATACTTGTTGGACATACATTTGGTTGCAGCGGCCTTAAACTTGGTCATAATCTTTTATTGTTTAGGTGAGCATGTAAGATTTTTGAACTTTACAAGTAAAATTGTGTCTAGTTCGAAAATGAACTTAATTCGAGATATTCTTTTTTGTTTCCCTTTTTTGTTCCTGAATAATCATAGATTGTTTTTGTACGCAACATGGTTAGTTTTTATTATCGTATTATTGATATCTCGTAGGTTTATTAGCTTTCGCGAATTATCACTTAAAATATGGGCACATGAATTTGTATTTTATATAACAAGGTCTCATGTGTTTTTAATAAACATTATTTCAAGAAACTTATTGGCATATTCTGATAGATTTTTTGTTTTCTTATCAGCAGGTACTGAAATACTTGGTAAATATGCTATAGTAGCATATATAAATTCTTCCTTAATGACTATTTTAAATGGTTCGGTAGTTTATGTTCGGATTCCTGAATTGATATCGAATAAAATTAGTAAAGGAGTGTTTTTAAAACAGATATTGTTAAGGATAATTCCGATGATTATCCTAGTCTGGGCAGTGTTGTATCTGGTCGTGACAACGATTCCTTTAAATGATATTGAAATGTCAAAAGGAATAGTACTCGCATTTGTCTTGTTAGGAATTTGTTCGATTTTTTTGTCGGCCACAGGTCAGATTATTTACAGTTCCGAAAAAGATAGGCTCTTTGTAATCACTAACGTGATTTTTACATTAATGGTATTAATAATTAGTGTAACAGCCTTTAACACGATATGCTACCTGTTAATGGTTGCTTTAGGAGCGTTCACAATTGGATTGTGGCGATTGGCATATGAGGATCACATATTTGGGACAACACATGGTTAAGCTTGTTCCACGGCTGGATTAAAATATATTCAAGAGGTAAAAAATAAGAGTACAGGAATTGAACAATTTGAAAAAAATAAATTTCACATTGTATGTCGTACTTACAAATATGATAGCATTAGTAATGCCAATTTTGCTTATAGAAAATCCGTATATAGGATTTTCCTTTTCAACGTTAGGTTTAATTGTGTTATGGCATGTGATTATAAGTGTAAAGAGAAATTATTATTCTCTGGGTAACCTTCTCCTCACAACTTTCTTTTTCCATTTTTTTTTATTGGCACCAATTATCCAACTGTCAAGTAATCCGGATAGTTTAATCAACACAGTACCAGTGAAATTATCTAATGTGATATTTATGAATTTTATGCTATGTATATTTTGGTGCGTATATAGCTTTAAAGTGTTACCATTGATTAAAAGAAATAGTGATATAAACTCAATCAAAGAGCGCTATATCAATCCAAGAAACAATTTTAAAATACGTTTGCTGTTGATATTAATGATTTTGTTATTCTTGCGCTCATTCTTGTTAGATATATATTCGCGTATAGATGTGTTTCTCATTGAGCCAACAGAAAAGTTGGACGGAATTGAAGGATTATTGAGGAATAAAGTGTTGAAAGTTATTCCATTATTTATTTTGGGTACAATCATGCTAAGTAAAATGGGTAATAAAGCGTTGTGGTTAGTTATATCCGTTATCTTTTTAATTATTGCGAAGAATCCTATCACTGAGCATAGAAACGCTTTTGGTTCCGCGTATTTGCTTATTTTTTTAGTGAGTTTTAGAAAACATAATTTAAAATTATGGTGGCAATATGCAATTGCAATTATATCGTTTCCACTAATGTTTTCGCTCGGTGTCTATCTAAACCCTAAGCGTTTCAAAGAAGATTCATTCCTTGAGGAAGTTATGTCTTCTTACAATACAGTTCATTTTGATGCTTGGGCTAATTATGCAGCTGGCTTTGATTATATTAAATCTGAAGGTTTTTATTATGGGAGTCAAATACTTTCGGCGATATTGTTTTGGATACCAAGATCTATATGGGAAGGTAAGGGTGTTGGTACAGGTCAAGACCTAGGAGACTATTTAATGGCACAACACAATGGATGGTTTAATAATATCTCGTCTCCTCTTCCGTTAGAAGGATATGTAGATTTTGGGTTCATAGGAGTTGTATTTTATGGCTTTATGACGGGTGTTTTTATTAAGTATATAGATAGACTCCTTAGAAAGGATTCTATTCATTATTTGCTGGGGCTCTACCTTGCAGCAAATATTATGTTTTTGTTTCGTGGGCCCTTATTATCATCTTTAGCGTTTACTATAGGAGGCGTTATAGCGTGGTTGATAGTTAAAATATTTTTAAAATTAAATATAAAATGAGGAAAGCAATAGTTACTGGAATAGGCGGTCAGGATGGCGCATTTTTGGCAAACTTACTTTTAAGTAAAGGTTATCAGGTATATGGAGCCGATCGGCGTCGTGTCAATGTAGAATATTCTCACTTAGTGTCTTTGGGAATAAAAGAGAAAGTTAAGTTTGTTTATTTTGATTTATCAGAGGAACATCAAATTTCACGGTTGATAAGGGATTTGCAGCCTGATGAGTTCTACAATTTAGCAGCTATGAGTTTTGTTAAAGCTAGTTTTGACTTACCAATGCTTACTGCAGACGTTGATGCTATTGGGCCGCTGAGAATTATGGAGGCTATCAGGTCTTATTCACCACATACTAGGTTTTATCAAGCTAGTACTAGCGAAATGTTTGGCTTAGTTCAAGCAGTACCCCAAACCGAGATGACGCCTTTTTATCCGAGAAGTCCATATGGTGTTGCTAAATTATATGCGCATTGGATGGTAGTTAATTACCGTGAGTCATATGGTTTGCACTTCTCATCCGGCATTCTATTCAATCATGAAAGTGAATTTAGAGGTGAAGAATTCGTTACCCAGAAAATTGTTAAGGCAGCATGCAATATCAAAGCTGGAAATCAGCAGGAATTAGTATTAGGTAATATTGATGCAAAAAGAGATTGGGGACATGCTGAGGATTATGTCTATGGAATGTATTTAATGTTACAAAAGGAAACGGCTGGGGATTATATTTTAGCTACTGGATCAACAGTTTCAGTAAGGGAGTTTGTAGAGAAAGTATTTCAAAAGTTAGACATTCATATTGAATGGAAAGGCAAAGGGTTAAGTGAGAAAGGTTATGATTTGAACTCAGGTGAGTTAATAGTAAGAATTAGTGAGGACTTCTACAGACCAGCGGAGGTAGACCTCTTAATTGGAGATGCTAGTAAGGCTAGACTAGAGTTAGGGTGGGAGCCAAAAATGACCTTGGATAATATCATTGATCGAATGATTTCTTTTCAGTCATAGAGCAGGATGAGAGTTTTACATTTAGCCAAATTTTATTTTCCAAGAAAAGGCGGAATAGAAACGGCCACTAAAAATATTGCCGAATATAGAGATTCTAATTATCATCATCTTGTATTTACTAACGGTTTAGGGGAAGTAAAGAATAATAAAGGCAATACCATAGTTTATTCGAATCAGTTTTTTTCTTTTGGCTCGCAACCTATCAGCCTTGGATATTTACGAGGATTTATTAAAAATCGCAGCTTTAAGGATATAGTTCATTATCATCATCCAAATTATTGGGCGGCGTTAATAGCAATTTTATTACCGACTAGAAGCCTTATAGTTCATTGGCATGCTGATGTTGAGGTCAAAAATAGAATATTGAAGTTTATACTTTCAAGGCTCGAGAAGAAAGTGGCTTTTCGTGCCAAAAAAATTATCATCGGGACTAATACCTATGCTGGCCACTCCCATAGCTTGACTGGTTTTGAACATAAATTTGAGATTATACCTTACGGAATTCAACAACTAACACACGAGATTGACTTAAGTAAGAAGCGTAATACTTTCCTGACAGTTGGTCGCTTAGTTTCTTATAAGGGTATCGCAGAATTAGTGGATAATATACAGATTCCTTCTGATTGGAAATGGATTATTGTTGGTTCTGGTCCTGAAAAAGCACAGATAAAACGCTTGATTTCAGCAAGGCAGTTAGATTCAAAGATTATATTGATGGGTAATGTAGACGATAAAAAATTATCAGAGATATATGCTCATTCGAAGATATTTTTGTTTCCCTCCTTGACTCGAGCGGAGAGTTATGGTATCGTTCAAGTTGAGGCAATGAAGAATGGATTGGCCATTCTAAACTTTAAAATTGAAGGGTCAGGAGTACCAGAACTAATAATTTCCGGTGAGAATGGCTATACATGTGATCATGCGAACTATGATATTTTCAATGAAAGGTTAGTTGAGTTATGTTCAAACTCTAGCTTGTTAGATAAATTTCAGAATCGGAGTATTAGTCACTTTAAAGAGAAATATTTAGTCCTGACTTATCAAAGTAGAATTGAAGGTGTATATGCAGAGGTATGTAGTGAATTGTGATTTTACATCTCAAAGATTAACGGGAGTTCAACGTTATTCATTTGAAATGTTGAAACGCTTAATTTATGATGAACGAATAGAAATTAGTTGTTTTACAAATAATACTGTTTTACCCGAATTTGAGGAGGTAGCCGAGAAAATAAAGGTTGTAAGGTGTAACAGAATAATTTTTCGACAATTAATAATTCCAGTTCTGTCATTTCGTCAAAAATTGATAACGTTTTCAGGGACGCCAACTTTCTTGAAGAAAAATCAAATCTTAACAATTCACGATTTAGCGCCAATCGTAGCTCCTGATGCCTATTCAAAACTCTATAGGATTTACTTTAAAATTGGACTAATGTTTGCTACGAACTTTTTAACAGAGATTAGTGTAGTGAGTGATTTCACACGGAGGGAGTTATTTAATTATGCTTCAAAGATGAAATCAATAGTAAGAATTCATCCAAATGGACACGAACATTTAATTCGCAAACTAAATTTTGGGAGTAGTGTTAAGGAAGAGAACTTTTTTTTAGTGATTGGAAATAATCACCATAACAAGAACTTAAAAGTCGTCATTGATACATACGAAAAATATGGAGACACTCATGACTTACCGAAGATCAAAGTCTTGGGTCGTTTTGAAGAAAATAAAGTATTTAATTCTCAGGAGCTATCGTATCCTAGTGGTATAGAAGTAATAAGTAACCCAAGTGACGAGTTGCTTCTCTCCTATATAATCAAGTCAAGCGCATTAATCATTCCATCGTTGTATGAAGGATTTGGAATACCATTACTTGAAGCAATTCTTCATCACAAAAGGGTTATATGTAGTAACTTAGAAGTATTCAATGAAATAGCAGGTGACTACCCATGCTATTTTGATCCGAAAAGTACGGACTCTTTATTGTACGCAATTAACAAGATGCATCTCACTCCAATTAGGGAAGATTTAAGAAAAAAAATATTGAAAAAATATTCTTGGCAGAGTACTGTTGATGGATATATAAATGATTTTATAAATACGTGAAAAATGAATAAATTTTGGTCGGGAAAATCGGTCCTTATTACTGGTGGAACAGGGTCTTTAGGTAAGAAACTCACTAATCACATCTTAACAAACTTTCCTGAGGTCAGAAGGGTGATCATTTACAGCAGAGATGAACAAAAGCAATTTATAATGGCTCAGGAGTTTCCTGCTGGGCAATATCCTCAAATAAGATTTTTAATTGGAGACGTGCGTGATTATGAACGTCTTGAAAGAGCCATGACCGGCGTAGATTACGTTATTCATGCAGCTGCGATGAAGCATGTACATATTGCAGAGTATAATCCTGACGAATGTGTTAAGACTAACGTTCACGGCGCACAGAATGTAATAGACGCTTGTATCAAAACTAATGTTAGTCGTGTGGTTGCTTTATCAACGGATAAAGCTTGTGCTCCGATTAATCTTTATGGAGCCACGAAACTAGCTTCAGATAAGCTGTTTGTTGCCGCCAACAATTACAAAGGCTCAAGAGATATACGTTTTAGTGTTGTTAGATACGGGAACGTCATGGGATCAAATGGCTCAGTAATTCCATTTTTCATAAATAAAAAGAAAGAGGGTAAACTCCCTATCACTAGTGAGAAAATGACTCGTTTCAACATTAGTCTTCAGGGTGGTGTTGACATGGTTATGCATGCTCTCGAACACGCTTGGGGAAGTGAACTTTTCGTGCCTAAAATCCCAAGTTATAAGATTCTTGATGTGGCAGAAGCAATAGGTCCTGAGTGCGAAAAGCCTGTGGTAGGTATTAGACCTGGTGAAAAGATTCACGAGGAGATGATTACCCCTTCAGATTCATATAATACGTATGATTTAGGAAAATATTACACGATTCTTCCAACGGTTACGCCTTGGGATTTAGAGGAATTCAAAAGTGCTCACAATGCGAAGCAAGTACCAGAAGGATTTAGCTACAACTCGGGTGATAATGAAGAGTGTGAAACAGTTGACTCTTTGAGAGAGCTTATTTCAAAACACGTAGATCCAACATTTAAGGTATAATGAACCCAATTCCTTACGGAAAGCAGAATATCACGCAATCAGATATTGATGCTGTTGTAGAAGTTCTCAAAGCGGATTATTTGACTCAAGGTCCAAAAATTAAAGAGTTTGAAGATGCTTTTGCTTCATACGTAGATGCTAAATATGCCGTAACTGTATCTAATGGCACAGCAGCCTTACATCTTTGTGCCTTAGCACTAAATGTTAGCGAGGGTCAAAAAGTAATTACTACTCCCATAACCTTTGCTGCAAGTGCGAATTGTGTGAGATATTGTGGTGGTGAAGTGATTTTTGGGGATATTGATCCAAAAACATATCTACTCGATATTAATTCAGTTCGTGAGATCTTGGAAGCATCACCAAAAGGGACGTATTCGGGCGTCATTCCTGTTGACTTTGCCGGACGTGCAGTTGACTTAGAGGCTTACCGAAATCTCGCAAATGAATATGGCCTTTGGATCATAGAGGACGCTTGTCATGCACCGGGGGGATCTTTTGTTAAGACTAACGGTGAAGAATCCAAATGTGGTTCAGGTGAATTTGCAGACCTAGCGATTTTTTCATTCCATCCGGTTAAACATATCGCCTCTGGTGAGGGTGGTATGATTACTACAAATAACGAAGCTTTATATAATCGATTGCTCGCATTAAGAACTCATGGAATTGTCAAGGACGACAATTTATTTACCAATAGTGTTGATTTCGCCTCTGGAATCGAAAAAGCGGAATCCTATCCACTTTGGTATATGGAAATGCAACAGTTAGGTTATAATTATCGTCTTACAGATTTTCAAGCGGCGCTGGGATTGAGCCAACTTCAAAGAGCAGATGAAGGCATAAATCGTAGAAGAGAAATTGCAAGTACATATGAGAAAGCATTCAGGGATAAAAATTTTATTAAAGGACAATCTGGAGTAGTTGCTGGGCATGCCTATCATCTTTATGTTATTGAAGTCGACGACAGATTAGGTTTGTACAATTTTTTAAGGGAAAACCACGTTTACGCTCAGATTCATTACATCCCATGTCACCTTATGCCCTATTACAGGGATCAGGGATGGAATGAAGGCGATCGCTTAAATGCAGAGAATTATTATAAACATTGTATAAGCCTTCCGATGTACCCCACATTGAGTGCTACAGAACAAAATTTAATCATCGATTTAGTTGAAAAATTCTATTAAGTCTAGGGTTACCTTAGAGACTCAAAGGCTTTCGTTGGTGCCATTGTCTCTATCACATGCTTCACAGCGTTATGTTAATTGGTTAAATGACAAAGAGGTGAATAAATACCTTGAAACCAAAAACGGGTATACTATTGAAAAGCTTAATGAATATTTAAAGTCAATAGAAAAGAACAATATTTGTGCATGGGGTATTCATCTGAAACAAACGGGAATGCATATCGGAAACGTGAAGATTGACCCTATCAGTTTTAGGAACCGTAATGCAGAATATGGAGTTTTAATTGGTGAGAAATCGTCATGGGGTAAAGGATATGCACATGAAGCTTCGGAAAAAGTATTTGATTTTTGTTTTACTTATTTGAATTTGAGAAAAATCACGTTGGGCGTAGTCAGTGCAAATCGATCTGCAGTTAAGTTATATGAGAGAATGGGATTTGAGAAAGAAGGACTATTAAAAAGTCATTGTTTCCACGATGGTCAATGGCAAGATGTCATTAGGATGGCGTTGTTTTCTGACAAAAATAAATGATATGTTCTCTAAGATCTCTTTAGGTACAGTGCAGTTTGGCTTAGAATACGGTATAAATAATACCAAAGGTCAAACTACAAAGGATGAGGTCTCAAAAATTCTTAAAAGATGTGAAAAAGTAGGCATAGCTTTCATAGATACGGCGGCGGCATATGGAAGTGCAGAAGATGTCTTAGGCGAGGTAATTCAGTCCGAAGCGCTATCCAATTCATTTTACATAACAACAAAGTATAGAGGCGATGGAATTAATAGCTTGTCTCTTTCAACGCGAGAATCCATTCAGAAACTGAGAGTAGAAAAATTGCATTGTCAAATGTTTCATTCCTACCAAGATTTCAAAAACACAGAAGACTTCATTAAACCCGATCAAGTGGATAAAATAGGAGTGTCAGTTTATACAAATGAAGAGCTACTTGAGAGTATTAAGTGCCCAAAAATTCGCGTCATTCAATGTCCTTTTAATTTATTGGATAATCATTCAGTTCGAGGAGAATCCTTAAAAATGGCAAAAGAGAAGGGTGTTGAGATACAAGTTAGGTCAGCGTTTCTTCAAGGATTGTTTTTTATGGATAGAAACAGTCTTCCTTCAGCGCTAATAGACTTAAAAGGCCCTCTCGAGGGATTAGACCAAATTTGTTCTGACAACGAAATTACAATGTCACACTTGGCTTTGGGATATTGTTTATCAAAGGACTACATAGATAAGGTAGTCATTGGAGTTGACTCGCTTGAGCAGCTGAATATAAATATCGAGGCAATTAAAACACCTCTTCCGAAATTCATAATTGAAGAGATTGATAAAATCACTGTGATTAACCAAAAGCTACTAAACCCGACTAACTGGTAAATGAAAGTCTTATTGATTACTCAAGCTCGAATTGGGTCTACACGCCTTCCGGGTAAGATATTGCTTCCTGTAGGAGAAGAAACACTTCTTTCTATTCATCTCAAAAGACTTAGCGAATGCACTACAGTAAACCAAATAGCAGTTGCTACAACTTTTGAAGATGGCGTAAATCGACTAATAGATATTTGTAAGGAGTCAGAGGTTGATTACAATCAAGGAAGTCTAGAAGATGTTTTAGACAGGTTTTATCGAACAGCTATCAAATATCAACCGGAATGGGTAGTTCGAGTTACGTCTGATTGTCCGTTACTTGATCATAGAGTTGTAGATCAAGTTGTGAATAAAGCAATACAAACTAATGTTGATTATTGTTCTAATATTATTACCGAGGACTTTCCAGATGGTCAAGATGTTGAAGTATTTAAGTTCTCTGTATTAGAGCGCGCATGGAAAGAGGCAAATCTTCTATCTGAAAGAGAGCATGTAACGCCATACATCAGAAATAACTCTGATTTAAAGGGAGGTGAATTGTTTAAGGCTTATGATGTCAAGTGTCATTCAAATTTCAATTCTATTAGAATGACTGTAGATGAAAATGCGGACTTAATTGCAATCCGTAGACTTATAGATGAGCTAGGTAGTAGCTCGACTTGGGAAGAATATGCTAGATATATTATAAATAACTCCGATTCAATTGGGAACACTGATATTATCCGCAACGAAGGATATCAAAAGTCATTAACAAAAGACACAAAATGAAAAAAGGTCAAACTCTTTATAAGAAAGCAAAAAGCATAATTCCTGGGGGAACAATGCTGCTTTCCAAAAGACCAGAAATGCATCTGCCAGAACAATGGCCTTCATATTTCGATACGGCTAAAGGTATAAGCGTAAAAGATTTGGATGGCAACGAATACACAGATATGTATATTATGGGTATCGGAACCAATACCCTTGGATATGGTAACTCGCATGTAGACGAGGCAGTAAGTAGTGTAGTAAGGAAGGGTAACATGTCTACTTTTAACTGTCCAGAAGAAGTTGAGCTCGCGGAAAAGTTGATTGAATTACATGCTTGGGGAGATATGGTACGCTTTGCTCGCTCTGGAGGGGAAGCTAATTCAATTGCAGTTAGAATTGCGAGAGCTGCCTCGGGAAGAGATAAAGTTGCAATTTGCGGATACCACGGATGGCATGATTGGTACATTTCTACCAACCTCGGTGATAATGCTGGGTTAGATGGACACCTCCTCCCTGGTCTCGAACCGGCCGGAGTACCGAGATCCTTAAAGGGCACGACAATTCCTTTTACTTATAACGATCTAGAAGAAATTACTCAGATTGTAAAGTCTAATCCTGACTTGGGAGTAATTAAAATGGAGGTTACCAGAAATATGGGGCCTAAAGTTGGTTACCTAGAAGGAATTCGCAAACTATGTGATGAGAATAATATCGTTCTAATTTTTGATGAGTGTACATCTGGTTTTAGAGAAACTTATGGTGGTATACATTTGAAATTTGGTGTAGAACCAGATATGTGTATGTTCGGTAAGGCATTAGGAAATGGTTATGCAATCACTGCGGTTCTTGGAAAAAGAGAGATTATGGAAGCTGCTCAAAAAACATTCATAAGTAGCACTTTTTGGACAGAGAGAATAGGACCGGCCGCTGCTGTTGCCACACTAGAGGAAATGATTAGAATTAAATCTTGGGAAATTATTACTGCTCAAGGAAAAAAAATTCAGGAAGGCTGGAAGAAACTAGCTTTAGAAAATGACCTTGATTTAAAATGTGCGGGTATACCTGCATTGTCTACATATTCTATTGAATCTGAGAATTGGTTGAAGTACAAGACGTTTATTACTCAGGAGATGCTCAAAAAAGGTTGGCTCGCTGGTAGCAGCGTATATGTTTGTATCGGCCATACAGATTCAGTAATTGAAAATTACTTGAATGAATTAAATCCAATCTTCAAGACAATTAGTGATTTTGAAAAATCACATCGAGATATTTCAGAATTATTGGAGGGACCAATTAGTCATGGAGGTTTTAAGCGATTAAACTAATGAGAGTCTATAAGGCTTTAAAAAAACAAGAGTTTAAATCGGGTGACTACTGCCTTACGCCACTTCGACACGAGGATAGGTTTAATATAATGAAATGGCGAAATGAGCAGATTTATCATTTACGTCAGAGTGAGCCATTAACCATAGACAAACAAGACGCTTACTTTGACAACACGATTACTTCAATATTTAATCAAGAAAAGCCAAATCAGATTCTTTTTAGTTTTCTCGAAGGAAATGAATGCATTGGTTATGGAGGCCTGGTACATATAAATTGGATCGACCGAAATGCTGAAGTTTCCTTCATCATGAATACGCAACTTGAAGAGGCGTCATTTTCTAAAAATTGGTCAATGTTCTTAAAATGTCTCGAACAGTTAGCGTTTGACGAATTAGAATTTCACAAAATCTTCATCTACGCTTTTGACTTACGTCCACATCTTTATGATGTGCTTGAATTAAACGAATATTTTAAGGATGCCAGACTTAAAGATCACTGCTTCTTTCAGGGTGATTTTAAAGATGTATTGATTTATTCCAAATTGATGAATCGATGAATTTAGCATTATTTGTTAGTGGAGGTCTAGGATTCAAGGTGCTGAATCATTTAAAAGAGTCTAAGAATTCAGTACAATGTGTGTTTACTGATTCAAACTCTAAGGAGATTATTGATACAGCTAATGATGAACAACTGCCAATATTCACAGGCAACCCTCGTAATGATCGCGCGCTTAGATTCATTGACGCCTATGAAATTGACATTATTCTGTCTGTTAATTATCTTTTCTTAATTGAGCGTTTGTTATTCTCAAAGGCTAAGCTTGCCATAAATATTCATGGTTCACTCTTGCCCAAATATCGTGGTAGAACACCTCATGTATGGGCGATCATTAATAATGAACCTAAAACGGGAGTTACAGCTCATCTTATTGACGATGGGTGTGATACAGGAGATATTGTAAAACAAAAAGAGGTTATAATCGATGATTCGGATACTGGTTCCGATATTCTCGAGAAGTTCAATAAGCTTTACGTTCCTCTTGTTGATGAGATACTTTCTGATTTTGAGCTAGGGAATATCAAGCCTTTACCCCAAAACAATAAGAACGCAACCTTTTTCGGGAAGCGTACTCCTGATGACGGGAAAATAGATTGGGGTTGGCAAAAGGAGAGAATAAGAAATTGGGTTCGTGCCCAGGCTTATCCATATCCCGGAGCTTTTACTTATTATGAAGACCTAGACGAAAAAATAATCATAGATGAGGTTGTTTTTAGCGATAGAGGTTTTAATGAAACCGATCGAAACGGCTTGATTGTTTCGTTAAACCCTATCTGTGTGAAAACACCAAATGGCGTTTTAGAACTTAGAAATATTAGAAACCTTGAGAGTTTATCCTTTCTTGAGGTAGGACAAAAATTAGTTTGATGATAATACAGGACTTTGATTTTAATAAAGATAACTCCGTTTTCGTAATAGCTGAGTTATCAGCAAATCATAACGGTAGTCTAGAAACAGCTTTGGAAACCATTCGAGCTGCTAAGCGTGCTGGTGCTAATGCAATTAAACTTCAAACCTATACGGCTGACACATTAACAATCCAATGTGATAAGGATGATTTCATTATAAAGTCTGGTTCAATCTGGGATGGAAAGACATTTTATGACTTGTACAAAAGTGCTTATACCCCATGGGAGTGGCATGAGGAGTTGTTTCAATGTGCAAAAGAAGAAGGATTAATATGTTTCTCTTCTCCTTTTGATAAATCAGCTGTTGATTTCCTTGAGAACTTAAATGTACCTGCATATAAAATTGCAAGCTTTGAGATTACTGATATTCCTCTTATTGAATATGTGGCGTCAAAAGGGAAACCAGTAATTCTATCTACTGGAATTGCAACATTAGAGGACATAGAATTAGCACTTGACGCTTGTAAGCGTATGGGGAACAATAACATTGCGTTGCTGAAATGTACTTCGAGTTATCCTGCACCAATTGAAGAAGCAAATATGGCTATGATACCTGAT
>Ga0233438_10002925_pt1 | contig 16275 bp, 12 predicted proteins | sample SI_123_September_FD_182720 | JGI IMG/M metagenome (GOLD analysis project Ga0233438, IMG submission 182720) | Seawater microbial communities from Saanich Inlet, British Columbia, Canada - SI_123_September2016_10_MG | ecosystem: Environmental > Aquatic > Marine > Inlet | place: Canada: British...
AACAATACATGCTGTAGCTTATAGTTATTTAAATGAAACACTTGGTCTTGAAGATTATGAAGCCTTTTTACATGAGCCTGCAACTGCTCAAAGGTTTGACAACTTGGTTGCTTATGACGGGACAAGCTCTATTGGTATTGGCAAGTCTCTTGCTGTTTTTAGCGCTTTTGCTGAGGGTGTTAGTTTATATTCTGCTTTCGCTGTTCTCTATTCTTTTCAATTAAGAAATTTATTAAAAGGTATTGGGCAACAAATGAAGTGGAGTGTTCGAGACGAGTCTTTACATAGTAAAATGGGCTGTAAGCTGTTTCGTGATATGTGCAGTGAAAATAATCAATTATTGAATTTATGTCGAGAAGATATAGTTACTGCCGCCGAAACAATGGTAAAACTTGAATGTAAGTATATAGACAAAATGTTTGAGATGGGAGACATTGAAGGCATTAAGTCAAATGATTTAAAACACTTTATAAAGAAAAGAACAAATGAAAAACTGGTTGAACTTGGTTATGTTGACCTTGGCTCGTACTTCGCGTATGACAAAAGTGCAGCGTCTAATCTTGATTGGTTCTATCATCTTACCGGCGGGGTCACTCATACTGATTTTTTCGCGGTTCGGCCGACGGATTATTCGAAAGCTGGTGAAGGTGAAGACTTCGAGGACATTTGGTAAACTAATTAGTGAACAAGAAATATATGAAGACCTCTACCACTAAACGAAGTTTATTAAAAGCTTTAGTAAGATCAAGACGATTAAAACCTCACGAGAGGATAGCAAATAGGTTAGGATATATGGGGACTGGATTTATGATGACAGCTCCCCATCTCCTGCCAGACCCAACCGGCGTAGTAGTATATATTATCGCTGGAATAATATCAATACCGCAAGTATTTGTTGCAAAGCAATGGAACTTAGTAGCGGTTAATTTAAACGTAGCAATAGCCTACACAATACTATACTTTACATAATGTGGAATGAAAACTGGAAAAAAGGTGAAGATTACCCTACGTGGGGTAATAACGACGTATACAAGAAAACTATATCCGGGGGATATTTATTCGACGGAGAAACACCACGAGAAGCATACCAAAGAGTCGCTAAAACAGTTGCTCGTAGGTTATATAAGCCGGAGATGGCTGAAACGTTTTTTAATTATATCTGGAATGGTTGGTTGTGCCTTGCTAGCCCGGTACTCTCAAACACTGGGACTGATCGGGGCTTGCCTATTAGCTGTTTCGGTATTGATGTTGCTGATTCGATACAGGATATTGGTCAGAAAAATTTAGAGATGATGCTACTCGCTAAGCACGGCGGTGGAGTTGGCATTGGCATAAATCAAATTAGACCCGCTGGCGCAACAATAACAGGTAATGGAACATCAGACGGGGTTGTCCCCTTTTGCAAAATATACGACTCAACGATTCTTGCAACAAATCAAGGATCAGTCCGAAGAGGAGCTGCTTCTGTCAATATTAACATCGAGCACGACGATTTCGAGGAGTGGTTGGAAATCAGAGAACCTAAAGGAGATGTTAACAGACAGTCGCTTAATCTACATCAGTGCGCAATTGTTGGTGATAAGTTCATGCGTAAGCTTGAACAAGGAGATGCGGACGCTAGAAATAGATGGAGTAAATTACTTAGAAAGCGAAAAGCAACTGGAGAGCCGTATATTATGTTTAAAGGAAATGTTAACAAAAACAATCCAGGCGCATATAAAGACAATGGATTAAAAGTTCACATGACAAATATATGCAGTGAAATTACATTGCACACAGATGAAAATCATAGCTTTGTTTGTTGTTTGTCATCATTAAATTTAGCTAAATATGAAGAATGGAAAGACACTAACCTTATATACGACGCCACTTGGTTTCTTGATGGCGTTATGGAGGAGTTTATTCAAAGAGCAAAAGGACTTAGAGGTTTTGAAAATGCCGTTCGTTCTGCTACAAAAGGACGAGCACTCGGCTTGGGTGTACTTGGATGGCACACGCATCTCCAAGAGAAGGGAATTCCTTTTGAAGGGTTACTTGCTCAGTTTGAAACTAGGCGTATTTTTTCGCAAATTAAAATTGAATCTGAAAGAGCAAGCCGAGATCTTTCTGAAATCTATGGCGAACCTCTTTGGTGCGTTGGCACTGGTTATCGTAACACTCATCTTAGGGCTATTGCTCCTACTGTGTCTAATAGTAAGCTCAGTGGTAATGTTAGTCCTGGTATTGAGCCTTGGGCCGCTAATGTTTTCACGGAACAAAGCGCGAAGGGTACGTTCATTAGGAAGAACCCCACCCTCTTAAAGCTTCTTAGAAAACATAAGTTAAACACAAACGAAATATGGGATAAGATACTTGCTGACGGTGGATCTGTTCAAGGAATAAAAGAACTTGAAGATATACGTGTTGGCTCGGATATACCGGCAAAAGAAGTTTATAAAACGTTTAAGGAAATAAACCAATTAGAATTGGTTAATCAAGCTGGACTGAGACAGCAATATGTAGATCAGTCTGTTAGTTTAAATTTAGCATTTCCGTCTGTAGCAACTCCAAAGTGGATTAATAGAGTTCATATGGATGCTTGGAAAAATGGCGTTAAAACATTATATTATACGAGAACAGAGAGTGTTCTTCGTGGAGATATTGCTCAGCAGGCAATGAGTGAAGATTGCCTCGCGTGTGATGGTTAGTTAGTTAGTTGTTGAAAAAAGGGGGCGCTGTGGTGGTGTCCCTTTTTTATTTATATTTTTTAAACATAAGCTTATAAAGTAAGCTGTTCCAAGCTGCTTGTAGTTTATCTATAATTTTTTTCATTAGTATGTCCAGATTACGTTCGGTGTTTTTATAGGATCAATGTCCACGTGAATAAAGCTAGAGGCTATTCCAATCCTATTAAACCCTATAGCTAATAATATTTCTATTAATTCAAATCTTTCGCTTGAAGTGTCACAATCTATATCAATCGCTAATCCTTGTAAATGGGAAGAGCTTTCAACCCCGCCAACATAAGCATTATGTTTGGGTGTTCTATATCCGCTATTTATATGTATAGGTTTGCCTAATGCAGCTCTCGTTGCATCTATCATTTTAAGTATTTTTTCATTCATCATCTGACCACTGCCTTGTACATCGGGCGAGTCGAATTCTTCATAAGTAAAATACTTCATTTTCATTTTTCGTCTTTTTTAATTTTTGCCCATTTTGTTATTGTATAACCTATGGTTACTAATAATAAAGCTATCTTCAAGCCATCTTCTATTTGAGTGAATGTTGTTACCCCTAATGTACTGCCGTTTATGGCGTATAACTTAATTTCCTGTAAACTCATTTCTTTTTTTTATATCTGCCTACTCGCCCTGTTTCATTTTTTTCTTTTTGGGCATTGGCTTTTTCTGCGTCGGTTAACTCGCTCCAAGTTGATGGTGTATCTTTGCTTATTTTCTTGGTTGGTCTAAATGTATTTTCTCCATCGCTGTAATCTTCTTTACCGCTTGGCGTTTCCCATTCTTCTTCAAACCAACGTTTTAGATTTTTAAACGGAGATGGTTTCATTTTGAATGCCATGCTATTTAGATTTGTTTCCCCAGTTAGCGGCGCCAACTTTTCTACATTTAACTAAAGCACCACTAGCATAAGCTGAAGGCCATTTTTTATAACGGCTTTTTACTTTGCTGTAGCAGGCATCTTTCTTTTTAGCTGGACTAACCGGTTGTACTAAGCCCCCAGTCCCATCTGCGTTCATAGCTATACCCATATCACTTTTATGAATACCGCGTATTTTAGCTTTTTTTGTTATTGGTATACTCATAATTTTTATTATTGTCCGCTTAATATTGAATCTTTTGCTCTTTTATTTCTTCTTCTTGTCTCGGCCGCCTTTCTGGCTGATGCGCTTCGCTTAGCCCGTTCGGCTATTATATAAGCTTTTTTCTCTTCGGGGGTCATTGCAGCAAGTTCGTCAAGTTTTTTCTGTTGATTTAACTCTCTTGTTTCCTTAGCTTTTTTCTTCCCTTCAATACGTCTTTGCATTTTTCCGGCTATTTTAGCTAGTTCTTCCTCTTCCTTTTTGGCTTTTACATCCCATGTTCTCCATCCTAATCCTAAAGCTAATCTTTGATAAGATGTATTCCTAGCATCAAGAGCTTCAGATATACCGTCTATTTCGGCTAACGCTCTATCTAACGGCAAGTTTAATCCAGCGGAAGCTAATGAGCCTAATATTTCGTAATTAGGAGAAATATTAAACCTACCGTCCAATGTAACATCCCAACCTTGCGCAGTCATTACATCTTTGTCAAACTTCTTAGTTTGAATTGCACCGTATACTTTCCTCATCTTAGAACCTATAGGCGGTGATACGTTTGCTAGTTCTAATAGCGTATAAGCGTGATCAGCATTATAACCTTTCTTCTCTTCTTTATAGTATCTATTAATTGTGTTCTTTAATGTTGATACTACCGCGCCTGTTAATCCAGATCCTCTGAGAATAGTGTCCACCATAGAATTAACAATTCTTTCAGTCTTTGTATTAATGATTTTTTCGTATTGCTCATCGTCTTCTTCTTCATCATCAAATCCTGGTATTAATGCAAATAATGAATTTTGCAGTGCGCTAAATATAAGGTTTTGTATAAACCCATAATAAGCTATCTTACTAATATTAGTTTTAGCATCGCCACGGCCGTTTATAAGATCCTGACCAGCTTTTTTCATCAATCTAGTGTATTGCATCGGCGTGTTTTGGAAAGCCAATACAAGACGTCCTAAATGGCTCGACTGTTGTGCGGATACCAACATAGGATCTCCTGATTGCTGTGTCTCATCGGATATAGCGCTAAAGTCTTCAAATGCTTTTGCTTCTGCTTCTGCTTGCGATAAACCTTCTTTCTTATAAGTTTTTGTTCTGTTAATTAAAAACGTAGCTCCTCCTGTTGCGATAGCAAAACTATCCGCTATTTGAGTAGGTGTAAAACCTATTTTTAATAAGTATGCAATCACAGCGCTTGCTTTATCTTTACTGTTCTTAGCTTGGTTAGCTATTTCTTGTTCCTGCACATCGGATTTTAAACCACCACGACGTTCTTTAAGTTTATCAGAGTTAAATATTTTTGACCATGCACTCCAATATGCTGGTTGGTTAGCAAATGCAATACCAGCTTTTAATGGATTGTTATCGCTCCAGTTTACAAAGTTAGCAAATGACAACATCTGCATTGCTGCTGATCTGCGGTTAAAGAACATTATAGTACCTACAGAGTTGTTAACCCAGTTTAACCATTGTTGTTCATAAGCCCCTGGTTGTGCCGGTCTGTTACGACCAGACTTCATTCGAGCTATTGAGTTCTTTAAAGCGTTTACATAACGCGTACCGTATGCGGCTTCTAGCTTGGTTAAATTGTTTTCGTCAAATATAATATCAACGTTATCGTTAAACTCCTGCAAGTACTCACCTCTTGTAAGCACTTCATTAATTTCATTAATATCTTTTAAAACAGAACCTGCTATCCAATGCTCGCTCGGAGCGGGCCATTGATCTTGTTTTGATATTGTCTGCAGACCTTGAGCAAACGACGTTAACATTGGGTCTTTAGATATTAAGCTGTTTAGTTTCTTTTGGTCTCTTTTAGATATACCAGGAACTTCCTGTCCTTGCTGTGTCCATAAATAAACGCGTACAGCTTGGTCAACAGTATAGTCTGTGTCACCGATTTGTTTACCCAAACGTTTTTTCATTCCAGGCAACGCTTTTAGCAATGTTGCAAAATCATTCTTAAGTGCGCGTCTAGCTTTTTCCATAGCGGCTATGCCTCTCATGTACGGCACAACCAAATTATCTTCAAAGAATTTTTGGTCAGCTTCTCCTTGCTTGCCTTTGCCAGCTAATGTATATGACGTTAACCCTCTAAAGTCTTCTGCACCATACGGTAAGAAAAATTTAAACCTACCTTTTTTAGCCCCTTCTTTTCTAGCTCTAATTTTAGAGTAAACAGCTTCCGAGGCAATGCCTTTATTACGCTCTATCATATCGTTAAGGTCTTTACCTAGCGCAGCGCTTCTTTTAACTCTTGCCTGCTGTACTTTACCTTTAACATCAAATGTGTTAAGAACATCCTTAACAGCTTTAACGTTACCCATGTGATCATCTACGAAGTAAAAGTCATTATAACCTTCTGAAACTTTACCCACCATCCAAGCCGCTTTTGCAGCTGGAGCACCATTAGCTAGTCCGGTTATATTTTCGAGCGGTATCTCTAAACCTATGCCTTTTAAAAATGCGTGTATAGCATTTGCTGACTCTGCTGGTCTTGCGGTTAATACAAATATATTTTTATTGCCAAACTTTTCAATTGCTTTTTTAAGCCTTGGCGCTAACGGGCCAGGTGTTCCTTTAACAACTTTATTAAATTCGCTAAAATCAAATTGAGCGCCTTCGTTTGCTAATGCTTCGCCTTGCTTAGCAAACTCAGCCGGCGTTATTTTATAAGTCTTGCCGTCTTTATTTACAATTACTTGGCTTTTACTAAATGCAAGTGTATCGTCAAAGTCATATACACTAATTCCCTTAGGGTTAGCGGCATATGATTGCTTTCTGGCGTTGTTTATAGCCTTTTGTTCTGTAGCTATTTTAGCGCGCTCTGCAACATTTTTGGCACTGAACATTGTGTTCAATAAGGTTTGTACTCTACCAATTGTTTGTAATCCTTTTATATCGTAAAAAGCATTTTGACTTTCCAAAGGTATGGCTAATAATCTTAAGTCGCCAATATCACTGGTTGACCCTAGCTTAGCGTCTTGTAAATCAGATAATACTTTAGTATTTAATTGTTGATTAAATTCTACGGTTAATTCATTAATCTTTGCAATTAAAGCATCTTTAACTTGTTGCACACCACCTGGATTTTGCAAGGCGGTCCCAAGCATAGTTAAATACTCTTTAGCGACAGAAACATTAAAGTTAGATGAAGGGGTGGCATGCTCGCCTTTAATTCGCAATAATTGCGAAAGGGTTTGCTTTGAACCATCTTCTATAAACTTTTTAGCCTCCTTATAGTTAGGGTGGTTTTCATTAAGCGCAATTTCTCCAGTCTCTACTTTTGCTTTTTGCGCAGCATTTAAAGTGTTACTGTAACCTTGCCCAGTTTTGGTATTTATGTAAACAGCTTGTGATTCAGCGGTCATTTGAATATCGCTAATACCTGTCAATGATCTAAGGGACTTACCTATGTTTGTGGTAGATTCTAGCATTCTTAAGAATCCAACAGCTTGCTGTGGTTTAGCTATAGCAATATCAAACGCTGTAGATACAACAATTTCAATAGCTTTTTTGTTTGCAATATTTAAAGCATCAACCTCTTCCCCGTACTTTTCCAAAAACGCATCAACCTTAGCCTGCGCAGATTCAAACTTTTTGTTTAGTATATTTGTTGTTATTTGACCAACTAAACCTGAGCCAGCTTGGATTAAGCGCATGTCCTCAGGATTAAATCCTATGTCTTCGCTTGTATTAGGTAAAGCATCTATTTTCGCTCTTATCTTAGCCCCCAAAGACTTTGCTTCTTTAGGATTTAAATATCTATAATGAGCACCAAAGAAATCTGCTCCCAAAGCTTTTACTAGCGCATTTGGCAGAGCGTCTATCATGGCTGTACTAAATTGATAGTATTCCTTCATTGCTTGCTTGTTGTCGCGAGCTGAATTATTTTCAAAATACTGATCAATAAACGGCTGCACATTTTCTGGCGCATCTTTCCACTTCTTAATAGATTGCTTATATCTAGCGGTATCAACTTTTATATTAGCAGTAATATCTTCATATGCCGCTCTATCTTCAGCTGACAACGTTTCTAATAACGCTAATGAACCATCCAAGTCCCCTTCTATTTCTAATGCTAGTGCATCTCTAAATATTGTTTGGGTATTTACAATAGCACTTCTTTTAACAAGACCACGTTCACTTTGCTTTGATACTTCTTCAACAAAGTTATCTGCTATAACCATACCAAGCATTTCTTGGTTGTTTTCAAAAGCTTGGCTTATGGGGCTATCGGGATTCTTTAAAGCGTCGTTTATAACATCAAAACCATACTCTTCCGCTAATGCCTTAGATAAAGATTCTTTACGACCACGTATAACGTCACCGTCTTTAAACATATAACTAAGGAATTGTTCGTCGGTAATTTTGTTTGCTGCATTTGGCAAACGCCTTACTATTTCAGGGCCTGATGTTTTACCTTGCTGCTTAGTAGACGTCTTTGCTCTGTCTATTGTTTTACCTTCCCATTCACTAGTGTATTTAGGTATAAATATAAAATCGCCATTAGAATCCTTAACTCTTTTACCTTCCCCGTCAACTTTATAAGTGCCGCCAACAGATTTCTGTATTGCAAACGGCATAGCCTGCATCAACCATGTAGTCGTCATGTTCTCAAGTATAGCTTTCTTATACCTAAGTACATTTTTCTTAAGCTCATCACCTTTCTTTTTACCTAACATCTTTTTAAACTCAATATCAATTGCCTTACCAAGCTCGCGCTTTAGCTCATTGATAATAGGTGTTACAGATGCGTTAGGCCCTAATGGTGCATCCAATCTGCTTTTTAATACTCTGGCTATAGATATTATTTTTTGTTCTACAGCTTTGGCTTGCTCTGCTGGTAGTATTTTTGTTTGTGTAAGATTTCTGTATTTAGGTTTTTCTTGTGCAACCGGAGCTTGCTCTGGTACGGCCAAATCTTTTTGATCTTCAGGTTGTAAATTGTCTACCGTACCTAAAAATTGTCTTTCGGTTGGCTGTAGTTTATATTCAGCCCTAACAACGTCGGCTATACGTAAACTAATTCTTCCGCCGAGAAAACCACTTAATTGGCCTCTACCATCCCACTTTGTATTTTCTTTAGCTAAGTATATTCTTCCAACAACTTCAGCTGTAAAATCTTGTAACGCTTGGGGTGGCAATGTATATCTGCCGGCTATTTGGGCGGCAACCATATTGGTAATTTCTTCAAATAACAATGCTTGCGCTCTAGGCCCAGCTAGTTGTTCTTTTGTTATAAGATTAACTCTTGCGTTACTTTTTGCCGCAGCAGAGCTTATTTGCTGTTTGGTTATTCCGCTACCAGCTATACCTTTCTTTATTTGAAAACCAGCAGCTTTGTTTTGAAAATTAGCAACAAAAGCGTAAACATCGTTGGGGCTATTAATTTTAAATAACGGCGCCATATCACCATTAAATTTTTGCAACAAATTATTAATAAATGTTTTTGCTCCAAACAAATTACCGTAACTACTTTTAGGCAAAATACCTATTGCTGTAAAGTCTCCTACAAGCTGTATAAGCTCATCGGCATCAACACCGTTAGTTTCAGTATACTTTCCTTTTCCTAACTCTTTATAAAAAGACATACGCTGGTTAAAAACATCCATCTCTTCTTGCGTAATTTTACCTTGCTCAAACCTAGACTGTACGTCTTGTAATATGTTTTGCACAAGCTCATTAGCAGAATCAACCGCTAACTTATCATCCTTTATTAAGCCAGCCGCAACAGTTTGTTGATGTCCTATCTCATGCAAAGGTGATACCGCAGCTATTCGAGCGTTTATACCGCCTTGTGACATTTGATTTAAAACAACTTCTTCATAAATAATTTGATCGCCGTTTTGTTCAAACGAAGCGTTTGATTTACCGTAGTTGTCTAAAAATTGTTTTTTACCAGCTTCATCGTCTTTAAAAGCCTGGTCTGCATAAGCCAAAGCTTCCGCTTTGTCTTTTATTATTATACTATTTATACCTGGATTGTTTTCAGCTATATATTTATAAGTATTGTAAGTTCTAGCGTTAACTTCAGCTTCAACTGGGTTCGCCGTGTTTTTAGCGAACTTTTCTATATTAGTTTCGCCCCTGCTAAGCATTTTTTGATTAGCATTAAATAACTCTTGTGCTTTAGCGTTTAATCTATCAAATTCTTTTTTATTTAAATCTGTAACATCTAAATCCCGTGCCTCAAGTTTTAACCTACGTATTTCAGCATGGTTTTCAAATACAGTTTCAATTTCACTGCCGGTAAGATCTTTAAGGTTGAGCATTACATCAGTATTCTCTATACCCGCTTCAGTAATAAGACGATCTCTTTCAACTCTTAATGCTCTAGCTTCAGCAGTTCGTCCATCTAATTTTTCTAACTCCGCTTGAATACCAAATAATTCGTCTCTTATTTCTCCTTCCCTGCGGCTTTGTTTCCTAGTCTTAACAGCATCTGCTACTTGACTATATATGTTTTGACTAACGCTAGGCCCTGATATAGCTAAAGACGTTACCATAGTGTTCCTAAAGAATTCACCATCTAATCCTTCTATAAGGCTCTTAGCATTAGTAGGCTGGAATATAATATTGTCAGATGCGTTTTGGCCTATAAGCGTCATGCTCTCTTCTAAAAACTCAATACCCGCTCCAATACCTGTTGCATTAAGCAAACCTACATTTTTAGCAACTCTTGAGCCCACGGCATCTCCGAATAGTTTTCTAAATTGATTTCCGCCAACAGACCTTGAATACTTTTGAAAATTACTTATAAAGCCCAATGTACCTATTCTTTCTGCTCCAGCCGCAATACCACCATATACCACACTATTAAGGCCTTTTTGGAACATACCTAAGCTTAACAGATCTTCTTGGTCTTGTATTTGGCTTTTAATTTTATTTATATCAGCTACCGCAGCACCTGATTCTTCCATTGCCTTAAGCTCCTCTTTTAATCCAGCAATTACTTTAGGAGCATTACGCTGCCCTATTTCAAGATTAGACAATTGCCCACCCGCTTCCATTGTAAAAAATGCGCCTGTAGCATACCTTGAGGCTACTCTTGTTGCCGCTGCCCTTGCAACTGCACCACCTCCCGCAGCAGCTACACTTCCGTATCCAGCTGTAGCCAATGCAACAGCTATGGAAGGGGAATTATTAACAAGCATGTCGCCAGCATACTGCCAAGCGGTGCTGTCATCATCCATTGTTAAATTGCCTGGTAAATACTTTTCGCTATATTCCTGTAGCTTTTGGTTGTAGTCTATCGCTGCGTTATAAGTTTCTTCATCTCCAAACACTCTTGCAATACCTCCACCTAGCATTTTAGCGCTGCCAACAAATGCACTATCCCAAACATTAGCTAACTTATCCATAGTTTTATATGACTTAAGTAAAGCAGCATCGCTTATTCCTGCGGCTCCAGCTTGCTCAATTTCGTTTGTCAATGCTGTGGACTCGGTATTCAGTATAATTATTTGAGCATTAACTTTGTTTAAAAGATCATTTTCTTTTTTAAACAAATCGTTTCTTATTGCTACTTGGGAAGGCGTGTTATAGTCAGCCTCAGGCACAGAATACTCTTTTAACTGTTGCTGTATATTTTCAAGAGACTCAATGTCGCCTTGCACATTAACTTTATTTTTTTCAAAAGCCTCTAGCCTACGGCCAATTTCTATTTGATTTTGCTTTTCAACTTCATCTAATGTTGATTCTATATCCGGAATAGGATTATACGTAACTCCGTCAATAGTTTGTTTTTCAACTAAACTTTTACCTGTCAGTTTAAAGTATGCGTCCTGGTCTTTTTTTGCTTGTGCAACAGCATTGGCATAGGCGTCTTTTTTCTTTTTTTGTACAGCTTCTGATCCAGTGTAAAATTCCGCTAGGGTTTTGGCATCATCGTCAACATTTCTTAATGGTATTTCTGAAGCAGATTTTTGCGCCTCATATATAACCTGCGCTTGGGTATCAGCGCTGGCATCATCTAATGTAGCAAAGTTAGCTATATTATCTTTGTTTAGAGTCATACCAAACTCCTCGGCGCTGCTTTGTAGTTCTTTATACCTATCGTATTTATTGCCTAACTGCTCTTTAAGATAATCTTCATATTCTTCATCTGACTTAAACCTAGCCATAGACATACCACTATATCCCATACCAGCATAACCATCTCTATGGTTTCTAGACTTAAGCTCGCCTAGCTTAAACTCTTTTGCTAGTATATTATTTTTTTCTGTTTCAGCTGTTATACCGAGTACTAACTCTTGATTATCTTCTGCTATTTTTTTAGCCTCAGCTTCTAGCTCAGGGTCTATATCTGTGAGTAAACCTTGTGCTTTATCAACTTGCTTCTGCATCTTTGCATCATAAGCTATAGCGGCTGGCGAGTCGTCTCTGTAATATTCCCTACGTATAGATTCAGCGTCTCTGCCTTTTTTACGTTCTTGTCTATAGTAACCTTGATCACCTTTTCGTAATTCCAAAGAAATACTTTCCGATGGTAATTCCGTAGCTTCGGGTTGAACACCCGCAATTATGGATGCTCGACTTGGCATTACTGGAGTTGCAGGCGCATCCGTCCCCGCAGCTCCGTTTTGAAAATCCTCTTCGATTTCCTCAGCATCTGGATATTTAATAGTAAATTCAGACAATTCAGAAAAAGAATAATCGCTAACATCAATTATTCCATCTTTGGTCTTATATTTATTTGGCATAATATTTTATTTTATTTTTTGGTACAATCCCGATTCGTCTTTTTCGCCATTAGTCATAGCTTGAGAATATATAAAGAGAATTCTTTTGTCATACTCAGTATCGCTTTCCTCTTTTCCTTTAGGATATTCCTTTATTATCTTCATGGTTTGGCTTTGAGTTGGTGGATCTATAGGTTCTTTTGTGTCAAAATTTATAGGATTACCATCAAAGTTACCCATTGGTGAATTTGTATTAGTAGACGATGGAGGGGTTGTTTTGTTAGATGTATTTTTGCCAGCTTCTTTTTTTATCCTGTTAAAGTATTCGGTTTCGGATTCTACTCTTATGGGGGCATTGCTACCTCTATATGGTTTACTTATATAAACATACTGACCAGTAGTTGGGTCAAACTCCTTTGCTGCATTACCATATAACTTCCCGCCAGGATTAGTTTCTCGATTTTTAACAGCATAATCTTTAGCGCCAGCATCTGAGGCGGCCATAATACCATTCATAATTTGATCAACCAAATCATTCTTTAAAGCCGCTGGATTTGTAAATGATGCTTCGCTTATTTTTAATGGTGTGTTTGTTAACAATCCGTCCATTACTAATGATTTAGCAATATCAGGGTTAGACCCAATAGCATCTTCTATTTGCATACGCAAATTAGCTGAGGAATATTGATTAGCGGCTTGACCGCTTCTGAAAGCTTTATTATATACTTGATCTGTTAATTTTAACAATGCTGTTGCCGTGGATGTTGCTTTAGCACTTGGTGGGTTGAAGTTAGCATACTCTATTTCCTGGCCGTCTATATTAAACACCAGACCACCTTTTTTATTTAAAGAGAACGAAGCTCCAGGCTTATACATATACTCGGCTTGCGATAACCTAGTAGGATCACCGCTGGATAATAAGTTTTCTTGAAAGTCTTCATATAAATCTTTTTGATTAAGTTTGTAAGTTTTCATGTTGTTACTTACGTTTGTAATATTTTGATTTACCTGATTCATAACATCAACATAATCAGTGTAGCCAGGATCACCCGGCTGCATTGTTGCCAGCATATTTGCTGCTTCTACGTATTGACGCTTTTGTTCTACTAAATAATCTTTAATAACTTTGTTCTGATCAGCGTTTAGACCCTCTATATCGGCTCCGCTTTTCATTTTATTAAGGTGACTAGCTATTTTTCTATTAGCTTGATCAGCTTGACCCTTTCGCTTCGCTACTATAGCGTCTATTTTAGCTCTTTCTTTTTCTTGGATATCTACTACCTCTTTGGCTGCCTTACCGACTATACCGCCTACATCCAAAAATCCACCTTGTTGGTTTCCTCCTGTTATTGCGTATTGTTCTCCTTTTATTAAATCTATAGCCATTATATTGTAAGTTTAATTATGCGAAATCAAATCCTTCGCCTCCAAACATCTCCATTTGCCCCATACCAGCTGTAACCAAACCAGTTGCTCCACCTATTATAGATTGTGTTGCGGCTTGTTTTGCTGCTTTAGCGGCACCCAAACGTTGTTGCGCCATACCCATCATTTGCTCTACTTTTTCTTTTTCATCTGCTCGTGATTGATATTCCCCCGCTACTTCTTGTTGTTGCAAATTAGCGGCCATACCTCTTTCTGCCATCTGATTTGATTGCTCTTGCTGTCCGATACTTATTGATGCCGCAGCTAAATTTTTTGATTGTTGGTTAGCCATTGTTTGTGCCAATGCAGCTATACCTGAACCACCAGCAGCTCCCTGCATAGTGTCCATAGTGTTGGCTAACGCTTGATTTTGTTGTTCTGCGGCAAAATCCGCTTGCTGTGTATTAACAGTTAGATCCTCATATACATTTTCTTGATTTGCATATAAATTGGATGTATCTCTATTTAGCATACGCTGTTTTACTCTAGCGTGCTCAGCCTTAGCATTACGCAGTTCGCGCTTACGCTTTCCACTACCGATGATACCACCAGCAATTCCTGCTAAACCTTTGACTCCCGCCATTGCTAATCCTAATGGTATTGGCATAATTGTATTGTTTTATATATATTATTATTACGTATTATTTACTGCTAACAAATATCTCTGAGCCAACGGAGAAAAGCTCAGATTTATTAGTGCTGTCATCAACAAATTTAATTTTTGCAAAATATCCCTTTAAAGCGCTTGTATTGGCAGCATTAGTTTTGCTAAATAATATAAACGATGCTCCAGTAGGTCTATCTACAGCAGGGTCAATTTCGCACGATATTGAATTGTTACCGTGGTTAATTGCTGTTATTATACCAATTTTTATAATCGCATCTCCGTTTATATTGTTAGTGTAATATGCCGTATCGCCTATTTGTACTGAAACGTTTATAGGGTTTGGAAAAATTAAAATGATTGTATCCATGTTATGATGGTAAAGTTATTGTACTGTACCCAACTTTTGCCCCAGTTGTTCCTGCAGTCAAAGTTCCGGTGTATTGCCCATTGTTTGTAGATTCTGGATTAATAATAGTAGGGGCTACTACGCCCGACAATCTTTTCCAATAATGAGTGCCAGTTAAAGGCGCAGCTACAAGATCACCATTACCATCGTATTCATAAAATTGCTTTACAAATTTGCCATAACTCTCATAAGCCATATAGTATTTTGTAGTGTCACTAGTAGTACTGCCGCTAGGGCTAGTGGTTACGTAATAATCGTACAAAGTACCAGTTCCGTCCCACAAAGAGTCAATTGAAATATCCCAATTTTGGTTTTGCATAGCGGTTGAGCCATCTTGGCATTGGCCATCCGTTCCTTGGAATAAGCCGGTTAACATTCTAAAGTCTCCAACGTCTTCAAAAGCGAAAAGGTAATTTTGCGAACCTGCTGTTTGGCTATTGGAATGAACCTGTAAAGTTCCAGCTCCCCCATAACCGCCAAGTGTTGCATCATAAGCGCCGTTAGCTCTCCAGCCAATTCCCCCTGCTCCTGAATTAAAAGTTCCGCCGTAACCTTGATTTGTTGTGCTTCCGTTCATTACCCATCCGTGTAACCCAGCCGAATCAACCCAACCATTTGGATCCTGATAATCCGCTCGAGTTTGAAATCTAATGGGTAAAGCATGGCCATAACCTGTAGTCTGAGACCCTTTGTACATAGATATAAATACTACAAAAGCGCCTTTGGATTGTTGCTGAGAATTAAATTCTAGCGAACTTTCAAAATCCGCGCTAGTGGTTGGGTACGCTGTACATGTGTCAACTGACTGATAAGGTGAAGCTTGGGTAGGCGTTGTTATAGCTGGCATACCAATTGATGGAAGGTTCGCCGCTAGATTAGCCTCCGCCGATGATGCATAAAGCGCAATTCCTTGCTCAGAAAATTGAGTATTTGTATACCCAACCAAAGGGCTATCCGAAATCTCGTAAGGTAAATTGCATGTTGGACACGCGGAAGAGCCCCCTAACGAAGGGGGAGATCCACTAAATTGTCTATAATTTGCCATAAAATTAAATTTAAATTGTTATTATACGTCGTCGCTGTAGAACCCAGCAGCCGCAGCAGTAGTCAGTGCATTGTCTTGATACAATGTAGTCGCACTAGCGAAAGTAGTTCCAGTTGGGACATAAACCGTTACTGTACTAGGAGTTCCACAACATAGACCATCTGCGTCAGTAGCGTCATACTTTAAAGATAAAGATACGGAGCATGATGGACAAGCTGCTGAAGCACCTAATGTGTTTCCTGTTTGTTGTCTGTAATTTGCCATTTTTTAATTGTTTAATGTTAGTGTTAATTATTCTGAATA
>Ga0233438_10002930_pt1 | contig 16260 bp, 27 predicted proteins | sample SI_123_September_FD_182720 | JGI IMG/M metagenome (GOLD analysis project Ga0233438, IMG submission 182720) | Seawater microbial communities from Saanich Inlet, British Columbia, Canada - SI_123_September2016_10_MG | ecosystem: Environmental > Aquatic > Marine > Inlet | place: Canada: British...
TGCTAACAGACAATCCAGATTTACAGCGTGGAGCCAAGCGAGGCGGCACAGCACAGTTTGGTGGCAAAGACAGAGCAATTTTATTGAGTGCCGTTGCACGAGGACGTGGACTAAAGTTTAGTCCAACCAAAGGTATAGTTGATCCTAACAATGGCGATGCAGTAGTTTCCAACAACTGGGACGAGATTGCTGAGATACTATTAGGCAAAGGTGCTAAAGAACCAGACACTCATACAGTTGAAACTATGCTTGCAAAATTAAAAAGCGATCCAAACTACGAAGAGCTAATTGCTCCGTGGAAAGAAACAATGGAAAAAGCAGGAAAGCAAGTTCCGGAATCACTTGCTGATAAACAACTTAACAGAATAACACAACTTACACAAAGGATAGCACGATGAAAATCAATGACATTATAATAAAAGAAGCACACGAAACAGGCGAAGGCAATCGTAAACTTGCTGCTATCGGTCGTGTACTAATGGATAAAGCAGTTACACAAAAAGACGACGGTCTATCAAATGTTATGGCAACACTAGGTGATAACCTTACACGCTACAACACAACGTTTGGACCACGCTCACCTGCAGAGCTAATGAAGAAGTCAAACATTACATCTAAAGAACTAATGATGAAACTATTAAAGTTTGGTGAAGCAGAACTAGCAAAAGGTGGCGATGTAGCAAAAGGCTCTGATGTTGCAGATGAACCAGAAGATGACGAAAAGTACAGTGCATCTGATGACGAGATTGATGCAAAAGCACGAGCAATGGCAAAAGGCTAACATGGATTTTATACGCAACCTTATAGACGATGGACTAGTTGAAAGTCAAATAGACGAAACAGCTATGGAACGTATACGTGGACGCAGAACACGAAAGTTGTCTAAAGAACGTAGAGTTGCTCTTTACGGTTATCTAGTTGGATTAGAAAACGGCGTAAGAGCAACTAAATTCATTGACATGGCACAGGACGGAAAAAGTGTGCCAAAAAACTTTATTGAAGCTTACCTTCCAATAATTGATATGATAGAAGATATCGTAGACTCTGGTCCGCAAGGGATACAGCAGTTAAGAGCACTACACAAGCGCATCAAGTAATAATGTTACCTAAAATAGGGCTATTATAGCCCTTTTTTTATCTTAAGACTAAATACATATAACAACTTCGTAGAGAAGCGAAGATGTCCATTTAGAAACAGGAGATATAAAAATGGCAACAGTAAGTAACCCAAACGCAGCAGTAGTTGCAAAGAGTGGCGTAGGCCCAACAACATACATTTATGCAATCACTACAGGTACAATCACTGTAGCAGCAGCATGTGATGCAATCACAACAACATATGGCGGAACAATCGCTGGTGTTGAAGGTGTAGCAAACGGCAACCACATTGCAGTACAAGGTGGACCAGGCGGCGCAGAAGCAGTTGGTGGTATTGCATTAGTAGCAACATTTGCAGCTTAATAAATTCTAACTACCTTAGAATCGTGATTATGGCCGTAATGGCAGGCGTCACACTAAAGAGTCACTTTTTAAGTGGCTCTTTTTTTATGACTGTAAATACAGTATGAAATTTATTATTAAAACTCTTATAGATATTACACAAACAAATGCTAGACGAGGCGATGGTGATGCGTATAAGCAACAACAAAACTTTATGTCGGCTCTTCAAACAATTGGAATTAGAGCTAATCCTAGCAATATAAAGGTTACTCAGCAAGAACAAGCAGTAACAGAATTTGGCAGTATGTATAAAGGTAAACACACTGTTTGGAATATGCATTTTGAAATAGAGTACGGTGCTACAAGTGTAGATCTGCTTAAAGTAGACTTTGATCTTGTACCAATTATTAATGATCTATCAGAAACAGTTAAGCTTGATACAGCAATCTTTTTTACAAAAGACTCTAAAGCCACCAACATTATTTTTGAAGAGATTGATAAATAATACTATAGCAATGCTATACCAGGCACAACAACTTTCCCAAAAGGCTAACTACGAGTTCACTTTACACTTACGGAGAATATTATTGTGTCGACATCAACTACAGATTTAGAAAGAACAAGCCTAGAAGCTCACGTAGACTTATGTGCTATTCGTTACGAGCAACTAGACAAGCGTCTTGGTAGCTTAGAAGAAAAAGTCGGAAATATACACAAAGATATTACTGAAGGACAAAAGTCAATGACTAAAGTTCTTATTGGTACAGCAGGTACAGTCATTGCAGGATTACTTTCTACAGTATTAGTCGTCTTATTACAAACAATGTAACGTTCACTCACGATAAATAACTATATGTTATTACGTGAGTTTTTTATTAACCCCGAAGAATTAGAAGAGAAACAAGTCTGGGCTCGCTCTGGCAAGAAAGTTGTACGGAAGTACAGATGTATGTCAGGTCAGCGTAAAGGTAGAGTTGTTGCTAATATATCCCAATGCTTTGCTGCACCAGATATGAAGAAGCGCATCAAGATGAAACAAACTAAAGCTCGATTAGGCGCACGAATGGCACGTAAAGCTCGTAAGACTAAACGAGTTAATCCAGCAAGTAGACGAGTACAATCTCTAAACAAGCGTAGAAGCGGAGGCAAGCGTTTATAATGTTACTACGTGAGATGTTTGAATCAGCAGTAAGTATAATGGGCCGTTCGGGTAATAAGAACGTTCGTAAATATCGTTGTACTTCTGGTTCACGTAAAGGTAGAATTGTTGCAAAGCCTTCAACCTGTACTGCACCTAAAAACGTAAAGGCTTCACGTACACTCAAGAAGACTAAACGTGCAAGAGGTGCTTCGATAAATGTTAAAACAAACAGAACAAAGCGTTCAAATGCAGCGAGTAAAAGGTTGTCTAATCTAAACGTAGGTATGCGTACAGCTCGTAAAAAGGGCAAAGGAAAAAGAATATGAGATTTAACGAATTTGAAAACGATGCCCGTAAGCAACTAGCTGAAAATAAAAACTTGACTGAAGAACAGTTAGACGAAATACTACCTGCCATCGGCGCTATTGGCGGCGGACTTGCAAGGGTAGCAGGCACAGCAGCAATGCGTGGCGGAGCAGCACTTGCTAAAGGTGTTGGCAAAGCAGCAGTTAAAGGTGCAGGAGCACTTGCTAAAGGCGCAGTAAAAACAGTAGGCAAAGCAGCCAGTGGTGCAGCTCGAGGAATTGGCAGAGCAGCCGCTGGAGCAGCAAGGGGTGTAGGTAAAGCAGCAGCCGCTTCAATCGCAGGTCCAACAAACAGTCCGAACGCTACTGTTGGATCACAAAGCACAGGCGGGGCCCAAATGGATCCGGCTGTGTCAAAAGAATTAGATAAAAGTTTAAAACCAGGTAAAATGATAGACCTACCGTCAAAGAGTGCAGGCGGGAAAGCAGGTCCAGCGACTAAATTTAAAGTCACAAAAAATGCCAGAGGCGAAGTTGAATTGCAAAATCCAAAGCAAATGCCCGGCGAACCAAAGAAATTTGTTTACAATAAAGATGAACTAGCAGGAATACTAAATGCAAATTAATGAACTATTAGATTCGATCACTGTAGCAGTTACTAACGAGGAACAAGACGTCTTGGACAAGATGCAATCTGTTGCTCCGATGCAATACTACGACGAGCGTTCTCAGTTCATTATTGAAAACCTTATCAAGAAAAACTTGGTAAGTAAGGTAGTTCGAAACAAAGAAACTTTGGTGATTAAAAATGACTTCAAGCCTTGTTAAAAATCTAGAAGAACTTATTAATAAAAATATAGATACTAACCACTTACCCTATGTAAGAGGCAAGAGTATCCGTATTGGTAAGTATGCTATTCGGCAAGCAAAAGCCGGGTGGTGGGTTATCTACGATTGCGAAACAAATACACAGGACGCTAGACTTTTCTGCAAGACAGCAGCAATTGCCTATGCTAAAGTTAGAAACGATAAAAACAAAGTTGTAACATTAGATAGAGTTATTCAAAAACATTACACAGATTGTATGTTTTACAAACATATACTAGTTACAACTAAAGATCCTGTCAAACAAGACATAACTAAGACTAGATATGACATAAGTTATACCGAAACCAAACTCGCTAAACAGTCATTAGATGCTATTATATTTGGCACATAAGATAAATAAAACTATAACACTTTAACATAGGATACAGAGATATGAACATTAGAGAATTTTCACGCCCAGTACAGGCAGAAAAGTTAAACGAAAGTCTAGCTAAACAGTTTGGACAGCGTATTAACTTAGACGAGTTTACACTTGAGCAATTACATACAGCTCGTAACAAACTACGTACATCATTAAGTCAAGTTGAAACTAATGAAAGTTTTAGTTCCGTACAAAAGCCAGCATATCAAAAGTCAAAATTATTTTTAGATGTTCTTAATGCAGAAATTAACGAGCGTGAGCTTGTGCAAGACGCCAACCTAGAAGAAAGTGTTATCTCTGAAGGTGAAGAAGATAAAGCAGAACTTGTTATGGCATCTAAGGACATGGTTGATCGTGTTACTGGTTGGATGGAAGACACTGCTGAAATGCAAACCGAATCTATGTTAGACCTAGCTGATGCTATCCGCGACGAAATGGGCAGTGAGCAATCAGAAGCATTTGTTAATACAGTTAAACCTGCACTAGAGCAAATGTACGATGTTATGGAAACTACTCGTGCAGCACTTACAACCGGTGTAGGTATGCTTACAGGCGAAGGTGAAGCTATGGACACAATGGGCATGGACGACATGGGCGACATGGACATGGAACCAACTGACGACATGGACACAGTTGACGCAGGTGACGAAGTAGACATGGACGGCGAAGATGATTTTGCAACTGATGCAAGTGCAGCAGGCGGCGAAGAAGAAGCAGGTCGTGCAAAGCGTGAGTCAGCTACTCCAAAAGGTAAGCGTATCAAAGAAGGCAAAGTCAAAGATGCTATGATAGGCGACTCGGAAAAAATGACAAAAGCAGAATTTGCTAAAAAGCACGGCAAAGAAGCAGCCGATGACATGTACGAGTCAAAAAAAAAGTAAATGAAGCTTTAGACGATGCGGGCACACTGCTACAAATCTTAAAAACTCTAAAGCCAGGTACAACTATTTCGTGGAACAAACTAAACAGTTACATGAAGAAAGCAGGCGTGCCACAGTTTGACTACAAATCATTTAAAGCAACATACGATGCTACTCCCCAAATGAAAGATCTAGTTAAGTTTGATCCAGAAGGTGTTACTATTAATGATGGTAGCATGGATCAAGTGTCAACAAGTAGAGATTCTGCAGATTCTGTAGGTGATATGGCAAAATCAGCAACTGATCTAGGCGATAAGCTTTAAAAACACTTGACAACATACAACTTAGGTGTTATTATTACTACATGACATTAATAAAACCTAAGTATGAATACGAAAAACTCAAACGTGTTGAAGTAGACGGTAAACGTCGATATGCAGCACCTGGGCATGCACCTGTAGCAAGTGTTACAACTATCCTAAGCGGCACAAAAGATATGAGCCACCTTATTGCTTGGAAGAAGCGAGTAGGTGAAAAGAAAGCACAGGAAATTGTTACTGAAGCAAGTGGTGTAGGCACACGTATGCACAAGTATCTTGAAGACTACGTTGACAACGGAGTATGGACAGAGTCAGCAGGCAGCAATCCTTACGCACAACAAGCCTATAAAATGGCATGTGTTATACGTGACGAAGCTATGGGCGATGTAGACGAGATATGGGGCAGCGAAGTTCCTTTATATGTTCCAGGCATCTTTGCAGGCACAACAGACTTGGTAGGACAGTACAAAGGTAATCCTTGTATTATGGACTTCAAGCAAACCAACAAGCCTAAGAAGCCTGAATGGGTTGAAGACTACTATCTACAACTTACTGCTTATGCACTAGGACACAACGAAGTACACGGCACAGACATACGTGAAGGACACATCTTTATGTGTAGTCGTGCATTAGAGTATCAGCAGTTTGATCTATGGCCAGATGAGTTCGCAGAATGGGAACAAGAATGGTGGAATAGATGCAGACAATACTATGAGAAACATGGATAATGTTAGATAAATTACAAGAGTACAGTATTGCCGCTTTAGTTATATTTGGTATAATAATGTGGACAGCTATATTTGCGGTAGCATTTGTAGAATTCATATTATAACACATAAATACTACTAATATAACGTAGGAGAATCACGTGGCAGTAGTTCAGATCAGTCGTATACAAGTACGAAGAGGACAAGAAAATCAGGGGACAGGTGTACCACAACTTGCAGGTGGCGAGTTTGGATGGGCAGTTGATACCCAAAAACTTTACATAGGAAACGGCGCAGTATCAGAAGGATCACCTGCTGTAGGTAATACTAAAATACTTACTGAGAATGATAACTTTCTTGACCTAGCAGAAACCTATTCGTATAAGCCAGGCGAAATCGAAACTACAGTTTCAGGTAGTGAATTTAAAAGAACGATTCAATCGAGACTAGACGACAGAGTAAGTGTACGTTCATTTGGTATATTTGCAGATGCTGATATTACACTATTACTACAAAAAGCAATATACGAAATATACCTAAATCAACTTAACAAAACTAATGCCAAGAGTAGAATAGTTTTAAATGTCGAAGCAGGTGAATACACTATTTCACAAACAGTATACCTACCTCCCTACGTAACAATAATTGGTGCTGGCCGCGACAAAACAATATTTAAGAAAACAGGTAACTTTACAATGTTTGAAACTGTAGACGACAATACAGTTTATAACGGAGATTTAGATACTGTAGTACTTTCAGGACACAGAGCAGATCCTACTATTATGGATTCGGCTAGTGTGAGTAAGGGTTTATTATTAGAAAACCTTACATTAAAAACTACTGACAACCAAGGCACATTATTGATGCTTACTAGTACTAAAGATAGCATCTTCCATAATGTAAAATTTGCAGGACCAAAACTAGCAGAAGCTAGTACAAGCGTTGGTGTTGACTTGTCAGCAAAAAGTAATGCAGTTGATGTTAAACAGTTAAAGTTTACCGAGTGTGAATTTGTAGGTTTAGGCTTTGGCGTTGTTACTAACCACAACGTAAACAATTGTGTTTGGGAAAACACAATCTTTGACAAACTAGTACAAGCATTTAAGTTTGGCGAAGCGATGGAAATAGGACAAACTGCTCCTTATAACAATTGGATCAGCCGTTGCTACTTTGAAGACATAGATGAACACGCAATACATATTAATGCTGGTACACGTAACATATCTAATAATAACCGATTCGGTCCAAGCGTAGGTAACAATGCAGGCTCACCAGCAGAAGCAGCCTACTCTATAATAAAATTTACTGAAACAGGCAATTCTTCGGTTGACGACGACTTCGATAGAACGTATAATTTAGCTATAGATCAAACGTATGTTAGTTCGCAACCTTATATTGCTGACGTTCAAGGACCTGTGTTTCACAACTACGGGTTTACACAACAAGTTGAATGTCCTGTACAAAGTACAGATGTACTATTGTTTAGAGTAAGCGCAGAGGCTACTAAAACTTATACAATTGACTATGAATATGTGTCAACACAAGTAAGTAGAAATTTTAGAAGATCAGGCGTATTAACAGTTATGATAAACAGAGAAACTAACGCAACATTTGTTACAGACGATTACACAACTACAGGTACTGAAGTGCCTGATGAAAGTTTACAGTTTAGTGCTAACCTAATTCAACATGGTACTGACACAAGCTGCCAAGTAAACTATCAAAACCAAATAGACCAAGGAACCATGACTTACAAAATTAATGTTAAATCATAATGTTTGATCAGGGATATGAGAATAGATTACGTGACTGGTCTGACTTTCGTCTAGCTTTAGAAACACACGCTGACCCTATACACTATGCTATGGAAAAGTATACAGACGCTCCAACAGTGAGCATGCATACTGATCCGTGGACACAAGAAATGTGGCCTAATCCTTGGGAACTAATAGAAGAAAACACCTACTGTGAATTCTGTAAATTGTTAGGAATTTGTTATAGTTTACAGTTAACTGACCGCTTTTCCCAAGGCAATTTTGAGATACATATTGGTATAGACGATGTAAAAAGTAGCTCATACTATTTGCTTTTCATCAACAATTTTATTATAGGATACCGGGATGATACATATATTTCCTCAACAGAACTGCCATCATCGTTCCGCTCGCAACAAGCATATCCAATGCCCAGACTTAACTAAATATTCAATCAAACAACAAAAAGAAGATTAGGAGAAACCATGTCAAACGGAACACAGATCGTCAAACGTGACGGTACAAAAGAACACCTTAATATAGATAAAATTCACAAAGTAGTAGCTCATGCGTGTGAGGGTCTAGCAGGTGTAAGTAGTAGTCAAATCGAAATGAACGCTAATCTTCAATTTTATGATGGTATGACTACAGCACAGATACAAGAAATATTAGTACGCAGTGCAAACGATCTTATTAACTTAGATGTTCCTAATTATCAATATGCCGCGGCACGTTTATTAAGTTATAGTGTTAACAAGCAAGTATTTGGCGAGTATGAAGCTATTAGTTTAAAACAAATGATTGATTTAAACATTGAAAGAGGCGTCTACGACAGTACAATACTAGACAGCTACACAACAGATGAGCTTGATAAGTTGGACAGTTACATCCATCACAAGCGTGACGAGAACTTTACCTATGCAGGCTTGCGCCAAGTAGTAGACAAGTATCTATGTCAGGATCGTTCTAGTGACCAAATATTTGAGACTCCCCAGTTCATGTATATGATGATTGCCGCAACTCTATTTGCGCAATATCCAAAAGAAACACGTATGCACTACGTAAGGAGATACTACGATGCGACTTCGTTATTTAAAATTAACATACCTACGCCAGTTATGGCAGGGGTTCGAACACCAGTTAGACAGTTTGCCTCCTGCGTACTTGTGGACAGCGACGACACCTTGGATAGTATCTTCGCTTCCGATATGTCCATTGGTAGATATACAGCACAACGAGCAGGCATCGGAATCAACGCAGGAAGAATCAGAGGCGTTAACTCAAAAATCAGAGGAGGCGAAGTAGCACACACAGGTATTATTCCGTTCCTAAAGAAGTTCGAAAGCACAGTGCGTTGCTGTACACAGAATGGTGTACGTGGCGGCAGTGCTACTACGCACTTCCCGTTTTGGCATCAAGAGATTGAAGATATCCTTGTGCTAAAGAACAACAAAGGCACAGAGGACAATCGTGTACGTAAGTTAGATTATTCAATTCAGCTTAACAAAACTATGTATGAGAGATTATTAACTGGCGGTGATATAACCCTTTTCTCGCCACACGATGTGCCAGGTTTGTATGAAGCATACTTTGGTGACCCAGCAGTATTCCAAGAGCTGTACGAAAAATACGAACGTGCATACAGCATCAAGAAGAAAACTATTTCAGCAATGGACTTGTTTAGTGCATTAATAAAAGAACGTGCAGAGACAGGGCGTATATACATTATGAATGTAGACCACGCAAACACACACAGCTCATTTAAAGACACAGTATACATGAGTAACTTGTGTCAAGAGATTACATTACCTACAAAGCCACTTAACCACATTGATGATCCAGAAGGTGAAATTGCGTTGTGTATCCTTAGTGCTATTAATGTAGGTACAATTAGGTCGTTAGATGACTTAGAAGAATTATGTGAACTTGCTGTAAGAGCATTAGAAGAAATTATTGACTATCAAAACTATCCAATCAAGGCTGCTGAAATTAGTACAAAAGCAAGGCGCTCATTAGGTGTAGGGTACATTGGACTTGCACATTATCTAGCAAAACACAAAGTACAATACAGCCAGCAAGAAGCATGGAATCTTGTACATGACTTATCAGAAGCTTTCCAATACTATCTATTACGTGCCAGCAACAAATTAGCGCAGGAGCGAGGTGCTTGTGAGTACTTTGACCGCACTAAATACAGCGACGGCATTCTTCCTATTGATACATACAAGGCAGATGTTGATACTATTGTGGAGAACAAGTTAAACTATGATTGGGATAGCTTACGAACTGACATCAAGGAACACGGACTTAGGCACAGCACATTGTCCGCACAAATGCCTTCGGAGAGCAGTTCCGTTGTGTCGAACGCAACAAATGGAATTGAACCACCTAGAGGCTACTTGTCCGTTAAGAAGTCAAAGAAAGGGCCTCTTAAGCAGATTGTTCCACAGTATCAGTCGTTAAAGCAACACTACACATTGTTGTGGGATATGCCAAGTAACGAAGGTTACATTAATACAGTAGCAGTAATGCAAAAGTTCTTTGATCAAGCTATTTCAGGCAACTGGAGTTACAACCCTACACACTTTGAGAACAATGAAGTTCCAATGAGTGTAATGATGCAAGACTTATTAAACACATACAAGTATGGTTGGAAAACATCATACTATCAAAACACATATGATTATAAAACTGATCCAAGCGAGTTAGAAGATGAAAAACCGCTAGAAGCTCTTCCAGTTAATGGTTTCGAAAACGAAGACGATGATGAATTTTGTGATGCATGTGCAATTTAAGGTTGACAGTACACCTAATGCAGTGTACTATATAAAGACAGATACATAGAGGAAGAAAATGGCAAAGACAGTATTCAATAAAGAAAAAGTAGACTTCACCAAACAAAACATGTTCTTCGGTGCAGATCAAAATACACAGCGTTATGATGTGTTTAAGTTCCCAGTGTTTGATAAACTAAATCAAACTATGCTAGGATACTTTTGGCGTCCAGAAGAGGTAAGTTTGCAGAAAGATCGTGCAGACTTTCAAAACTTTAGACCTGAGCAGAAACATATTTTCACTGCCAATCTAAAGTACCAAACACTACTTGACAGTGTCCAAGGACGAGGTCCATGCCTAGCATTTTTGCCGCATGTTTCAATTCCTGAACTAGAAGGTTGTATTGTTACTTGGGACTTCTTTGAAACAATCCACTCACGTAGCTACACACATATTATGAAGAATGTGTATGCTGACCCTGCAGAAGTGTTTGACACTATTCTAGACGATGAGAAAATTATTGCTCGTGCAACAAGTGTTACCAAACATTATGATGCATTTAATGATGCAGTAGATGCGTTTCAACATCGTGGCGAAGGCAACATGCATGATGTTAAGAAGAAACTATACTTGGCTATGCAAACTGTAAACATTCTAGAAGGCTTGCGTTTCTATGTATCATTTGCTTGTACCTTTGGCTTTGGCGAACTAAAGTTAATGGAAGGCTCAGCTAAGATTATTAGTCTTATCGCTCGTGACGAAGCACAACACTTGGCACTAAGCACACACGTATTAAAGTTGTGGGCGCAAGGCAAAGACGATCCAGAGATGGCACAGATTGCTAAAGAGTGTAAAGAAGAAGTTTACGACTTATGGCGTGAATGTGTTGCAGAAGAAAAAGACTGGGCAGACTACTTGTTTAAAGATGGTAGTATGATTGGTCTAAACGCTACATTGTTACATCAATATGTAGAATACATTGCAAACCGTAGACTCAAGGCACTGGGATTAGATGCTATATTTGATCAACCAGTAAACACTAACCCGCTACCGTGGACAACACATTGGTTAAGTAGTTCAGGTATGCAAGTTGCACCGCAAGAGACAGAAGTAGAGTCTTACATCATTGGCGGCATCAAACAAGATGTTGACAAAGATAGTCTAAAAGGATTTAGTTTATGATGAGTGTAATAGTATGGACAAAAGAAAACTGCCCTAGTTGCGTAAAGGCAAAAACCTTATTAGATAATAGGAAAATCAGCTACGAGCTAAGACAAGTAGGAGAAGATTGGACAAGAGAACAGTTGTTGGAAAGTATTCCAACAGCACGTTCAGTACCGCAGGTAGTTATTAACGGTGACACTATTGGCGGATACGAACAACTAGCAACTTATTTAGAAGATACCGGATTTAACGGAACAGGATATAGTTTATGATTATTGAAACACAATACAAGGCCACTGACGCAATCACTATTAAAACAATTTCAGGCGAAGAAATGATTTGTAGATTTGTAGAAGAAGACAAAGATACAATAACTGTAGTTAAGCCTATGGCATTAGTTATGGCACAACAAGGTCCAGGTTTAGGACCATATACCTTTACAGTAGGAAGCGATACAAAGATTACACTTAATAAAGCAGGTATACTCTTTGTTGCAAAAAGCGATCCTGAAATGGGTAAGCAATATATTGAGTCAACAACAGGAATTGTTATATAAATGACTGAAGTGCATCGAGTTGGCGACGAGAATACGGATGAAGCCGCAATTACTAGTTCGTTACAAAGCTCGGTGTACGCAGGCAACCCTCCCAAATTAATTGCAGTAGACGGCAGTCCAGTTGCTGGGCACGGCTCAGGATCACATGCATCACCTACAACTGCTAACGGCGACAGTTCAGTAAAAATTGATAACAAGCCTGTTAATAGTAAAGATGATGCGGACTCTTGCGGACATGTACGAGACGCCGGCGAAAGCAGTGTAATTATTGGTCCTGAATAAAGGTTGACAAGCTTTGCTATTGAAGTTATAATATATACACAATAAGGCAACAAGCGAGGCAAAATGAAAAACAAAATTATTCTAACTGACGCAGATGGCGTTCTATTTAACTGGGAATACGCATTCTGTACATGGATGGGGCAACAGGGTTACACACAGATTGATGATGGTAACTTTGAATATGATGTTGCTACTCGATTTAAAATTACTAAAGCAGAAGCAAAAAAGAATGTAAAGCGATTTAACGAAAGTGCCGCTATTGGATTCTTACCTGCATTACGTGATGCAATGTATTACGTAAAGAGATTACACGAAGAACACGGATATGTATTCCGTTGTATCACTAGTTTAAGTTTAGACAAAAGTGCATACAAACTTCGTAAAATGAATTTAGAAAAGTTGTTTGGCGCAACAGCGTTTGAACAATTAGTTTGTTTAGATACAGGTGCAGATAAAGATGATGCACTTGAGCCGTACAAAGACTCAGGATTATACTGGATCGAAGACAAACTATCTAATGCAGTATGTGGCCAAAACTTAGGGTTGAAGCCAATACTAATTGAGCATGGATTTAACATGCACGACGACATTCCAGAAGGTATGACTAAGGTAGTTAACTGGAAACAATTATACAATCACATTATAGGAGAAGAAGTATGACACTACACGATGAAATAGTACAAGCATTTAATAATTACTTGTCTGAATCAGAAACATTTGAAGATAAGAATGTTAAGGCAGCGGCTGCAAGAGCTCGCAAAGCATTGGGTGACCTAGGTAAACTTACAAAAGACCGTAGGAAGGAAATCCAAGAACGTAAGAACGACATGTGATGTGGGAGATTTGGTGTAAAGCAATCGGCACCAAAGCCTACAACGATAATCGTAGAGCAGACTGGGTTGCAATGGTACGTACCGGATGGGTATTGTTACACATTGCAACCTGCGTTGCTATTATAACAAATGCAATAGCCAATCATGGCTGGGGCTTAATAGGGCTTTAGAAAAATACGTATATAACTAAATACCTGTAGTATAAAAGGAGATCTAGTTATGATATGGATAGACTATACTATAGAATCAGCAGGTGAGAACTTTAGAATTACTGGAGACTGGCCTGGAGAAGTAATGGGCGTTACCAAGGATGGTACACCCAAAGACAATTATCTATACAAGCCCGGAGATGTATTCGTTGTTGACGAGAACGGCTGGCTATGTAAGTCAGATCAGTTAAGTGCATTGGTACTAAAATACCAGTCAAAAAAGGCATAAGTTAGCGCCAACAATTGCTTATTCTGTAAATATAGTTATAGCAATAGGAGGTCCCATCATGTGCAGTCCATTTGTACGTAAAGAAGCTAACCGACTTAACTGGTTAATCAAAGGTAAACTTATTGATAGATCTTGGAGCGATGAATCAGTTGAAAACATTTACGATTCATATTTTAAAAGACTTTGGGGTAATAACGAAAGAGCAGAATACGGCGCTCTAGGCTTTGAAGCAGCATATAAAGAACGAGAAGCAGAGATCTTTAATGAAGACATAAGAAAGGTTGCTGTTTTAGGCGGCCATTACGATTAAAGGTTGACACACTACAAAAAGTAGTGTATAAATATACTGTAACGTTGAAGCAATTCAAACGCTATACTGGACCCGGGGGCGGTACCCGGCGACTCCACCACAAACACATTAGGTTTGAAATATAACCTCTCTTTCCCGAGATGATAACTCGATATAGAGGACCTAGAAATAGGGTAAAGAATAAGAGTGCTAGTGTGTTTTTGATGGGGTCGAAATAGGATCGACAGGTAGTTAATAGAGTTAGTGGAGTTACCGGGATGTAAGCGCCGTTACCGCGAACAAACTTTCTAAATGCAAACGCAAATAGAGCGCCAGAGATGGCATTAGCAGCCTAAGCTGTTACGAGGTAGTTAGGCCTTGTTACCAAACATAGCAGGAAAAGCACCTTCGGGTGCTTTTCTTATATGTGCAATGGTGTTGCACTAAAGCCACAATTTTAAAAGTAGTTTACCGTAAATAAGAAGGATTCTTATCTAGCATCATAAATAAAAGTGTTGAAAGGGCAAGCGAGTAACTTGCCCTTTCTACTATATTACACATTAACGAAAAGGATTTATAATGCGTACAGTATTTATGACACTAGCTGCAACATTGATTGCAGGATCGGCACTAGCTGAAGAAACAGTAACAAAAACACAGGCTCCAGTAATGGATCCAGTAATCACAGGTGCAGTAAATTTAGACTTTGCTGAAACAACAGCAGGCAAGACAGCAGGCGTAATGGGCATCGAACTAGACATCGATGCGCCAGGCGTTGCAATAGTAGACCTAGACTTTGAAGCAACAGACGGTAATGCTCTAACACTGGACACATGGACAGTAGGAACAACAGTAGCAGGCGTAGGCGTAGCATTTGGTGATGACAACGGTCTATTACCAGAAACAAAAGCTGACGATTCAGTTGACGGAACATTAGCAAAACCAGCAATGACAGAATCATTAGCATTGTCATTTGGTAATGCAAGTGTAGCTGTAGGCTTAACTGACTGGACAACAGACGTAACTGAAGTAAGTAACCTACAAGGTGCATACACTGTAGACGCAGGTATTGTAGACGTAACAGCAAGTGCTGACTACAACCGTACAACTGAAAACACAGTAATTGGTGGTGAAGTTAGCGGACTAGACTTAGGTATGATGACAGCTGGTGGTATGGTAACATACGACACAGATGCAGAAGATTGGGCTTTTGAAGGTTCAGTAGCAACTGGCGGTTTAGAAGCATACATCAACGGTTCAGATGATAACAGACTACAGCACATTGGTGGTGAGTATGTAATGAACTATGCAGGTGCAGAACTAAGTGCAGGTGTTGATTATGACACAGACGCAAAAGACTGGAAACCAACAGCAGGTATATCTTTTAACTTCTAAGTTAAACACATAAAAACAAAAAAGGGTTGCTTCATTAGGTTGCAACCCTTTTTTTACGACTAAATAATGTTAGTATATAACAGGGCAAGGGGCAAACAATAGCAGACATAAATCAAACAGTGGAGATGCCTACTAGCGAGGATGATTTTCCAGAAGCAGATATTATTATCGAAGATGGAGCGTTTGACGGGTTCGAAGGTAAGACAATAAACATTACTGAAAACGTAGATAGTCAGGGCGATGTACAAGCAGGTATAGAATTTATCTATCATATGCGAGAACATATTGTAGATGTAACAGTGGCCACAGCATATCTATTAGTAGTATATGCAATCTATATGTGGATTAAAAAGAAACTAAGTTAAGAGGGAAACACAATGCAAAAGAATGAGTATGACGTAAAAGTCATTAAAGTAGTTGACGGCGACACAGTAGACGTAGATATTGATCTAGGCTTTGGTGTAACACTAACAGACGAGCGTGTTCGTATTATGGGCATTGATACGCCTGAATCACGCACAAGAGACAAAGTAGAAGACTTGTTTGGCGAAGCGGCCAAAGCAAGACTAAAAGAACTTATGGAAGATGGCGGTAAACTTATTACTACTGAAGATCGTAAGGGAGAAGATATGAAAGGCAAGTTTGGGCGTGTTCTAGGCGACTTCAAAGTAGAGCGTTATGAAAATGGTCCAGCAGAACTTGTAACAGATATCCTTATTGAAGAAGGACATGCTGTAGCATATTTTGGCGGA
>Ga0233438_10002933_pt1 | contig 16247 bp, 18 predicted proteins | sample SI_123_September_FD_182720 | JGI IMG/M metagenome (GOLD analysis project Ga0233438, IMG submission 182720) | Seawater microbial communities from Saanich Inlet, British Columbia, Canada - SI_123_September2016_10_MG | ecosystem: Environmental > Aquatic > Marine > Inlet | place: Canada: British...
ATATAGTAGGATATTGTGGATATTTGGGGGCGAAACTATAAAACACCATACTACATGCATTTTAAGAATCCAGTCAACGAGGAAACCCAGCCAAAAAACCAAAAAATGAAGACGAGAACCAAAAGACGAATTACGGTAGTGCATTCAATTTGAGAAGTAAGAAAAGACAAATGTACCCAATAAAAGAGCAATAATAGAAAGGATATAATTGTATGGAGTCCATGCAATTATAGCCGTACTTAAAGAAGAGAGAAAAGAGGGAAAGGCTAGCGCCTGCCCCTCACTTTGGAATAAGACACCCGCCCCGCCTAAAGTTTTTAAAAAAATACAAACATTTTAAATTATCTCGCGTCTGTAATATTAAATTTTTTCAAGTATGCTTTGAGATTATCCTCAATATTTCGACTCTTCCCCCAAGTCACATAATACGCAAGAAAGCCCGCACGCAATGGGTCGCCCGTCTTCAAATCGACGGCGTGGCGTTTCAAGTATCGGTCACGCACATCAGGGTCAACTCCGTCGATATATGTTTTGCCTCCAATCGTAGAAAAATGCACCGTCACGGTGCGTTTATCTGGTTCTTCAAATTTAGCCTTAAAACGTTTATTCCAACGGTTCGATTTACCAAAATATATTAATTTTGTCATTTTAATATATTTTATATTTTAATTTTGAGATTAAAGCGTTTTAAGGTTCGGATTGGTCATGCTCGTCAAGTGGACCAAGATAAGAAGCCATAAACATAAATTTTGTTGCTGTATAATTTGAGGAAGACAATATATATGAAAAACCCGTTAGGGATGAATAATTTGCATAAGTTCTAAAAGCGATTGTGTCATTGGTATTGAAATATAATTTATTTTCCCATTTCACGGTTCCCACCCTTCCTAACTGGTGGCGTATATAACTACTTTGTGCGCCCTCGGTGATGGTGGTTGAACCGTTCAACAACGCATTTAATATAGGATTAACACGATTTGAAGAACTAGAAGCTGAGGTCATATAATCCACCGTCACAATGATATGCCATAAACCAGGTAAGCCCGCCATGGTGAAACTTGTGGGGGTTGATGACGATATATTGTAAGCATTAAATGTCCATAATTTCGAGTTTTGACCGTATGATGTAGCTTTGCAACCGCTTTTTAAAATACTCAATACATTACCGCCACCCCATGAGCCATGATTTGTACCCCCCGCTATATTAACGGTATTGATGTCATCCGTGTGTCCAATTCTAAAAGTGTAATTTAAAGGCTGAGTCGTTGCACCCGTCCCATAATGTAAAGAATCATCAACGGTTATTTTATCGGTTACTAATAATTTAGGGCATTTCAATTGTTGTTCGGAAGGAGTATAGGAAAAGCCCACGGTGTGTTTCATTTTTCGTTGTGTTGTCGTGCTGTTGTAGGAATCAATAAAAGGAACTGTATGGGCATTTGTTTCACCAGGTCCAGGGGTTGGGAGAGTCGAAGTGAAATTTATGGAGGCATTAACAGAATTATTAAAATCAAGAGTGTTTATAATTTCAAGATTTGTCATTTTAAATTTATCTTGTGACGCATTGTATGAGCCGTTAGAGGTACTCAAATCAACCTTTTTTATACTTAATGATGTTTCATTATGAAACAATAAAGGCATATCTGTATTAGTTGAACTTGCCACCGTTGAAAGAGGCGCTTTTAAATCGTCAGTTAATATAATATTACCCACAGACAATGAATCAGAACTAGGATTATATGTGAATGTGCCTTCAATGCGCATTAAACGGTTCGTAGTGTCAGTGTTTGCAACATCAATAAACGGTATTCTCATATTGCGATTACCACCGCCAGAAGTCAATGAGGAACTAAAATTTACCGTTTGAGGCATTTCAATGTTATTTAAACATGATATATTAGAAAGTGTCATTTTATTGGTAGAATTGTTATATGTAAGTGCATTGCTGCTTTTTTGTATATAGCCATTATTGCCTGAAAACAAGATTTTATATTCTACGTTTGTCGTTGTATTTGCTTCCGTAAGAGAGGTGGAATCAAGTAAAAGAGGCCGTTTACATAAGATGTCACTATTATTCACTCGAAAAACCTCGGAAACCACTGTTGCCCCCTGTTGAGTTCCTACCATGTAGAAACGGTAACCTGATCCCAATGCATTTAGCCTAATGTGGCCATCTCCCCATAATCCGATACTGTATCCTGTTTGAGTATTGCCACTTGATTTTAAACTTAAATAAGCGTCAGTTTGATGATCTTCGATGCTTCCTGAATCGAATTCTATCTTACCGTTACTCAACGTTCTTATGTTTGTTGTGCTTAGATCACTTTCAATTTTAGGCACTTTGAGTGTTTCCGTATGGTGATTATATTCGATTGCCCCTTTCATAATGACATTTGAAACGCCTCTGAATAATATAGGATAATCTACATTACTCGCACTGCTAGGGCTGATTAAATTAGATAGCGTCACGTTAGCCCCTGTGATATTTGAACTACATAATAAACTTGATGCTTTCAACTGTGATGTGGATGGTTTGATTGTTAAACCTGTATTGGTTCTTATCTTGGAATTGGAATCCAAAAATAAAATTGGTTGGTCATTTGATATGCTGGATTCGTTGATTGATGCTATTTGAATTTGTGAAGCATTGATAAGCCCGCTGAAAGTCTTATCGCCTGATATCGTTTGTGAACCTGTTAATTTACAATACAATAAATCATTTTCAACTTGTGTTTTAATTGCGTCCCCTGACTTCGTCAAACTACCCCCTATATTAACATTAGTCGAAAATACGGCACTATCTGAAAAGGTTTTAATACCTGCTATCGTTTGAGTTCCTTGAAGTTTACAATACAATAAATCATTTTCAACTTGTGTTTTTATTGCGTCCCCTGATTTAGTTATATTGCCTGTAACTGATAAATTAGTATTGCATGTAACATTTGAATTTTCAACTTTCAAATAAGATGTTTTTGAGCCATTGGCATCATCTACTTCAAAATCGATACACGTTTCACCATATAACCTTGTTTCATCTGTCAAAAGACCTATCTGATAATTACCAGTATGTAGAAAATTTTTCATTCGTATAAATGGGGCGGTTGTTGAACCTGCGGTCGATAGTTTGAACGTTTTAGCATTATTGGCGGTATCTCGTAGAGTGATTGCCGTATATACTTCCATATCTCCCCCAATGGTCACATCCGAACTAGTATCAATTTTATTAAACGTCGTTGTTGTTGCTGTAAAACTTTTTGTCCCTGTTATCGTCTGCGTTGTGTCAGTCGTAACAAAAGAGCCACCACCGCCACCACCGCCCAAAGGTTCGAAACGTTGGTCTAACGTTTGATTTTTGTAGTAAATCTCATTTGATGAAACAATATCATAAGCCGTTAAGGATTGATTTGACTTATTATAAAAAATATCTGCAACGGGGGCTTTTTTGATTTCGTCATTGTCAATAATCAATAAGGGATAATTGGTTGAAGCCGTTGGGGTTGCAATGCTACTTATTTGTAATTTGGGCGTTTTCAAAATTTCATCAACTTCATTATATTCCAAATTAACCGATTTATAAATATTACCTGTTGAATGTAGAAACAACATTTTATAAAAAGCAGACGAACCACCCGACGGAATATTAGGCACCGCCGTAAGTTGTAGTTCTCCCGCTTTTATTAGTCCTGTATTTGGATTTATGGAAACGTCAAGCACCCGATAAACATTATTATCAATTGATGAACGTACCAATATTTGTAAATCTTCCGTTGTGGTATTATTGGGGATACCCGTGAGTTTGACCACTTGCCCCGACGCTACCAAGTTACCAACGTTTAACGTTCCGATAGTATAGGTTGATAGTGTAAGATTTGTAAAATTGCCATTGGTTGCGGTAATGGAGTTAGCCTCAATATTGTTAAGATCTAATTGTTGCAACACAACCCCGCTATATCCTCGTAATTTACTCATAATATTATATGTAAGATATTATATTATGGTTAAAACCCGAAAGGCGGAAAAATATAGAGAATGTAAAAGACTATGTCAAACATTGGATATCGACCATTTACAATTTAACTCTTATTTAACAACTCCCGCCCCTTACTGGGACAATGTATATTTTTATTTACGTTCTCAAATCATTTCACGGATGTTTATGAAACGTTTAGCCTTGAGACCCTTACCGTTGGTTGTGGAATGGATTATTTACAAATACTAATCAAGATGAACAATGAAGCGATTTTTATTTTTGATTTCTTGGTTGAGTTTCTCTCTAGTTTCACATAGATTTAATTTATCATTTTTTGGTTTATAGGTACCGTCACACTCTGCGAGTATTTGATGAATTTCAGAACTAAACCCCGGAAAGTGCTTTGCATAATATTCAGCGTCCCGAAGTTGTCCATAATCTAACGCATCCCAATTCGTATTATCGATTTCCTCCGCTGAAGAACTCCCGAACATTTCATTTAAGGTATCTTCAGTTATGGGCGTCCATCGTTCATCATCATCGTTGTTTTCCGTGTTAGACATTATATATAAATCTATAGATAATGTTTTTAGATTATTAAACGAATAATAAGTTAACCAGCGCTGGAAATAAAATCTTTTACTATATTATACAATGGAACACGAACAACCACCACAAGAAACTGAAGAAGTCACCGAAGTCCCCGAAGTCGAAACTTTGGAAAAACCAAAACGTCGAGGCAGGCCACCCCTTTCAGAAAAACAAAAGCAAGCGTTACAATTAGGACGAGAGAAAAGCCGAAAGAATCAAGCCTTACGTCTAGCACGTGAGAAAATAGCGAAACTAGAAGCAGAAGAGGAAAGCAAACCAACGAAGCCACGAGCGGAACAATACGACGAAGATGATGATGACGCAAGCGAAGAAGAAGTCATTTATTATAAGAAGAAGCCAAAAGCCAAGCCCAAGCCAAAGCCAAAGCCCAAGCGTAAAAAGAAGGTGATTGTTTATGAGTCTTCCTCGTCAAGTGAGTCCGAAAGTGAAACGGATGAGGATGAATTTAGAGAACTGCCCAAACTTAGGAGACAAACAAGACAACAACCACAACAACAGTACTACCCACCACCACCACCGCCCCGCCCGAGTATTATTTTTAAATAAATAAAATGATACTATAGTATAAATGTTCAAGATAATCGAAAATAAAGACGCTCTAAATTACGGAGGGGTCAACATGGACGCCGATAATGAAATATGTAATATCGCTCCTCCCTTGGATTGCGTGCGGTCTGGATCTTTGATTGGGGTATGTGGGAGTAGTGGATCAGGTAAGACATCGCTAATGGTACAGATGATAAGCAAGAAAGGAAAAAATAAAGCAGGCTATAAAAATTCTTTCCGTAATTGTTTCCATCGTATTATCCTTTGCAGTCCATCACTCCACACCCTAAAAGGCGATATCATGAAAATCCCAGAAAATCAAAAATATGACAACTTTGCGGAGATGATGGACGACATTGAAGGGTACCTCGACGAAAGTAAAGATGAAGATGAACCACAGGAGACGCTTTTAATACTTGACGACGTAGCAACATCTCTACGTAATAGCGGACGACAATACGAGTTACAACTGGTAAGACTGCTACAGAATAGAAGACACAAACGATTGTCATGTATTTGTACCGTTCAATCATATCGTCAATTTCCTACACAATTACGCAACAACTGTAATGTCATGTTTTTATTTTCCCCAAAAACATCTTTAGAACGTGAAGCCATTACGGAAATTTTACCCATCCATAAAAAACACGCTCTAGACTTGTTCAACTTCGTCTTCGACAGAAAACACCGTCATCTTATGATAGATATGACGTTGAGGAAATCCGACAAGTATTTGTACTTTAAAGATTTCCAACAAATCGAATTTTTATAATATCTATTTAATATATAATGGCGACACGTGAAGAAGTCAAACGCATAATCAAAAAAGTAAAAAAGAAAGGTAAAGGCAAACGTAAAAAGGATAAAACCAAAAAGGCTAAAGTGCCGAAGGGTATTACAATTAATGTTAATGTAGGAGGTACGGGATCGACTAAAAAGGCTAAAGCACCCAAAGCCCCTAAACACTCCCGAGGAAGTGCAAGACTTTCAAGAGGATATGGCGCAGTCAATAAGGCTAAAATGGGAGATTTAGAAGCAAAGGCACGCATAGCGGAAGCCAACCAAGCCTTATGGTCATCCGTCAATACGTTACGATCGACAGCCACCCAACAACAACAAGGCTTAAGCACTTTAGACGCAAAAATAAACTTTTTAGGACAACAATTTTTAAACAACCCAAGACAGCCACTTCCAGCCCCAAACGTTACCGTTAATAACCAACCACCCGCAATCACAAACGCAGGGGTCGACATGAATGAATTAAGGGCAATGTCTAATCGTTATGAATCTAATGTCAATTTATTGAGAGAACAAAACCGCCTAGGGTATGAACAAACACTTTACGGACTCATGAGAATGAACGAGAACTTGGGAAAAGTAAATCAAAATGTTATAGACGGAACCCAAGTACTTGGGGGTCGATTGGGTGAGGTTACGGGGGAACAAATTGACGGCTATAAGACTTCTAATGATGTAGGGGATTTATTTGACGATTTGGGAATAGGACAAGGGCGGGAACCTTCGGCGTTTCTACATGATAAAAAAACACCAACCCAAATGACAGCGTCAACCCAAACAGCACAAGAGCAACCACGAGGCGAAGCCTTATTGCCTCAAGGAGAACAACAATCAGAAGCATCATCAACACAAGAGCAACCACAAGGACAACCACCACCAACCACAACCACAACCACAACCACAAAAACACCAGGCGACGCTTTAATGGCACAACAAAGAGGAAAGAGCCCGCCACTCTCTGGAGCGTCTATTTTTGAAGAGGAAAAAGATGACGCTTTACAAAGTGCCGACACAACAAACACACCTAACGACGATGACGCTTTACAAAGTGCCGACACAACAAACACACCCAACGACGATGACGCGTCCAAAAGTGCCGACGACGACGATGACGACGCAGACAAAGAACAAACGCCCGAACAAAGTCTAAAAACGGTACCTCCACCTTTCAACCCGTCAGTATATACAGGCAAGGACGAAGACGCATTAATGAAAATTGCATATTATACAAGGGGCAAGGGTAAAACAGCCAAAACTAATTTTTTTAATAGTAGCCCCGTATATGATAGATTTTTAAAACAAGGTAGGAATAGAGGCACATTAACAGGTAAAATAGCCAAGTATGAAACTTTGTTCGAAGACAACCCCGAATTTTTAGAGGATGTAAGACAAATAATTGAACAGGAAATAAATGCACGACCAAAAAAAACAGTTACAGTTAGAAATGAGAAAAACAAAGATAAAAAATGATTTTTTTAATGTTGTAATATATAAATGTACCGTTTACGCATCGTTGATATAAATAAAGTTGTTGTTTTTGAAAAGTGTTTTTTACGACAAAAGCATATAATAGAGTTCACAAACCACAAAATCACATACAATGATTTTAAAAAAAGAACGCACGAAAAACGCTACAGAACCTATAAGGACTATTTTGAAATCCATAAAATATAATGTAAAGTATATATATTCATGGATTTCTCCACTTTTCAACAATACTCTTTAGAATCTGCGGGCGTGCTGTTCCTTGTTGTCTGTAGTTGGAAATTATACAAACTCCGCCTTTCTGCAATTAGTGAATGTTGCAACGGTAAATTTAGAGCCGTTGCCATGATGCGGGGACAATCAAGAAGCGATCTAACCGTCCCCGAAGCAACCCACGAACATGACAGCCACACAATTGAGATGACTGCGGGAAATCAACTAAAAAAATCTATGTCCGCTACTATATAGAAATTATGATTTTTTGGGTATGTGAAAAAGCCGTCAATTGTGTCTTTTGGTTGTTGCTTGCGGGGTTGTTATTTTATTGCCTAGTGCTTTATATTTATAGCAAATTTGACCACAAACTTATATGATTTCCTCCTTCGTTTTCGTCGTATTCTCTTCCATGAGAACACAAACATATATACTATTAAGAAATAAAAAATATTATTAATAATATATACCATGTCTCACCAAATGCAAGACCCCGCAGACTATCCAAACCAAACACGCACACCGCAGAAAATAGCCGAGGCTATTGCCCTTCTCAAGCCCCTAGCAGGTTATAACGATCCGAAATATCTAAAAGACAAACCGCTTGACAGCGAATTTTCCGTCAAAGGTGGCGACGTGCGTCAATACGGAATAACACAACATAATAAAGACGGCTTGATTGTCCAGACCTTCCCCATTACTCCCAACCGTGACCCTTTCTATCATCTTGTTTGATTAAAAATGTATAGTATATTAAATGCCGAATCATTCCATCAACGACACGCACAAAGGCGGTATATCGATTTATTTAGATTCTAAATATGCCGATGTAAAACAAAATGGAGACGATAACTCAAATTGTATTTTTTACATGGACAATCATTTAGATGTTCCAGCGGATTCAAATTTGATGCTAGGGCTTGTTACGGCAAGCATCCCAATGTCATTTTATAATATAGACAACAGCAACAATTTTTTAAAACTCAATGGAAGCATCAACGGGACAACAACTATAAATCTTCCAAGCAAATCTTATACATCGGAAACGCTCGTCAACGCCATCAACCAAGTCTTAACAGCCAATGGAAATAATATAGTAATGTCATTTGATAATGAATCTTATAAATTCAAATTTTCGTCCCTAACTCAAAATATCCAAATACTCGACACAACAATGCATATTCAATTAGGCATCCCAAAAAATACCATCTTCCCCACAACCGCAAGTCAAACATATGAAAGCCCCATTTTAATCAATCTGGGCGGACACAGTCAAATATGTGTCGGTGTCAATAACGTGTCTTTAGTTTCAATGGATTCACGCCTTGGGGGTGATCTAAATGGCGTTTTAGGAAAAATCAACGTTGGAAATTATGGCTTTGGTGAATATATAGACTATCAAGCCTCGGAAAATCGTTTTTACATGGTTCAAGATAGAGTTATAACACATTGGAATATTTCTTTAACAAATGAATCTTTAGAATTGATAAATTTTAATTCCCAACATTGGACGATTGAGATTTGTTGCCATTGGAGTAAAAAACGAACGCCTACGCTTGGAGAAGATTATGTTCTTAATAAATCTCTAGCAATTCAACAACCTTTAGAAAACCCAAAGAAGAAAAAAGCAAAATCGTCAAAAAAAAAATAATGCCTATAGTATAATAAAAAATGGGTTTTAGACATTTCGGAAAAAAAATCGCAAAAGTAGCAAAGCTAGGTCAAAAGGTTGCCAAAGGCGTTGGAATCGGTATTAAACGTAGCGTACAAATTGCTAAAAAAGTGGCTCCAGTGGTCCAGGCTGTTTCTCAAGCGGGAGCAATAATTGCTCTCGAATCAGGAATGCCGCTAGTCGCTGGTGGTCTTGAAACCGTTTCTCTTGGGGCGGGTGCTGTTAATCAATTGGCTAAAAAATATGGTAAGACTGCGACTAAAGTAGGAGACACTTTAGAAAAGATAGGTGATTATAAATATAAAGAAGCATTTGAAGGCGTTGCCAAGGGTCACAATCACCAACAGGCCCCACAGGCTCGGCAGGCTCCGCAGGCTCAACCTCGACGCTTTCCAATGATTAAGAATGCTTCCCCCGCTCCTCGTCAAGTTCCTATGATTATATTTGAAGACAATACACCCGTCGCTCCAAGGGCTACATCGGTTGAAGTGTTCGACGATATCCCATAAAAAAAATATATAGAATATATATAAAACATGTACGATAATAAAGGCAAAATTTGTGATTATGTTACTTTGACGGGTACAGACGATACCCCACAAAACGGGGTATATGAATTCACCGTCCCCCTTTCTGCTTATCAAAATCTCCAAAGGTCCCAATCGGTAAGCGTTTCTTTAGTGGCTGGGCATATCAATACCACCGACAACGTATCCAATTCAACTTTAATTACTTATGAGTCGGGTTGTATGAATTCTTATAAAAATGTCTTGGCACTTGCTCGCCCTCAAATTTATGCAGTATACACTACAATAAATAACAAACTACAATATATTGACAATGCACAACCAATTGAAGTTTTTACACAGCCCCGCCCTACTAAAATTCGACTTGGTTTTTATACTGAAGAAGGGGACGCCATTGACACTATAGTTGCTTTTGGGTTGGTTCTTAAATTTACCTACTACAACGAACAAGAAACCGCCCAAAATCTCCACAACCAAAATACCGCACTTTTAAAATAAAAGGCTTATGGCGCACGCAAAATACAGCACTTTTAAAATAAAAGGCTTATGAAATACCGCACTTTTAAAATAAATCTTTAGTAATATCAAAGGGTTCATGGAACAAGCAAAAGATAAAAAACTTTATGAAGAAGTCAAAGAACTAGCCAAGAAAAAATATAAACGATATCCGAGCCTTTACGCTTCCGCATGGATACAAAAGGAATATCAAGCACGGGGCGGGACTTATATCACAAACAAGGAAACTAATAAAAATAAAAATATAGATAAATGGTTCGAGGAAAAATGGGTTCAAGTCATTCCCTTTCTACGTGGGAAAGTGGTAGAGTGTGGATCCTCAAACAAATCAACTAAAGCATGTCGTCCGATGGTGAAAGTTGACCCCTCGACCCCATTGACCATGAATGAGTTGTTAACATTACATTCTAAGGAAGACATCTTAAAATTTTCCAGACTCAAAAATAAAAACATGAAAAAAAGAGCCAATTGGGCGAAACTTGAATTTTACTAATTTTAAAAAAAAAATCTCTATAGAATATATAAAAAATCATGTCCGAAGTTACATCAAGCAAGTTAAATTATCTCGACGCTAAAAAACGGGCGGTTTCCTCGAAGGCTTCCCGAGTCCTTCAAACCCCTATCAATGGAGCCATCCAGACGGCAAACGGCACAACCGTTATACAGATTCCTGGTTCTCAAGTTGCTACCTATCTTGACTTTCAAAACTCATATCTTAAATTCAAGGTCACCAATAAAAGTACAGATACAGGCGCTGCCCAACTTTACGTAGAAAACGCCTACCAGATGATCGAGAGAATTACCATCCAAAGCGACGGCTCTACTCTGTCCGATATTTCCAACTATGGTAGTTTAGTCAATCAATATCTTACGACTGAATCAGGTACAAATTTTGTTGGGGGTTTTGGTAAAGCCTTGTTTGGTTCCGCCTCTCCCAGTCAATATGATGACCTTGTTGAAATTGCAAAAAATTCCGGATCTCAATTCTTTGCGGTGCCCCTCGTACTCACTAACCTCTACAGTAGTTCAAAATATATTCCACTCTGCGGCCGATCCAACCTACAAATCCGTATCCATTGGGCGGGTGTTAGTAAAGGCGTCACTACTGATACTAGTATTGTGAACGATGTCGATGTTGAATTCTCCGATATTGCCTTTGTTACTAGCGTAATCCGTCTTAATGCTCAAGCGGACGCTATGGTGCGGATGAACACCAATGACAGATATGAATTAATTTGTTCAGACTTCAAGTCCGCCTCGGTCAGTCTTCCAAGTGGTTCAACACAGTTGACAATGCCTCTTGGGTTCTCATGCTCTAGCCTCGATAGAGTGTCATGGGCTATGTATCCCGCGCTATTAACGACTAAATGTGTTCACGGATGTAGATCAGTTTCTACCCTTTCGGATTTTAATCTTAACATCAACGGAGAATCACTCCCTGCTATTCCTATTAAAGTAGGCGCAGATAACAGGGCTGAGTTTGTTGCGGAAATTGGTGTTGCTTCGAATTCTCTGGCGGATTTCAACCACCCTAGCAATGTCTCTCCAGAATACCTAAAAACAGACCCTACAGGGGCCCATACTACTACTTACGGAAAATTTAAAACTCAATACGGTAACGCTACTTTCATGATTGATACTGAATCCATGCGACCCCATAGCGATGGCGACAACGCCTTATATTCCGGAATTTCAACCATTGGGGCCGTCACCCAACTGCGGGCGTCTTTCTCTGCTGGTACCGCTCGTGATTTTACCGTGCTGGCTTTCGGCCAATATACGCAAGCCCTATCCCTCGATATGAACGGTAGCCAGACTTGGGTAGTGTCAGTATAAATTTTTTTTCGTGTCAGGTTTGGGAGGTGTGTTGTGATACGTTATTCTGCTTTGCAGATTAACCTCACGCTCGACGCTTCGCGTTGGAGCGTAACAAGACCCTATAGACGGGAGACACATTATTGACCCTTACATAAACGCACGTTAATATATATACACATAAATATATATATATTAATGTTATAAAATGCCTCGATCACAGTCACTAAAAGAAGCTCAAAAACGATACAGGGAAAAGAATAGACAAGCCCATAACGCCACAAATTTAAAATGTAGAATGAACCGATATTATATGACCAAAAATTATAAGGATGTTGACAATATGGCAAAGTCTTTTTATCTGTTGTATGGGTACTGAGTATATAAAAAATGTTTAGATTTAACAAACCATGCGGTTAAAAAGGACTTAAAAAAATAATGTGTGTATATATTATATAGCCATGAGACTTTTCACAGCAATCCCCGCCAACAAAAAACTTACCGCAAACGACCGTAAAAAAATCTTTACCTTGCTTGGTTTTAAAAATCAAACCGAGTATGTCAAAGCGTCCAACTTGTCCAAACAAGAAGCCGTAGCCCAAGCCGTCACGCAATACAATCAAGATATCAAACCACTCAATGAGGATATCAAAAAAGAACGCACACAAAAAAGAAAAATTCAACGATACGGGCAACGATTGGAAAAGACTTTGAAAAACGAAGACAATTTCACCCGCAAATTCAAGAATGACAATCAATTTAATGTCATGCTCGATAAAGTCCAAAAAGTGGGGCGAAAATTTCTTATATCATGGGATGGGAAATATTATGCTTTGAGTGATAAAAAAATTGATGACCTTAGAAACTATTACAAAAATAATAATTCTTTTTTTATTGAACAGAGCGAGCAATATACCTCAGATGAAGAACTTTTATATAAGTTGAAAGAAAAAAAGATTAAATTTCAGTTTGTGGACGGTTGGGGCAAGTACGATCAAGACAACGGGGCGTTTTTTGATAAACACCATAAAACGCCTTTTGATTTGACCGACTTCCAAATATACGCCGAAACCAAAAAAGAAAATTATCAAAATGCGGACGCTTGTTTCATTCATGCCTTGCAAGTGGCAGGACTGGAAAAACATAAATTGGATGTGATGCGCTCGATGATTAAAACAAAAAATTTACCTAAATGCTTGTTGGGGCAATTGTGTGAAAAGGTTGGAATTCAAGTTTATGTCAAAATGGTTACAATTACAAATGGCAAGAAAAAGAATAATATCACATACGGCAAAGAAGGAGAGGTTTATAAATTGGGACTTATCAATAATCACTACTTTTTAATCAAGCCTATGGAAATCACCCGCTACGCTGTTGAACATTTTGATGATGAAGAATTTACAAAACTTGATGACTGGGAAAAAAGAACACCCAAAAAAGACAAAAAAATGAAAAATGGATATGGTTATAAAATTGAGAAAAAAGAATTTATTAATTCCTTTACATTGATTAAAATGATGGTGGAAGACGAAGAAAAATATTTAACCCCTATGACCTTGAACGCCGAGATATACAAAACAACTTTATCCAATCAATTCAACATTATTGACTCCTTGGACTATGACGAAAGTTTAATAAGAGAAAATGAACCAAAAGACGAAAAAGAAAAAAAAGAATACTCAGAAACAAAAAAACTAAAAGAACTAAAACAAAAACTAATCAAAAAAGAAAAACTAATCCAAGAACTACAACAAAAGGACAATAAACAAAAAGTAGAAGATGAACTTAAATTATTGCAACAACTACAACAAAAAGTAGAGAGGAAAGAATATAGTGAAAGACAGGAATGTAAGGTTTTTGTAAATGAATATTTTGATTTTGAGACCACCACGGACGGAAAAAAACATCGTCCTTATCTTGCACGTGTGGCGAATTGTGATGAGGTATTTATTAATAAAAATAGCGATAGAAAAAAATACGATGGATGGCTTGGTTACCAAATGTTAAAATATTTAGTAGAGAGAAATGATTCTAAAAATATTCGTTTGTACGCCCACAACGCAGGCTATGACATTAAATTCATTTTTGATTTTATTCAATGGGATAAAATTATTGAGCGTGGACACAGTCTTTTAAGAGGATATGGAAAGTTTTATTATGCTAAGGGCAAATATGTAAAAGTGGAAGTCCAAGACACAAAGGCTTATCTAGCGTGTCAGTTGAAAGCCTTTCATGATATGTTTAAACTGGATGTAAAAAAAGAGGTTATCCCTTACCGCATGTACAATGAGAAAACCATGAGCAATAAGAATGTTTGGGAGAAGGGTTTATCAGTGAGGAAAGTTAAAAAATATTGCACCGCTGAAAAGGTTGATTTTGATGAGTTCATGAACAACGCCAAAGAATGGAAATGTATTAAGGGAACTCATATTGATATTATTGAATATTCGTCAATGTATTGTAAAATGGATTGTGAAGTATTGCGGGATGGATGGAACATTTTTAGGAAATGGATTGATGAAATTACGGGCTTGGATATTCACAACTTCATAAGTATCTCGTCACTTGTCGATAATTATTTCAGAAATGAGGGGGTATACGTTGGAGTTTATGAAGTGTCTTCATATGTGCGAGAATTTATTCAACGTTGCATGGTTGGGGGACGCACCATGACACGAGAAAATAAAAAGCATTGCTTGCAAAATACGAGGCTAAGCGACTTTGATGCCGTTGGACTTTATAGTAGCGCCATGTCACGGTTGGGAGGATATCTCAAGGGCAAGCCAAAAGTCCTCACCACAACGGCTTATGAAACATTGCGCGCATATGATGGCTATTTCGTTGAAATTAAAGTCAATCAAGTCAATAAAAGACGGGCGTTTCCTTTGATGTCTTACAAAAATGAAGACGGTATCCGAAATTTTACGAATGACATGCAAGGTAAAATCATGTATGTTGATAAAATCATGTTGGAAGATCTCAAGGAATATCATGATATTGAATTTGATATCGTCCGAGGTTATTATTATGACGAAGGACGCAACATGAAACTAAAAGAAATTATTGAACAATTGTTTAACGAGCGACTCAAGGCAAAGAAAAATAAAAACCCTATCCAAGTTGTGTATAAACTTATGATGAATGCTTCATATGGCAAGACATTGATAAAGCCCTTTAGTGAAGATAATAAGATAATGTCATACAAGAATGCAAAAACATTTATCACACGTCAATATAATAAAATAAAATCAGTTGTTCCTTTAACCGAAAAGCCATGGGAAAAATTAGAAGACTTTGATAAACTAAAAATCAAGGTTGAAGAACCCATCAGCGAACATTTTAATAACGCCCCTTGCGGGTGTGAAGTGTTGAGCATGTCCAAGCGCATCATGAATGAAGTCATGAACACCGCCGAAGATTATGATTTTAAAATATTTTATCAGGATACCGATTCGATGCATATTAACGAAGATGAAATCAATAAACTAGCCTTGACTTATGCGATGAAATACGGGCGGGTGTTGATAGGGAAAGGTATGGGACAATTTCATAGCGACTTTGAAAGCGATATATTGAAGGGCGATATATACGCATGTGAAAGCGTCTTTTTGGGGAAAAAGTGTTATATTGATAAACTCACGGACGGCGAGACAAAAGACGAGCAAGGTAACCTTATTTATGATTATCATGTAAGGATGAAGGGCATGAATAAGCGGGGCATCGTTCACAGAGCCGACGCAGACTTTGGGGGCGATGTCATGGAAGTTTATAAAAAATTGTACGCGGGTGAGGAACTTGAGTTCGATTTATGCGGGGGTGGTCAGATGCCTACCTTTGATTACCAGAGCAACGGGACGATAACTTCTAAAATGGAGTTTATCCGAAAGATTAAATTTTAAATTTTAAATACAAAATAAACAAACAATCAAAGACCCCCGAACTTTAGGCGGGGCGGGTGTCTTATTCCAAAGTGAGGGACAGGCGGTAGCCTTTCCCTCTTTTCTCTCTTCTTTAAGTACGGCTATAATTGCATGGACTCCATACAATTATATCCTTTCTATTATTGCTCTTTTATTGGGTACATTTGTCTTTT